>Ga0315903_10000015_pt1 | contig 315778 bp, 394 predicted proteins | sample LakEriMetagenome_7_FD_203524 | JGI IMG/M metagenome (GOLD analysis project Ga0315903, IMG submission 203524) | Freshwater fungal communities from buoy surface, Lake Erie, Ohio, United States - Buoy 2 MA119 | ecosystem: Environmental > Aquatic > Freshwater > Lake | place: USA: Lake Erie, Ohio...
CAGATACGGTTATTGTGGGACTGTTTGGAATATCTCAAAGTAAAGGAACTGGTATGATCATAGGAGTATGCGGATTCATAGGTTCAGGCAAAGATACCATCGCTGATTATCTTGTGAACATACATCAATTCCGTAGAGAAAGTTTCGCCAACACGCTGAAAGATGCCTGTGCGGCTGTGTTTGGCTGGGATCGCACCATGCTGGAAGGGCGCACCAAACAGGCCCGAGAGTGGCGTGAACAAGTGGATGAGTGGTGGTCAAAGCGTCTTGGACAAGTGATCACACCACGTTGGGTGCTACAGTATTGGGGCACCGAAGTGTGCCGTCGGGCTTTCCATGACGATATCTGGATTGCCAGCCTTGAAAACAAACTGCGCACATCACAGGATGATGTGGTGATTTCTGACTGTCGTTTCCCTAATGAGATTAGTGCTATCCGGGCCCAGGGCGGCATAGTTATCCGTGTGGTCCGCGGGCCAGAGCCCGAATGGTATGCAGTGGCCCAACAGGCCAATCTCGGCACAAATGGAGCATCTCAGATGCTAGGTAGCATAGGAATACATGCCAGTGAAACTGCCTGGGTGGGCACGGAATTCGATGCAGTGATAGACAACAACGGCACCATGGACCAACTGTTCCAGCAGATCACCGATCTTCTTCGAGATCTCCGCGTCGCCAAGGCAAGTCCTCTCTCATGATCTCGGCTGTGCAATTAAGGCACACGCTACGGAGATTACGCAGTTCAGAGTTGTTGAGATTACCATCTACATGATATACTAGAGTCTGAGACTGGACTTTGGCGCGGAATCCACAGCGGTCACAGATCATTTTTTTCTTGTATCCTGCCTGTTTCCATCTGGGTTCTGTTGGTTTTTGCCGACGATCTTTCCTGATGCAGTTGTCGCAACGACTACGATAGTAGATCTTATCGCCACGATAGCAATTCACGGCAGATGGTCGTTTGTTGCAGGCTTTGCACAGGGGTCTTGACATGCAGATATTTAAGCAAAACCTTAGGTAAGGGCAAGGTTAGATGGTGGTTTTGGTGTGTGCCGCTAAATATCAATAGCACTTTTAAAGGAACAGACACATGGCACTACTTAGCCCAGGCGTAGAAGTTACGATCATAGATGAATCCAACTATCTACCAGCTCCTACAAATTCAGTACCATTTATCTTGATAGCCACAGCGCAAAACAAGATCAGTGGTAGCGGTGTTGGCGTGGCTGCCGGCACCACAGAGGTCAACGCAAATCGAGTTTATTTAATCTCTAGCCAAAGAGATTTGGTCAACACATTTGGTAACCCATTCTTCTACAAAACCACAGCAGGCACACCAATCAATGGTTATGAACTTAACGAATACGGTCTGCTCGCAGCCTATTCTGTTCTAGGCATTTCCAATCGTGCATACGTCCAGCGTGCCAACATTGACTTGAGCGAACTCACAGCCAGTTTGACACGCCCCACAGGTGCACCCAACAACGGTGACTATTGGTTAGATACATCGGCCACTGTCTGGGGTATTTCTGAGTGGAGTTTCACTACCAACACATTTACCAACAAGACACCCATAGTGATCACATCAGCAGATGACTTGATAGATCCATTGGACACTACCACTGCTCCTTTGGACAGCATCGGTAACATCGGTGACTATGCTGTGGTAGCCGTGAATGCCAACAACTATACCTATTTCAAATCTCCAGGTAACACTGTCAGTGATCCAGTGGTTGCTGCCAATACCTGGGTGTTAGTGGGGTCAGATGATTGGAAAAACTCATGGCCCTCAGTGATAGGAACCCAAACCAATCCCACATTGACCAATGCACAAAGCATTTACCTCAATGATCAGTTGGTTACTATCGCTGGAACCACGGTCACTGCCATGGCCTCGGCAATCAATGCAGCCAACGTTCCTGGCATCAGTGCCAAGAATGTCAGTGGCAAGTTGGAAATCTACATCGATTCCAACGGATCCAATGATGGATCCACTGATGATGGCAACGGTATCCTTGACATAGCCAACGGCACAGGAACTCTGTTGACCGATCTAGGAATCACACCACGCATCTACTATGCACCTGTGCTACAACAGAGTCCAAACTACACAGTTCCACGCTGGAGGACCACTGACACTGAGCCACATCCAACTGGTTCGGTATGGAACAAGACCAATACAGTAAACCAAGGTGCGGATCTCGCAGTGAAGAAATATGATTCCACATTGGGACTGTTTGTGCAACAGAGTTGTCCACTTTATGCCAACGATCAGAGCGCAAACAAGGCTCTAGATCCGGCTGGTGGTGGTCGCAACATCACAGCAGGTTCGACCTATGCTCAATATGATGTGGACGAAGACTTCACATTCACTATCAAGATCCTTGAGCGTCTGGCCAGCGGTAACACAATCATCATTGGTGACGACACATCACCAACATTTGTCAACGGCGAACAGTTCACTATCTCCTGGAGCGTGAAAAACAGTGATACACTGACCACCGCGGTCACAGCCACGCTGGGCGGAACCACAGCGGCAGATTTTGTCACAGCATTTTTGGCCGCTATACCATCCGGTGCTCCAGTCACAGCAGGCGTGACATCAGATGGCGCCATCCAGATACAGCACACCCAAGGTGGTAGCATCGTGCTTGAAGACACATCCGGCACACCCGTGGCAGATGCAGGTATCAATACATCAGTCACTGGAGTGCGAGCAGGTGTGAGCAATCAGTTGATCCTATCTAACTGGGTAGGTGCACCCACATTCACATACACTGCCAGCGACGTGGCACCTAGCCAAGATCCTGCTGATGGACGCTTGTGGTATTATTCTGCCACAGATCAAGTTGACATCATGATCAATAGTGGCAATGCCTGGGTTGGATATCGCACACTCAGCAATGATGTGCGCGGTTACAATTTGACACAGACAGATCCCGCTGGACCAATCATTTCTGTCACAGCACCCACTGTGCAAAGTGACGATACTCCACTGGTCTATGGTGATCTCTGGATCGACACCAGCGATCTTGAACTGTATCCAGTGATCAAGCGTTGGCAATCAGTAGACGGTGCAGATCAATGGGTATTGATCGACAACACCGACCAGACCACCGAAAATGGTGTGCTGTTCGCTGACTTCCGTTGGGCTACCAACGGTGACACAGATCCTATCACTGCTCCAATTCCAACCATAACCAGTTTGCTGGCCAGCTCGTATCTGGATCCAGATGCACCTGAGTATACATTGTATCCTGCAGGCATGTTGGCATTCAACCTGCGTCGTTCAGGATTCAACGTCAAGAGCTTCCAGGTAGATTACTTCAATGCCACTGACTATCCTGATTTCACAGGCACAGTCACTGATGCATGGGTCACTGCCAGCGGATTGAAAAACGATGGATCACCTTACATGGGTCGCAAAGCAGTGCGGAACATGGTGGTGCAGGCCATGAAATCATCGATAGATGGCAATCAAGATCTGCGCGAAGAACAACGCCAGTTCAATTTGATCGCCACACCCAACTATCCAGAATTGATAGTGAATATGATAGCACTCAACAATGAGCGCAACAACACAGCGTTTGTAGTTGGTGACACACCAATGCGCTTGCCTGACACAGCCGACGCTATCACTGCATGGGCGACCAATGCTGGTGGTGCTGGTTTAGACGGAGAAGATGGACTGGTCACAGCTGATGCGTATCTTGGCACGTTCTATCCATCATGCCAAACCACAGATTTGACTGGTGGCACAGTGGTGCAACCGCCCAGCCATATGATGTTGCGCACTATCCTGCGTAGCGACGAAGTTTCGTTCCCATGGTTGGCACCTGCCGGCACACGCCGCGGTGTGGTTGACAATGCGTTTTCGTTGGGATATGTCAATGCCCAGACCGGACAGTTTATCTCAACAGCGATCCGTCAAAGCATACGTGATACCTTGTATGAAAACAAGATCAACCCGATCACGTTCATACCTGGCACGGGCATAACCAACTACGGTAACAAGACCGAAGCTGCAACACCGTCGGCACTGGATCGTATCAATGTGGCACGTTTGATTGCATTCTTGCGTGGACGCCTTGAAACCATTGGCAAGAGCTTTGTGTTTGAACCCAATGATCAGATCACTCGTGATGAGATATCCAATGCTATCTCTAACTTGTTGAACGATCTTGTGGCCAAGCGTGGTGTTTACGACTACCTGGTTGTGTGTGATGAATCAAACAACACACCGGCTCGTATCGATCGCAACGAACTCTATGTTGACATCGCAATCGAGCCTGTGAAAGCAGTTGAATTCATCTACATACCGGTTCGTATCAAGAACACAGGTGAGATTGCCGCAGGCGATGTTGCTACCGCAAGCACCGTCTAACGGTATCGCTAGTGCAGAAAAATGGGGCTTTGGCCCCATTTTTTTTGATCTCATCTCAGATAAATAATTGCAATAAGGATTCAGGAGACCAGTATGTCTATCGCATCATTGAACAGAATGACAGTGCCGTTGGCAAGTGATCAGTCAAGCCCAACCCAGGGTTTGCTGATGCCCAAACTCAAGTATCGCTTCAGAGTGGTGTTTGAGAATCTTGGCGTAAGCACACCAAGAACTGAACTCACCAAACAGGTGATCAGTTTCACACGCCCTACAATCAACTTTCCAGAGATTGAAGTGCCGGTATATAACAGCACCATCTATCTCGCAGGCAAATACAATTGGGAAGCTGTCACATGTGAATTGCGTGACGATGCCGGTGGCAACGTTTCTAAACTGGTTGGCGAACAACTGCAGAAGCAGTTGGATTTCGTAGAGCAGGCTTCAGCCGCTTCAGGTATCGACTACAAATTCACCACACGCTGTGAAATACTGGACGGTGGTAATGGTGCGTTTGCGCCCAACGTGCTTGAAACTTGGGAACTGTATGGTTGCTACTTGAGCACAGTGAACTACAACGATTTGAACTACGGTGAGAGTGCCGCAGTCACAGTTTCCATGACCTTGCGTTATGACAATGCCATCCAGACACCGATTGGTTCTGGTGTTGGTGCCACAGTAGGTAGAACACTGGGCGACGTAGTAACCGGCTAATCAATCATGGCCTTTGGAGCGGACTTCCTCAAGGGGTTCTTTGGAAGCGACTATCTAAAGGACTACACACACGCCAGCAAGACTTTCCGTGCCAACGGATATGAGCTGGCGCCTCGTTTTAAATATCTCTTCCATGTCTACTTTAATCTCAACACCATTGAAATCCCCAAGTTGGCCGAAGTGTTCAATCGCCAGGAACGAGACAACATTGGACTATTGGTAAAAACAGCACAACTTCCCAACTACAACATCGAAGTTGACACAATGAATCAATACAATCGCAAGCGATTGGTCCAGAAGCGCATAGACTACAACCCTTGCCAAATCGTGTTCCACGATGATGGCAGCGATCTGGTGCGGAGCCTGTGGTATAACTATTTCGCATACTACTACAAAGATCCTACCCAACAATATTGGGGTGTGCCCGTCACACAAGGCAGCGCCGGCCAGAGCGGCAACGGCGGTGATCCCAAACTCAGTTACAACGGTCGAGACATCTACAACGATCAACGCACTGTGAACGACTGGGGTTATGTTGGTGAGTCCTACAGTGATGGTGTGTCGGCACCCAATGGCAAACCACCATTCTTCCGCGACATCACCATATATGGCATGAGCCAGCATGATTTCTGCGCCTATGTTTTGATCAACCCCATGATCACCGATTTCCGGCATGACACCTATGATTACAGCCAAAACACCGGCACCATGGAACATCAGATGACCTTGCGTTACGAGACAGTGAAATACTATCAAGGCAAGATCGATACTTCTCGGCCCAGTGCCAACATCAAAGGATTTGCCGATCCATCACGCTACGACACAGTGCGCAGTCCTCTGGATCGGTTGGGCAACAACGCGACCATATTGGGACAGGGTGGTTTAGTAGACACAGTGGGAGGCATAGTGAACGATCTACAGTCGGGTTCTGTATTGGGCATCATTGGTGCCGTGCAAAAAGCCGGCACTGCCTATCAGACTTTCAAAGGCAAAAATCTCCAGAGCATAGTGCGCAATGAAGCCAATGCCGTGGTGCAGGATGTGATCCGAGGGCAGTTACCAGGCGCTGTGAGACAAACAGCCAACGCCGCCGACGGATTTTTCTTCCCCAAAGTTCCGGTGCAACAGAATTCCACTACCACTGATCCGGCTTCGCCGAGAACAGCCGAACCTACTCTGTCAGGACCTACTACCCAGGCAGTGCCTACAGAATTCACACGCACTGGTAGGACCATACAGCCTGTAAATCAACAAGTAAATAACAACATACGATGAGCACAGTAAACTATACCGATCCAAGACTTGACATGACTGTCAGGGTGTTTGATAATTTTTACGAATTTGCCGTAGAAGTTCCTGTGGATCAATACGATGCGGTCTACAGTTATTTTGCTAGGATTTTCAAAGACAAGACCGCAGCCAAAAATTTTACAGTGAGTCTGTTCCAGGTAGCAGATTACAGTAGACGTCCTGTGCTGGAATTGCTCCAAGAAATACAAGGACAAGACCAGTTACAATTGACATCTACCTTGTGTTACTATCTCAACAACCAAAGAAGCAACGCCACGCTGTTGGGTGTGAATGCCGTGGTGCAACCTAACTTCTATGCGGCCCGCAATGTGTTACCATGAGCCGCAACTATGCACAGGGATTTTTTGAAGTCCGCAATCCCAACAAATATCTAGGCAAAGGCCGACCCAAATATCGTTCGGGTTGGGAACATGCTTTCATGCGTTTCTGTGACAACAACGATTCCATAGTGGGATGGGCCAGCGAGAGCATTGCTATCCCATATCGCAATCCGCTCACAGGCAAAATGACCAACTATATTCCTGATTTCTTGGTGCAATATCGCACCCGAGACAGCAGAGTGATCACTGAACTGATCGAAATCAAGCCCAAAAAGCAAAGCATCCTGGAAAGCAAGGCCAGTGCCCGTGACCGTGCCATAGTGGCAGTGAACTACGCCAAATGGGATGCCGCTTCGAAGTGGTGCCGCCGCCAAGGCATCCAGTTCCGGGTGATAACCGAAGACGACATCTTCCGCAACGGTAAAAAATAAGCGGTAAATACCGCATGACGAGAAAATTAGAAGAACTGTTTGATCTGCCTCGCAAAGAGGATGAATCCATAGACGATCAAACTCCCTCTGAACCTGCCCTGCCTGTATTGCCCGAAACTCTGGCCACTCTTGACAAGATCGAGCAAGCATTGCCCGCTGTGCGAGGCCTGGAAGCATCAGACGAAGAAATGGACGAATTGGCCGGCAAGGCACGAGAAAGTTTTGACGATCTCATGGATCTGGGCATGCAGGTAGACAGCCGCTATGCATCAGAGATATTTTCCGTGGCCAGCACCATGCTGGGTCACGCTATCACGGCCAAAACAGCCAAGATGAACAAAAAACTCAAGATGATACAGTTACAGATGCAGAAAGCCAAACTGGATCGCGAGTCCAACGACGGAGACATACCCGTCACAGGCACAGGGCATGTGCTGGATCGCAACGAAATGCTGGAACGCCTTGTGCGCCGCGAACAACCAAAGAAGCCAGAATAGGCTAAATATGATATAGGGGATTGATATGAAAACTTTTGCAGAATACCTAACAGAATCAAAACACACGTATGATTATCGCATCAAGATAGCAGGAGACATGCCTGAGGGCTTTATGCCCGCATTCAAAGACAAGCTCAAGCAGTTTGATGTAGTGTCAATGAGCGACGTGAAAAAAACACCTGTGCAGAAACAGCTCAAAGATTTCCCACAGTGCAACAATGAATCAATGACTTTCTTTGATGTTACTTTCAACTATCCTGCAACACCTCCCCAAATCACCCAGATAGCTGAATTGCTGAAACTCAATCCCAACAACATTCTAATGCAAGACAAGAAATATGCAGACAGCATGGATGAAGAGCGTGCCAAGCAAGATGTAGAAAACAAAAACGTCTTGACCGATACAGATTTTCCTGCGCCTGACAAACAGCAACGAGATCTCAAGAAAGATTACTCAGCCGCTCCCAAAGAACATCAGGTAGTGGTCAAGAACGCATACAAGAGCGATTTCACTGTGGCTGGTGGCAAGACACCGCCTGCTGTGACTTCCAATGATTTCCCCATGGGAGACGTCAGCCCCGTGGGGACGAAACAAAACAAGATACCGGCTGTCCACAGCTCTGCCAGATAAGGAAAACAAAATGAACAACATGTATGACATACTAGGTAAAATGAACTTGCTGGAAGGTCGTGGTTCCAAACCAGACTTTCTGGATCTGGACAAAGATGGCAACAAAACAGAACCAATGAAGTCGGCGGCCAAAGAAGTAGACGAAGCATCCTATTCGGCCAAGGCCGCACGTGCCGGCAAAGACATCGGTAAACCTGGCAAGGCCTTTGCGCAGATCGCAAAGTCAGCCGGTGAGCGATATGGTAGCAAAGAGCGTGGCGAGAAAGTGGCTGGCGCTGTGTTGGCCAAACTGCGCAAAACCAATGAAGATGACATGGAAGAAGGCAACCGGTTCACAGGTAATCTTGCAAAAGCTCGTGCCGCTGGCAAGAAGATGGCCGACCTAGACGGTGACGGAGACATGGAACCAGTGCGCGAATATGAATTTGATGATCGCGATGACTTTGATCGCAGAGCCCGATCAGGCGACACAGTGAAAACAACCAAAGGCACGCTGAAGAAAACCGATCGCGGTGTGCAACACACACGTCGTCATGATGACGACAATACAGGCAGTGACGATGACTACGATGAGCACGGCAACCTCAAACCAGGCCGCAAAGATCCCAGTGCTGAAAAGCGTGGACGTGGCCGACCCAAGGGCACCAAGCATGCCATCGGTGCTAAAGGCCCCACAGGCAAGAGCAAATTGCTGAAAAAAGGTGCTATCAAAGAAGGCGATATTGATAGTATTAGTCTCGTAGATAAAGGTGAATACGATCGCGAAGGCGACATGGCCCGTGAACAGTTACACACGGTGATGGATGCAGCCAAAGAATTACACAGCATACTTGATGCAGATGAGAATTTACCAGAGTGGGTGCAGTCAAAGATCACCAAGGCCCTGGACTATCTTGACACAGCACGTGACTATGTCAAGGCCAGTGATGCTGAAGACGCAGAAGAAGTCATGCCCGAGCGCAAACTGTCAAAGCCTGAAATGGACAAGCGCGAAAAGTTTGTGAAGTCAATGAAGAAATCCAAAGGCGACTTTGAAAAGCGTTATGGCGAGCGTGGTGAAGAAGTGATGTATGCTACTGCCACCAAGATGGCCAAGAAAAAAGGCAAAGAGGAAACTGAAGAGTCCACAGTGGCCGGATCAGTGGCCACGGCTCCTGCCACAGGAAAAGGGAAAAAAGGTATGATATTTGGTAAAGGCGTGTATGAAAGCCAGATCACAGAAAGCTACAATCGCAGACTCAGCGAAGTGCTCACGGAAGGCATGAGCATCAACATGTCAGTGGGTGAAAACGGCGAAAAGAATCTGTCTGTGACAGCGTCAGATGACGATGCTGTAAAACTGGCACAGATACTGAAACTGGCTGGCATGGGGTCGGCTGGTGGCTACGAAGAAACATGCCCTGCATGCGGTTCCACACCTTGTGGTTGCGAGCAAATGGCCGAAGGCCAAGAAGATGTGGCCAACGCACCCGAAGCAGAAACACAAACTGCAGACTACATGACCAAGACCATCGCAGGCGGTCTCAACAAGCAAAAACGTGACATAGCAGGCAACGGTCAGACCACTGTGCCTGTCACAGCAGTGCGTGTGCAAGAAGCCGAAGAACTTGAATCACATTTGAGCAAACTGTATCAACAATACAAAGCATGATGAAAACTTTCAAAGATTATCTCGCCGAATCTGAACAATGGATGGACAATCCGGCCGTTGGTGATGATTTTGCTATCAACATCCAAGAAGATTGCTTGATCGAAAGCCATATCATTGGCGTGGAAGAAGATAGACTGTGCATCGAAGCCGACGCCAAACTGATCAGCATACTGGAAAGTTATGGATACACTGTAGAAGATACCTGCTCTGAATGCATGCAGGAAGCATGCTCTTGCAAAGACATGGAAGAGTCCATGAGCGTAGATGATACTTTGGTCAGCGAAGATCCCACACAAGAAGAACCTGCTTCGGACAGCCAACCTGGTGCACCCGACGGCACAGCCGCCGATGACCCCATTGGTGAAGCTGAATATCAAGGTCGCAAAGTTCCCCTGGGCAAACCCATGCGTGGCGACGTCAAGAAATTCAAAGTATATGTCCGTGATCCCAGTTCGGGCAATATCAAGAAAGTAAACTTTGGTCATGGTGGAACATCAGCCAAACGGTTGGGTCAAAAGACCATGAAGATCAAGAAGTCCAATCCTGCACGTCGCCGATCATTCCGTGCCCGACACAACTGCGACAATCCGGGACCAAGAACAAAGGCAAGATATTGGTCTTGCCGTGCGTGGTAATAAGGAAAAACAACAATGGCCGCAAACGTCTACACCAGTCTAGCAAACGCTACAGTCTACTCAGATAAACTGCAGATCGCCACCGGGGCTAACACCGTGACATATCAAGCCTATGCCACAGCACTCGGCAGTGCGGCTGCGGTAGGCAATATCTATTCAGCACCTATCAGCATACCGGCTAATACTGTGTTTGAAGTCTATGCTGGTGCTGGTAACAAGGTGACCGTTACCGGAACACCTTTTACTGCTTTGGAACTAGGCACAGCGAGCTCAGCACAAGAAAGCGTGTTCTAAGGAGCAATCGTGCGAGCACGCGAATTTATCGTTGAAAGTCCAGAAGGTAAGATGACCAAGCGACAGAGATGGAGCACTCGTGGTGTTCATCGTTTCAAAGATGCCGATGGTCGCGATCGCTACTACGAACTGAATCGAGTGATGATGGCCGTGGCCTCAGCAGATGGTGTAAATCCTATAGATATCCCCAGTGCATCGTGGGCACACAATTACGACATCGCTTTTCCTTATACTGAAGAAGAAGCGGCCATGCTTCGGCAGGCCTACGATGCAGTAGGCAGCATACACCATGATCTAAACAACGGCGACATGCGCAGCCAAGAAGCACCCGGTGGTAACCCAAAGAGTCCCATCAAAGGTTTCCGAGGATATCCTCGATGAGAGCCCGAGAGTTTGTCGCTGAGCAAAAAACATTGGCGCCAGAACAAGAGTCTCCCATGCAACACACCTACGTGATCCCTGGATTGTCAGCATCAGATCCTTACAACAACTACAGATTCATGGTGGCCATCGCCCGTGCTCGTGCTGACTACGCTTCTGCACTGAATCCACAGAACAATGGCATCGATCCGTTCAAACCTGAATGGAGTTCAGAAACAGCATTTGGCGAACACGGAGTGATCGCAGGCATGAACGCAGGCATAAAGCCCGTGATTGACCGTGCGTTGAAAATGACCAACACGCCAGGTGGCAAAAAATTAGTGACTTCAGAGAAGAGCCAGGAGCCCAGCACTACCAATGCTACCAGCCCTATAAAAAGTTTCAGAGGATATCCTAGATAATGGCCAGCCCGCCACCACCCTACAGCGACATAACCGGCATCAGCCGGGCGGCCATGAAGGACAATGCCCAGGTCACTGTGGGCCAATACAATGGCAATGCAAGGCCAGCAGAACTGGTAGTAGAACAAAACGCCCTGAACTTGTATGCTGGTGACAACAACGGCAATCTGGTGTTGTTGGCCAATGCCAATGCCACCAAGTTCTACGGATCGTTCTACGATACCACCAATCAGAACAACGACACTGGCAATGTCAACTACATGCAGTTCAACACCACCTCCAGCAACAATCATGTGAGCATAGTCAGTGGCGATGAAATCACTGTGGATTTTGCCGGTGTTTATGACATCCAATTCAGCGCACAATTCCTGCAAACTGGTGGCGGCACACACAACATGGAAATATGGCTGGAAAAAAATGGCAACACTGTGCCAGACTCTGGTGGCGTCACCACCTTTACAGGCAACAATAACAAAGTGGTCGTTGGTTGGAACTATGTGGAGTCCTTGGCAGCCGGTGACCATGTAAAGTTGGCCTGGTGGAGTAGTTTTGCTGGCATTGATATTGTGGCACTGGCCAGTGAAGGTCCAGGCCCTGTGGTACCCAGCGTCATAGTGACTGTGGTACAAGTTTAGCCACTTTGTTGCGCTACCAGCCCTAGCTAAATAGTATATTATGGCCTATCCAAATCCAGCTAACGTAGCACCGTGGTATCTACGTAACATAACGCAGGCCCTGGAGCTGGACGAGGCCACCGGCAACGTATTTGTCCGCACCAACGCTGTGCTAGTTGGCAATGTGTCAGTGGGCAATATAAGCATTGGCGCACTGGGTAATATCGATCTCACAGGCAACACCATGCCCATATCGGGCAATGTCACTGTTTTCCAGGGCACCACACCTTGGGTGATCTCAGGCAACACCAATGTCGCTATAACGTCGGGCAATGTGGGCATAACCGGAAACATCGCGGGTATCACTGCCAACGTCACTGTGGTTGATGGTGGTGGAAGCATAACCATAGATGGCAATGTGGGCATCACTGGCACGGCCAATGTGGTGCTGGCTGATGACGCCAATGTAGTGATATCTGGGTTTGGCGGAGCCACTGCCGATGCGTTTGGGCGTCTGCGTGTGTCTGAACCTGTTAGCCTGTTTGAAACTCAGGCTCGCTACTACGATCATGGCCAGTTTGCTAACTCCATATCTGGCACTGGCAACGTGGTATATGTAGCCGCTCAGAGTTCCTATCAGCTCAACGTGGGCACAGCGTCGGGCGATTCAGTGCTGAGAGAAACGCTGAAGCCATTTCCTTACCAGCCTGGCAAGAGCCAACTCACACTGAACACATTTTGTTTTAACACACCAAAGACAAATCTCCGCCAGCGTGTGGGCTTGTTTGATGCCAACGACGGTGTGTATTTTGAAAACGATGGATCCTACAACTACATGGTCATACGTTCAGGATCCACTGGAGTGGAAGAGCGTATCAGACAAGATGCCTGGAATGTCGATCAACTCAATGGCACAGGACCTGTGACCAATCCGTCTGGTATCACGCTGTATCCTGATCGAACACAGATCTTTTTTGCTGATGTGGAGTGGCTGGGCGTGGGCTCAGTGCGTGTGGGCTTTGTCATCAACGGTGCGTATATTATCTGTCATTCATTTCCTCATGCCAATCAACCGGGCAACACCAAGGTCTACATGACCACGGCCACCTTGCCCATACGCTATGAAATAACCAACACTGGCGCTGTCGCCGGCACCAGCATGATGACACAGATCTGTAGCACAGTGATCTCTGAAGGTGGATTCCAACTGAGTGGATCAGGCAATCCCAGAGCCGCCAGTCATGCCATAGGCACTCCGGTTCGCTTGCCCAATGATCAGACTTTTAAACCCGTTATCGCTATCCGACTCAAGAGCACCAATCTCAATGCCGTGGTTATACCCATAAACTACAGCCTGGTACCTGTGGCTGCCAGCATATTCCAGTTCCGAATCTATAAAAAAGCCATCACATCAGGTGGCTCATGGACGGATTCAGCTGTAGACAGTTCAGTGCAATACAACCTCGCTCCCACAGCCTTGGTGTCAGGCGACATCGCTGAACAGTCATTCATAAACTCAACCAACCAGAGCACAGGTTCTCCCACGCAAGAAACATTTACTTTTGAATATCAGCTGGAGCGAGAGCCTTTTACTGGCACACCATACGAGTATGTGATTACCATGGCCACCACCGGCACCAATCAAGACGTCTATGCCAGTGTGGAATGGCAAGAAATAACATAAAGGATATCAAGATGAAACTCTACGTTTTTTTAGCACTGCTCATAGCCATAGCAGTTCCAGCCTTGGCACAAAAAGCACCACAAGGCGTTACCTATGACGCACAAATACTAAGGGTCAGCGACGGCGACACTATTGTTATCAGTGCGCCGTTTCTTCCTCGACCGCTCAAGCCAGAACTTGCTGTCCGCATCTATGGTGTTGACACTCCAGAAAAAGGACACCGATCTCAGTGCCCCAGCGAAGCACAACGTGGTGAAGCTGCCAGTGCCTTTACCAAACAAGCAGTTGCATCAACACAAAAGCACCAAGTCACACTCTATGCCTGGGACAAGTTCGGTGGTCGTGTTCTGGGAGATATCATACTGAATGGTGTGAGCCTACGTGCTGAATTGATTAAAAATGGATTCGCCAGAGAATACTACGGTGACGCCAAGCAGTCGTGGTGTCAGTAGGTTCGTATCTGTTCTTCTTTGAGGCCCAGATACAGATGCCACGAAGGATGCCGCACCCCTCGATAAGTGCTCTTCACTGAATCTACCAACTTCCAGTAGTTAGGCTTGTAAGGAGTTTTGTTTGGCCTCCACACCTTGTTGCCTTTGTTGGAGTTGCAGGTCTTGCAACAGGTCACGCAGTTTTCCCAAGAAGTGATGCCACCTTGTGCTCTGGGCAACACATGGTCTATGGTTAGATGTCTTGCGCCCAAGGTGTCATTGCAATATTGGCAAGTAAACAGATCACGCAGATAGAGATTCTGGCGGCTGAAACGCATACCACCATTCTTACCAAATCCTTTCTTTGTGACAGCCACAGCAGGCACACGCATTTCCAATTTGGCACTGCGCACAGTCCAATCGTCATACCATTCTAGCACTTGGATCTTGTCCAAGAAGAACAGTTTGATAGCAGTCTGCCAATCTATGGTTGACAGCGGCAAGTAGTTTACTGGTTGATAGTCTGGTGCTAATACTAACGTGTCGCTCATAATGATATTTATCGGCGTATATTTTGGTAAGTAACAGTATGTCCAAGAGTCTCGAAGGCGTCCTTATCAAGCAACCGCATCGCAGGATGCCTTACACTGAACAGCAGGTCGATGAGTTCGTGAAATGTGCGGATCCTGAATCGGGTCCTACTTACTTCATGAGTCATTTTTTCTACATACAACATCCCTTGTATGGTAAGATGCTGTATCAGCCCTATGAATTCCAAGAACGCTTGATCGAGACCTATCACAATTATAGATTCTCTATATCCATGATGCCTAGGCAAACGGGCAAATCTACTTCGGCAGCAGGCTATCTGCTGTGGTATGCCATGTTCGTTCCGGATTCGACCATCTTGGTGGCCGCCCACAAGTATCTGGGCGCACAGGAGATCATGCAACGTGTTCGTTATGCCTATGAAGCCTGTCCAGATCATATCAGGGCAGGGGTTGTGAGTTACAACAAAGGATCTATAGAATTTGACAATGGATCACGTATCGTCAGCCAGACCACAACAGAAAACACCGGTCGTGGTATGTCAATAACCTTGCTCTACTGCGACGAGTTTGCGTTCGTGCGCCCGGGCATAGCCAAAGAGTTTTGGACTTCCATCACACCCACGCTGTCAACTGGTGGTAAAGCCATTGTTACGTCCACGCCCAATTCAGACGAAGATCAGTTTGCGCTGATCTGGAAACTGGCCAACAAACTGGAAGATGACTACGGCAATCCCACAGAAATAGGGCAGAATGGTTTCCGGGCTTTCCGTGCATATTGGCGCGAACATCCTGACCGTGACGATGCCTGGGCTTCACAGCAAAAAGCCATACTGGGCGAAGAACGTTTCCGCCGAGAGATGGACTGCGAATTCATCATCGACGACGAGACCTTGATCGCTCCTACTAAACTGATCGATCTTGTGGCCACTGAACCCATCTACAAGACTGGACAGGTGCGCTGGTTCAAACCCATAAACAAAGAGCATATCTATGTAGTAGCCCTGGACCCTAGCCTGGGCACCGGGGGAGACCCGTCGGCCATCCAGGTGTTTGATGCCAACACCACAGAACAGGTAGCCGAATGGCGGCACAACCGGACCGACATTCCCAGCCAGGTTCGCATCTTGGCCGATGTGTGCAAACACATTAATGAAACACTGCGTGATTCCAAAAGCATCTATTTTACAGTGGAGAACAATACCATTGGCGAAGCTGCCTTGATATCCATAGCAGAATATGGCGAAGAAAACATCCAGGGCTATTTCCTCAGCGATCCCAGCAGTGGCGGCGGACGCAGATATCGCAAAGGATTCAACACCACCAACAAGCCCAAACTGGCGGCCTGCGCCAAACTGAAAAATCTCATTGAAACTGGTAGGATGCGCATTAATTCTGCCAGCCTCATCACTGAACTCAAGAACTTCATAGCGCACGGTGCCAGTTACGCGGCCAAAGTAGGCGAAACCGATGATCTTGTCATGGCCACGCTGTTGGCTGTGCGCATGATGCAACTGCTCCAGAGTTATCATCAAGAACTGGACACACAACTGCGTGATCATTCGGATACCATCATAGAACCCATGCCCTTCATAGCCGTGTTCTAATAAATATAATACCATGAGCGATAAAAACACACCCGCACGCCAACTATATGACCTGCTCGTAGCGCAGGATTTTGAACCCGAAGCCCTGGACAGCCAAGGCAAACCCGCCGCTGATCCTGCTGATGCAGACATCATCAGTTTTGACTATGCCACTCCTGAAAAGGACTATGGCACTGTGGTAGTGGCCCTGGACGGTGAAAACAACCTGGACATGTATTTTGGAGACAACATGGCACGAGCCATGGAAGGCAATGATCGTGGCGACTGGTATGATTTCCTGTATCTGGTTCGCATGTTCGCCAAACGCAATCTGCTCACGTTTAACGTAAAAAATCTCAGCAGACTCAAATACAACATGAAGACCATGGCTGCCGTCAAAGAAAGCCTGTTTGAAGGCTACTATGGCAACCGCAAGATTTCCTACTCAGATCAACCCAATCGCGCACGGCTTGTGATCAAACACAACAAAACCTTGGGTGAAGGTGATGCACGTTTCCGCCATATCGAAAGCCTCTATGTAGAGAATGCCGAAGGTGAACGTTTCCGTGTGCCCAGCCGCAGCCTCACACATGGTCGCATGCTGGCACGACACGTGGCCGAAGGTGGCACACCCTACGATGCCTTTGGCATCCACATCACAGAGATCGTGGATGAGATGAAAACGCTCAGCAACTTCGTGCGTGCGGCACGGCATCGTGACTATACCGGTGAAGCCGCGCACATGGTAGAAGCTGCCATACGCCACTACGCTGATCTCAAAGCCAAGGCCAAGAAGATGATAGGTCGCAGAGGCTATCACGAAGAACGTGACAGTTTTGATCCTGCTGAGATCACAGAGATAGACGAAGCAGTGGAGACCATACGCGAATTGTTCGTGAAACAGACTTTGGATCCTAGAGTAGAACAGGCCTTGCCTGTGCTGGCACGACTGCAAGAACAGGATCTCCCCGAAGCCGACGAATTTGAATCATGGACTGACCGTGTGATGGAAGGCACCTGGGCCATACCAGAGACTCCTGAGCAGGTAAAAAAATTACAGATCTTGATGAGCAAAGATCTCATCGTGGGACCTGATGCTTCCAATGCCACAGAACAACTGTATGACATCATTGGCGACGACGAACTGTTTGACATCTTGGAAGACATGGCCATGACCAACCCTGACGCCAATGTGTGGGACGATCCTCGTGTGCAAAAAAGATTGGAACAGTTGGGCATACCAGGTATGGATGCCATAGACCTTGATGCAGTCAAAGAAGGACAGGTAAAAAGATTGGCCATGGGCGACATCTCTGCAGAACCAGATGCTCAAGGACCCTATGATGTGATACGCAGGCGTGATGGTATCGAATCCGGCCTACATCAATATGGCAATCGTGAGCAGGCCCGGAAACACGCACAGAATCTCAAGAACAAATACCCCAGCATGGAAGTGGGCATCAGACCCGCTGGTCAACGAACCGAATATATAGGCATCAAAGAAAGCCAAGGGCTAGATAGATTATTGAATCTAGCTCGGTCATGAACGCTGTCCGGATCAATCAGCAACTGTGGACGGCCAAAGATTTCTTTGAACCCGATCAATGGCGATCGATCAAACTGGCATATAGACGATCTCGCGTGCCATTTTCCATGCAGTATGACGACCGTTTGCTCACACCATGGTCAGACACTCCCGAATTACAACAGATAGTAGAAGCCAACACTGAACGTGTGAGCCAACTGGTCGGCCGGCCTCTGGCACCGCAAGTGGCCTATGTCAGCATCGATCTAGCCGGCAGTTCCATAATGATGCACAGGCTACATCCTGACATCTTGGTGCAGGTGCAGATTGGCATGGGCGAAGAATCCGACTGCCGTATGGCATTCTGTTTCTGTCATGACAGCCAGGTCAATGCGGAAAGCGAACTAGACTATCAGCCTATGCGCCGGCTCACTAGACACGATGTTGATGTGGTCAATTATGAACCCAATCTAGCCAGCATCTATGTCAATGAACCTCGTGGATTCTGTGGCATGCTGTCCTGCGTGCCGGGCAACACAGTGAGAGAAGTGCTGGTATTGAGTTATACCAAATTGTATTGAAATGTCACGCTGGCACGTGTGCCGATTCCAGGCAATACCCTATGAGGTTTGAGATCGGTATTGACATTGATATAACCTTTGTTATTGGCCAACTCTAACTTGTATGGCGGATCCACATGCAAGAATTCGATACCGTGACAGGGATCCTGTTTTGAAGACCAAATGTCAACATAGACTTGATAGGTAACTATGATGTCTGGTGAATCTGAATGTGTCTGGCAGGCAAAGCCCGGCAAGTCTAGCCAAAATTTCACTATCATGAGATTGAGATCCAATCCAGAGATCTGATTCAATGAAGGTATGATATCCAACCCTATCTGTTGTAATCGGGCATGATCCGGGCCCGGTTGCAACATCAGTCTGCGATGGGGTCGTGAAACTGCGAATTGATTTTGTTCGTTTATCACAATGTCCTGCATCCATGACAATGTTTCGGAGCAAAAACACTCATCCACAAGCCAACAGTTCGGTGCCACTGATTGCAATTGACAGACTTGATCATATATCTTGACTTGTTGTGTAGATGTGTTATACTGTGTCATATGCCGATATTTACATGCCAAAATCAATGTTCAAAAGAAAAATCGCCTTTTGACATTGACATGCTAAATATCTATGCTACACTCAGTAGGGTGTATGCAAGGCATATATAGGCAATTTAAAATTTCTTGAAAGGACAATTTCTATTATGGCATCATTAGCAGAAATCCGCGCTCGACTACAAGCCGCAGAGTCGAACAAAGGCGGACAATCACAAGGCGGCGACAACGCAATTTACCCCCACTGGAACATCGATGAAGGACAGAGCGCAACGCTTCGTTTCCTTCCTGACGGCGACTCAAAGAACACTTTCTTCTGGGTCGAACGGGCGATGATCAAACTGCCATTCAATGGCGTCAAAGGGGAAATGGATTCCAAACAGGTCCAAGTGCAGGTTCCCTGCGTAGAGATGTGGGGCGATGCTTGCCCGATCTTGGCAGAAGTGCGCACCTGGTTCAAAGACAAAGCCCTTGAAGACATGGGCCGTAAGTATTGGAAGAAGCGTTCATACATCATGCAAGGATTCGTCCGCGAAAATCCCCTGGCAGATGACAAGACACCGGAAAATCCCATACGCCGATTCATCATCGGTCCTCAGATTTTCCAAACAATCAAGTCCGCACTCATGGATCCAGAACTGGAAGAGTTGCCAACAGACTTGATGCGTGGTCTGGATTTCCGTATCACCAAGACATCCAAAGGTGGTTACGCAGACTACTCAACCTCCAAATGGGCTCGTAAGGAGAGTGCGTTGACAGAAGCAGAACAGGCCGCGATCGAGGCTCATGGCTTGTTCAATTTGTCCGACTTCCTTCCTAAGAAACCCGGCGAAGCAGAACTCAAAGTTATGAAAGAAATGTTTGAGGCTTCTGTCGACGGCAAACCTTACGATCCCGACCGTTGGGGTGCATACTTCCGTCCGGCTGGTGTAGCGGCTCCGCAAGGTTCTTCCACAGGCTCTGAAACTGTTGTAGAATCAGCCGCACCAGTGGAGAAGTCGGCACCTGTTTCTACTGCCATCTCGTTCGACGAAGGCGATGACGCACCCACGCCCACAGCGCCGGTGCAGGCCAAACCAGGTGCACAAAATGCCCAAGACATCTTGGCCATGATCCGCGCACGTCAAAACAAACAGTAATATATACGAGCAATCACACAGGGGTTCGCCCCTGTGTTCTTCTAGACAGGTGAAATATGGGTAAACCCTTTGACGTTTCAAAATTCCGCAAGGAAATAACAAAATCAATCGATGGATTGAGTATCGGTTTCAATGATCCAACAGACTGGATCTCTACAGGTAATTTCGCCTTGAATTATCTTATCTCTGGAGACTTTAACAAAGGTGTGCCCTTGGGCAAGGTCACTGTGTTCGCCGGTGAGTCTGGTGCAGGCAAAAGTTATATCTGTAGTGGCAACATCGTCAAGCATGCGCAGGAACAAGGTATTTTTGTGGTATTGATTGACACAGAGAACGCCTTGGACGAAGCATGGTTGCACGCCCTGGGGGTGGATACAGATGAACGGAAACTGTTAAAACTGAGCATGGCCATGATCGATGATGTGGCCAAAACTATTTCAACATTCATGGCTGACTACAAAGGCTTGCCTGCAGATGAACGCCCCAAGGTCATGTTTGTGATCGACTCTGTGGGTATGTTGCTCACACCCACTGACGTGAACCAGTTTGAAGCCGGTGACATGAAAGGTGACCTAGGTCGCAAAGCCAAGAGCCTTACTGCTTTGGTGCGTAACTGCGTAAACATGTTTGGTAACTACAACGTGGGCATGGTGTGTACCAATCATACCTATGCCAGCCAAGACATGTTCGATCCTGATGATAAAATCTCCGGCGGTCAAGGCTTTATCTATGCTTCTAGTATTGTGGTTGCCATGCGCAAACTCAAACTCAAAGAAGATGAAGATGGCAACAAAATTTCAGATGTCATGGGTATCCGATCTGCTTGTAAAGTGATGAAAACACGCTATGCCAAACCATTCGAAGGTGTGCAGGTCAAGATCCCCTATGAAACAGGTATGAATCCTTATTCCGGACTCACCGACTTGGCAGAGAAAAAAGGTATGTTAAAGAAAGATGGCAACAAACTCATGTTTGTGACCAGCGAAGGAGAGATCATTAAATACTTCCGCAAAGGCTGGGAATCCAACGAAGACGGTTGCCTTGACAAAGTCATGCGAGATTTCCAAAATCAGAAGACTGAGGTAAGTATTGCTGAATCAGAACAGGAGGAATAACTGATGTCAGTAGAATTAGCCGCAGAAATTTGGACCGAAGTCAAACGCTATGTCAACTCTGTAGACAGATCTGAAGCCGCAGAAACCTTGGTCACGGTATTGATTGACAACGACGTCAGCGCCGAAGAAATCAAAAATTCATTCAAGGGCGATGGCGACGTAAAACGTGCCTTGGCAGAATATCTCAAGGAAGAAGAAGATCTTGGGGAAGATGAAGAAGACGATTACGATGACGAGTATTGATGTCTGCGAAATATTTCCCAATCAAAACTGCCACTGCTTGTCAATTAAAATGGAATTGGTCTACCCTGTATCTACACGATGAAACTACAGCCAGTTGTCATCGCACAGGTTGGAGTCCTTTGACTGTAGAAAATTTTGACGATTTCCATAACACCGAGAAAAAAAAACAAGAGCGTATCGCAATGTTGGACGGCCAATGGCCCAAAGAAAGTTGTGGATACTGTAGAGAAATAGAACAGTCGGGCGGGTTCAGTGATAGGATGTTGCATCTCAATATTCCTGACCTGGTTCCGCCGGAGTTAGGCCATGATCCAACAGCCATTACAGTATCTCCGACAATATTGGAAGTTTTTTTTAACAACACTTGCAATCTGGCCTGCCTTTATTGTTTGCCAGAATTGAGCAGTAAACTACATCAGGAAAATGTCAAATTTGGTGACTTCATAGCTGGACATATCAAACTGACGCCAGCACCTCGCCCACAAAACTATCCAGCACTGTTGGAAAAATTTTGGTCCTGGATGGATAAAAATTCTGGATCCTTGCGTAGGTTCAATGTGCTAGGAGGGGAACCATTCTATCAGGCTGAGTTTGAGAAATTGTTAGAGTTTTTTGAAAATAATCCACACTCCGATCTTGAATTAGGTATAGTGACCAATCTAATGGTTTCTCAAGACAAACTAGATAAATTTGTGAAAATATTCCGTTCTTTGCTGGTAAAGAAACATCTCAAGCGCATTGACATAACCTGTAGCATCGACTGCTGGGGACCTGAACAAGAATATGTCCGATATGGAGTTGATTTGGCATCATGGGAAAAAAATTTCCTAACTCTATTGACACACAAGTGGTTGACCATTAATATCAATCAGACTATATCAGTGCTAACTATCAAGACCATGCCTCAACTGTTGGAAAAACTATCATCGTGGAGGAATCAGCATCCTGTAGGACATTATTTTTCTGCCATCAGTCCACAACCTGGATATCTCATGCCTCATATAGTTGGAAAAGGAATTTTCCAAGAAGATTTTGATCGCATACTAGATCTCATGCCAACAGATACCGAACAGGATCAGACATCCCTCAAATATATGCAAGGAATACGAGATCGAATCGAAAATTCTCAACCAGATCTACAATGTAAATCTGATCTCAAATTATTCCTTGATGAAAAAGATCGTCGTAGGGGTAATAGTTGGCGCAAAACATTTCCGTGGCTGGTCAAGGAAATAGATAATGTGGTATAGCCGAGTAGTTGCTAACCTGAGTGCTATTCCAGATTTTATAGCACACTACGAGCGCGAGCTAGAGGAAGCCAAACGCGAGTGCAGGATCGGTGGCTTTGTTGAAACCAATATCAAGGAATTGCCCGGTATCACTGAACATCGTTTTAACCAATTGCAAGAGATAGAAGCCATCTTAAACTATCTCAATATCCAATTGCGCAAGATCCGCCGTCGCCATTTCCAGAAGTATCTCGAGGGTTACGCCCGGGCGCTGACCAGCCGAGACGCGGAAAAATATGTAGATGGCGAGGACGAGGTCATTGATTTTGAGACCATCATCAACGAAGTGGCTCTCTTACGTAATCGTTGGTTGGGTATCATGAAAGGGCTTGATACTAAACAATGGCAAATGGGACATATCGTCCGCTTGCGCACAGCGGGGATGGAAGACATCCAGGTATGATCAGTCGTTTACGACTGCATGACAATGGCCGAGTTTTATATTATGATGCTTGGCGCAATATCACTTCACAAGAACTGAGATCCGATGGGTTTGTTCCATTACTGGAACAGGATCTTGAACAACACAGACTTTCATTGAACGATGCCCGCGATTATATTTGGGTTTTTGATCTCAAGCCCGAAGGCATTGATGCTGGAGACATGCAAGGAATGTTTGATTTGTTATGTCAAAGAAGACAGGTTCCTGTTGAAAATTTCCGGGTAATATTCAGTTGTGTAGAACAGATTGATCGATTGCCTTATCGAGCTACATCACTGCCCGACAGATTGATCTACAATGGTAATTGGTATGATCATCTTCGGCATTACCGCATCAACTGGGCAGGCTTGCCAATGACGCACCGACTGACCTGTCTCATGCGAAGGCCCAGCATCGGCAGAGCGAATCTCGCAAAACGGCTGCTATCAAAATTCAGATCTGATGAACTGATAATGACGTTTGGCACCAATGGTGTGGAGCCCAGCGATGACATCAAGCAGTTGATATGGCCGCGACCATATCCCATGATTGTTGACCGCCCTATGGCTGATCAAGTTTTTCAGCATCGCATAGATCATGATTTTTTCTATCGAGCACCTGTGAATCTAGTAGTAGAAAGTTCCAGCCAGATCGACCCCAACACCTGGCGCAGTATTTTTATCACAGAAAAAACTTTCAAAGCCATGGCATGGCATCAGTTTCCTGTTTGGTATGCAGTGCCCGGCTTGGTGGCCCAAGTGAGGCGCATGGGGTTTGATGTGTTTGATGATGTGTTTGACAATCACTCATATGATGATATACCAGATCCCTGGGTGCGCATGACTCAGGTAGTGCAATTGGTGCATCGTGTCAGCCAGCAAGACATGGTAGAATTGAGACAACAACATTGGGATCGATTGCAAGCCAATGCTCAACTGATCGACTATATACATGCCACAGCCATAGTTAGGCATACACAGATATTGGAAGAATTTTCTCATGCATAAAGGATTCTCAAGTCCACAAGCCAGCCACGAGCACAGTCTTCAAGTGCTGGAATCGCTGTATGAACACGACGATTTCATGGAAAGCGTGGGCCGCGTGATAGACCTAGGATGCGGAGCAGATGCTCTGGATCTCACCTGGTGGGCCACCCGAACCACCAGAGATGACAACCCTAGACCTCTCAATATCACTTGCACAGGTGTGGATACCGTGGTCGATTCACTGGCACCCCCAGCTAGACGTGCCGGCGTCCACTACATAAAACAAGATCTAGAGACTCTCAATCAAACCAAACACCGATATGACCTACTGTGGTGTCATGACACGTTCCAATACATGATCAATCCCCTGGGTTGCCTGTCCAATTGGTGGAACATCGCCAATCCTGGTGCCATGCTGGTGCTCATGGTGCCGCAAACCACCAACATCGAATTCCAGCGCCAGGCCTTTGACCTGCCCAGTCATTGTTATTACAATCACACCGTGGTCAGCTTGATGTATATGTTGGCCACTACCGGTTGGGACTGCTCATCGGGATTCTTCCAAAAAAATCCCGCAGATCCCTGGATCAACATCATAGTGTATCGCAGTGGTCATCAGCCCAGCGATCCCAAGACCACGTCGTGGTATCATCTAGCCGAACGAGGCATGTTACCTTCCAGCGCAGTGGTAAGTTTGGATCGATATGGCTATGTGCGCCAGAGAGATCTGTTATTGCCTTGGTTGGACAAAAGCCTGGCCTATTTTGGCGATCATTGATCGCAATAAACTGCGTAGATAAATACCCCATGGAGGTCACATGGGATTCAGCAATCTAATCACAAAAGCAGTGGGTTCAGTAGCGCCCGAACTTGTAACTAATCGTCGGCCCACAGTCATTGAACTGGGCAATCAAACTCTCAAGAACACCAAGGCACGCGGTGAAATCTATCAAAAGCTAGGCATATCTCCGCCCGCAGAATTAGGTGGAACCAAAGATTGGTATCTCAGTCTAGGGTTTGATCGATACTTGGCCATTGACGTCAATACTGAACGAGATGCAGTGGCCATGGATCTCAACGTAGACATACCCAAGACCTACGGATTCCATGAGCAGTTTGATCTGGTCACAAACAACGGCACCGGGGAACATGTGTTCAACCAATACATGGTGTTCAAGAATGCACATGACCTTTGCCGTGTGGGCGGATTCATGATCCATGTGCTGCCATTCTATCGCTGGGTGGATCATGGATTCTTCAACTACAACCCCAATCTGTTTCCGTGCTTGGCCAATCAAAACGATTATGAGTTGAGAGAGTTATGGATCGCATCCAGTGATGCCCAATATCTACACAAACTAGACGTCAACAATCTGGGTCGCAACAAAGGCTACAGAGGCAAACTAGAACTTGATACCTGGGAAAGCGATCCCATGGTGGCTGCTGTGTTCCGCAAAGTCAAGGATGCACCATTTGAAATACCCATACAGCACATGTATGGTGGTGACAACATCAGCGACGATGGCATCGCTGGAAATTACCGATGATCACTGCTGACAGACCTTATTCCGAACAGGAACTTGCAGTGGCCGAACGTGTGCGCGAGTTCACGATGACCAGCGGAAAATTCGTGATTTTTACCCAGCGCCTGATACAAGATCTCAATCAACGAGACATACCCGGAGCGGTGGTTGAATGTGGCGTCTGGCGCGGAGGTCAGATCATGGCCGCTGCCATGGTAGACGATCATGAAAGAGATTATTGGCTCTATGATACATTTGAAGGTATGCAAGGAGTGTCTGAATATGATTATAGAGAAGGCAAACATGCCACTGAAAGTTTAAAATGGCGCAAAGGTGGACACGAAGGCCGCAACTGGTGCAGAGCCGATCTAGATGATGTGCAGAACAATGTATGGTCGGTATTGCCCCCGCATAGGACACATTTCATCAAGGGAGATGTAAGCCAAACTTTGACATCATCGGATCTACCGGATCAGATAGCATTTTTGAGATTGGACACAGATTTTTATCTCAGCACAAAGATTGAGTTAGAAGTGTTATATCCTCGACTGGTCAGTGGTGGGTATCTCGTGATTGATGACTATCACAGTTGGGATGGCGCTAAAAAAGCCGTGGATGAATATTTTGGTCCCGACCAAGAATTCACCAAACAAAAATTTGTAGTGGTGCAGAAATCATGAATCCCACTTGGACATGCTTTACCAGTTTTAATCGCAGGCTATACGACATCATCGCCGAGGAGATGCTGGCTTCATGGTTGCATCACTGGCCCCAAGATGCAAAAATGGTAGTGTATCTTGAAGACGATATCGATTTGCCCACGGATCCTCGACTTGAGATCAGAGACTGGCAGACCTGTTGCGGTCAAAACTTTGATCATATCGCGCAGAACTCAACCACACTGATGCCTCATTGGGGCAGTCAGCATACTCAACGCTATACCAAAAAAGGACTGGCCTGGGTCCATATGATGAATCACAGTCACGATCGGATATGCTGGTTAGATGCAGATAGTTTTACCATGCGTCCTTTTGAATCGCAACATCTGGATCGTGCGTTGGAAGATCACTGTGTGGCACTGTTTGATGTGAGTCGGCCCGTGGATGATCGATTGGTCGTTACCGCAGAAAGTGGCTTCGTGTTGATCGACACTGCACATGCTGATTTTTCCAAATTCCGAGATGAATATTCGCGCTATTATCTTGAGCCTTGCATGCCTGAATCAGCATGGATGTTTTGGGACGGAGAGATATGCATGCATGCGGCATTGACCGTGGATCATGTCAATCTTCGATCTCAATGCCATAGGAAAAAAAGCACACCCATACATGGTCATTGGTTGGGAGAATGGTTCCGTCATATGAAAACCAAGAGAAAAAAACACTGGCCTCTTTCGGCCTATAGAGAATTATGGCTCAATGGTCATGAATTATCATCGGATGATATCAAGCCATTTTATCAACAAGGAAACAGCGATGCATCTTGATGTAACACAGACCATAACCAAAGACGATCTCCTACAGGATCCTTGCCCGTATTTTTGCATCCATGATGCTCTACCGCAGACATTGTATGATCAGTTGATAGCAGAGTATCCTGAAGCACACATGATGCAGGATGGCAAGACACATTTCCAGGCACGCCGTTATCGTCAGCATGAATTCGTTCCAGGAACTGTGTCTCCATTGTGGCAAGAATTTGTGGCCTATCACAACAGTGTGTCTTTCAAAAATCGTGTGTTGGATCTTTTTGAACCAGCCCTGGAAAAGTATTATCCAGAGTTTGCCCAAGATCTACGTGATGCAGGAGTATCAGAACGGCATGATGGTCGCGCTGGCACAGTGCAGATGGAAGTGCAGTTCGTTCTTAACGGTCAGCAAGATACCACAGTGAGGACCACGCATTTGGACAACAGCCGAGAACTGTTTGCTGGCCTGTTGTATATGCGCAAACCCGAAGACACCAGCGTGGGCGGCGACATCCAGGTGTTCCGCAAACTGGTGCCCGCTCCAGAATACACTGGCATCAGAGAAGTCAATCCGGATCATGTGGCAGCAGCCGGAACAGTTCCGTATCGTGCCAATACCATGATACTGTTTCTCAACACAGCAGATACCATCCACGGCGTGACCCCGCGTATAGGTGCCAACTGTTTGCGCAGATACATCAACATAGACGCACATCAAGATAGGAAATTATTCCGAGTATGACTATAATCAATCAAAGTTATCAACAACAGATACAGGCCATGCATGAAAAAGGCAAGTTCAACAACGGTGCCAAGCAATTCAAATTGGTCAGACCATTTATCGAACAATATCAACCCCGCGATCTCATTGATTTTGGTTGCGGCAAAGGTGCGCTGATCGCTACCATCAAAGAGAATTTTCCTGCCATAGAAGTGTTTGGATACGATCCAGGCAATCCAGATTTCGCTGTCATGCCCACGCGGACTTTCGACACTATCATATCCACTGATGCCATCGAACATATCGAACCCGAGCACTTGGCTCAGAGCCTGGCAGTGATGAGCGACAAGATGCAACGCTGTGGATTTTTCCGCATAGCCTGCCATCCTGCTAAAAAACTATTACCCGATGGGCGTAACTGCCATCTTATCGTAAAAGAGCCGGACTGGTGGCGAGAGCAGATACTTAAAAACATGCAGGTCAATATCGTATGGGAACGAGTAGAACCTTTCGATAGACGAGAAAAAAATCCCATACTGTTTGGCAGCAAATATGATGTGATATTGGAAAAACGATGAAGAAAATAGTTTTGATAACCGGGGGATTCGATCCCATACATTCTGGGCACCTTGCTTACATCCAAGCAGCCAAGGCACTGGGAGACATCCTAGTGATAGGTGCCAACTCCGATGCATGGTTGCGACAAAAGAAAGGGCGTGCATTCATGCCTCTGCGCGAACGCACTGCCATATTACGGGCTATCGCTGGTGTGGACTACGTGATAGATTTTGATGATTCAGACGGAACTGCAAAAAATGCCATCAGGATGTGTCGGCAGAGTTATCCGCAGGATGAGATTATTTTCGCCAACGGCGGTGATAGGACTGACTACAACTGTCCTGAGATGGATGTGGCCGATGACAATGTGAAGTTTGTGTTTGGCATAGGTGGATTCAACAAAGCCAATTCTTCGTCCTGGATACTGGAAGAATGGAAAGCGCCTCAGACACGACGTCCATGGGGTTATTATCGCGTGTTGCATGAAACACCGGGAGTGAAAGTCAAAGAACTCACAGTAGAGCCAGGAGCCGCTCTCAGCATGCAACGTCATCAAGATCGCGCAGAATTCTGGTTGGTAGCATCGGGCGAAGCCACGGTCTACACAGTGGATTCAACTACCACGGACACTGAACTACAGGGCCGTTATCAGCGTCATCAGTATCTACATATCAGCACACATGAATGGCATCAGTTGGTCAACGAAGATCCTAACCCGCTCAAGATAGTGGAGATACAGTATGGTGATCGTTGTGAAGAAGAGGACATAGAAAGACAGTTATGACTACCAATGTTTACATAGGCTGGGACAGCCGAGAACCCATAGCCGCCGATGTGTGCGAATACAGCATACAGCAAAACGCATCCGAGCCTGTGACGATCCATATGCTCAAACAAGATGATCTGAGAGAGAATCTGCTTTACACCAGACCCAGAGACGTGCAGGCCAGCACGGAATTCACCTTCACGAGATTTTTAGTTCCGCGTCTCAATGACTATAAAGGCTGGGCTATATTTTGTGACTGTGATTTCCTCTGGTTGGGAGACATACAAGAACTCATAGCACAGGCTGACCCACGATATGCCGTGATGTTGGTCAAACATGACTATCGCCCACAAAACACTGTCAAGATGGATGGCCAGCGACAAGAGTATTACCCTCGCAAGAATTGGTCCAGCATGATATTGTTCAACTGCGGACATAAATCAAACGAATGGCTCACGCCCTATCATATCAACAATGCCACCGGACAGGAACTACACAGATTCTCTTGGCTCAAAGAAGAAGAAATTGGCGAACTCAGACCCGAGTGGAACTGGTTGGTAGGATGGTATCATCAGCCATGGGATGGCACACCCAAAGCTCTGCATTACACCGAAGGCGGCCCCTGGTTTGACAACTACAGCCATTGTGCTTACAGCGATGTATGGAAAGAATATCAATGTGATCTGCGTGCCAAACAAGTGGATCACAGCACCAAAGAGATCGATAATCTTGATTACCCCCAGGAACTACGGCAGTTACTCAAGGATGTGGTCTGGTCTATCCAAGACAGCAAAAATCTCTACGGTTACAACCAACACGGTTATGATGATGTGTGCCAGCGTATCCAGAGATATGCCTGTGATCCAGAACAAAAGCAATTAATAGGAATAAGTGAAATGGAAGACGTCAGCCGCAAGGCCAAAGAAAAAGGTATCAAGTATGATGGCATAGTGCATAGTTTTGTCACCGGTGCCATGGGACGCATCAGTCCCTGGGTAGATGTGGAGCACAGCGACAACCCTATCGCTCTGCGCAGTATCACCAAGAAAAAAATAATGCAACGATGCGAACAACAGGGCCGAGACTACTACTATATCGACACAGGATATTTTGGTAACGGAAAACTCAAAGACTATCACAGAGTGACCAAGAATGCCATGCAATGGTTAGGTCCCATCCAAGATCGGCCTAGTGATAGATTAGACCGCACCAGAGTCCGACCCTATCGTCACACACCAGGCAGTAAGATCTTGATCTGTCCGCCCAGCGAGAAAGCTATGAAATATTGGAATCTGGATCTAGATTGCTGGATGGAAAAGACCATAACCACGATCAAAGAATACACTGATCGAGAGATTGAAGTGCGTCTCAAACAGCCTCGCAGTGTGAGAGCCAGCGTGGATACCATGCAGGATGCACTCAACCGAGATGTGCATTGTGTGGTCACTTTCAATTCTATCGCCGCGGTGGAAAGTTTGATCTATGGCAAACCAGTGTTTACCATGGGGCCCAATGCCGCACAGCCATTGTCCAACAAAGATCTATCCACTATAGAAACACCGTTCATGCCGGACACTGATCAGGTCTATGCCCTTTTGCGCTGTCTAGCCTACCATCAGTTCACAGTGGAAGAGATGCGCTCAGGCTATGCCTGGGCCGTGATAAACGGACAAGAATGAAAATAGCTGTATACCTCTCTGGTGTTCCTAGGAAATCTAAAAACGAATTCAAGCGCGATATCTTGACTAGATTTGCCCATGGTGCCAAGTTGGCCGGAGATGAAGTATATCTAGTGACCCAAGACGAACCTGTAGAATGTGATGTGGCAGTGCTCCAAGGCTGGATAGGAATGAAAACCGGCGCACACCTCGAAGTGCGCCGTCGGGTGATCAAACAACAACGGCGAAGCAATGGACATACTTTGGCCATGGACAGCAATCTGTTTGGTTTCTTGGAACCTGCAGATTTCAATCGTTATCTGCGTTATAGCCTAGACGACGTGTTTCCTGACACTGGTTATTATTTTGATCGCGACCCGGATCTACAACGCTGGCAACGAATCAAAGCCCATTATGGTTTCGCCGAGCGCGGATGGAGCAACAACGGTCGCAATATCTTGGTCGCACTGCAACGCAATGGCGGTTGGAGCATGGGCGACGTTCCGGTGCAACAGTGGTTGGATACCTTGTTGCCTCAGATACGCCAGCACACTGATCGACCCATTGTGATCAGACCTCACCCAGGAAATCTAGCCATAGTGCCTACCATACAACTACCATCTGTGGCCCAGGTTGCCTGGAGCACACAACAAGACATCAGAGAAGATCTCAATCAAACCTGGGCCACAGTGACCTACAATTCCAGTCCAGGTGTGGCCAGCATACTGTGGGGAGTTCCTGCATTTGTCACAGATCCTCGACCTGCCAAAAGCCAAGCCTGGCCCTGGGCCAGCAACAACATAGCAGAGATCGAATCACCACGCCGTGGTGATCGACAAGAGTTTTATACTAAACTAGCACAATGCCATTGGAGCTCGGAAGAGATCTCCAGCGGTGAAGCCTGGCGATTCATGCGTCAGCGCCTGCCAAAGATTCCTTGCCAATACCCCACACTGCTGTTCAATCCTTGATTGCGATCATAATCATCGGGTAGGCTATGTCCCAAGGCCTTGCGTTTAGAGCCTTTCATGTGATCCATGTATAGGCCCAAGCGACTGGCGATAAAAGGATGCCCTGGGCCTTTGCCCGGCAGTTCGGGACTGAGATTGTGGAAAGAGGTCTGTCGTTGCGTCTGGAAGTCTTTGCGGATCACGTCAAATACAAAACTGTCATGATATTCGCGCAGGCGGAAAAGATCTCCTGTGACATAAAGATCATGCCAACGGTCCATGAAACTGAGCAAATCGGGATGGCGCCGATTATAGGCCACCCATCCGCATTCGCTGTGATATTTTTCCCTGCGTCCCAGATAACAGGCCATTGCTGAATCTTCGCATATGGTGCTCAAGAAATTTTCCGGAACGTCCTGGAAAGTCACTGTGTCTGCATCTAACCATATCACCCAGTCGCTGTCTAGAGTGCGGCAAGCATGGATCACAGCAAAGACCTTGTGGCTGAATCTCACTGCATCCCACTTGAAAGCATTGTCTTTGAACGGTACTCCGGTGTCTTTGGCCACCAACCCATTGGCCATGGGATCGTTGCCCCAGCGATTTTTGAAATTTACCAAATCTGGTGACTGTGCCAACAGATCCAGGATCTTCACACGATCGCTGGGCGATCTGGGCTGGCAATTTTCTGCATATACTATCAGTTCCACATCTCCGGGCCAATGGCGATCAAAAGCGTCGATCATGCGCTGGCCATATTGTTTGAGACCCGGGGCATGGAACGTGGTAATTACTGTGTATTTCATCGCAGGATATTTAGTGATCAAGACCATCGCCTATTTTCCATCTCAGTGCGCTCTCAACAGCAAAGAAGTGTTGGGAGCCTTTTTGGATCGATGTTCTCAACAGGGATGGCAACGTAGAGAAAATTCTCTAGATGCGGATGTAGCGGTGATCTGGTCGGTGTTGTGGCACGGTCGCATGCAACCCAATCGTTCAGTGTATCAGCATTATAAAAATCTCGGCCGACCGGTGATAGTGATAGATGTGGGCGCACTGAAACGTGGGCACACATGGAAGATCGCTGTGGACAACATCACCGCACAGGGATACTATGGACACACCACGGATCTTGATTGGGATCGCCCTGCCAAATTGGGAGTTAAACTATATCCAGTGCGCTTGGGCCAACCACGATTGATCATAGCCGCGCAACACAAACAGAGTTTCCAGGTAGAATCATTGCCCAGCATGGAACACTGGATCAATCAACAAATCGCCTTGGCTCGTTCACACACAGACTTGCCCATAGTCGTGAGACCACATCCCAGGAGTGCATTGGATCCAGGTCTTTTGCCTCGAGATGTGACCATAGAAATGCCTCGCCCTATAAAAAATACCTACGATGATTTTGATATCAATTATGACTGCAGGGCCTTGATAAATTATAACAGTGGCTCGGGCATACAGGCCGCCCTGTCTGGTTGCCAAGTCATCGTGGATCCCAGCAGTTTGGCTGCTCCTATTCGTACCAAATACGAGGATCTAGACACGTTGGTAGATCACGACAGAGATCGATGGTTAGTTGAGATATGCCACACAGAATACACAGTTGATGAAATAAGACAAGGTTCATGGTTAAAAAGAATAAAAACCGCGCTGTCGTAGAAACAGCGACATTGGAGCATATTGATTGCGCCTGCTTGATACACGACACCTTGTATCCATGGGACTATGTGGACAAACTCTACAATGCTCTTTGTCGCAATCTTTCTCTGCCGGTGAGAATGCATGTTTATACCGAAAGCAACAGAGTAGTGCCTGGTCACATGATACATCATGCCTTGGAAGAATGGCCTGGTGTGCGCGGCCCCAAACGATCGTGGTGGTACAAGATACAGTTATTCAACCCACGGCATCATAGAGGACCCATGCTGTATTTGGATCTGGACACAGTGATCGTAGGCAATCTTGATTGGGTGTGGCGATTGCCCACGGATAGATTCTGGGCTGTGCAAGACTTCAAATATCTGTTCCGGCCCAGTAAAATAGCCATGAACTCCAGCATGATGTGGTTTGATCCTGCGAAGTTCGCGCACATTTATCAGCATTTTGATCCTGGGCAAATAGCACACAAACGCACGGCATGGCACGGTGATCAGGACTATCTACATGAGATACTGGGTCCTGGCCGAGAAAATTACTTTGAAAAAACCAGGGTGCAAAGTTGGCGCTGGCAACTCAAAGATGGAGGATTTGATTTTCGCACCCGTAAATATCTAGCCCCCGGCACTGGAACACACATACCAGATTCTACCAGTGTGTTGATTTTCCATGGCAGTCCCAAACCACACGAAGTGAAAGATGCTGTGATTGAACAGCACTGGTGCTAAATACTATGTGCGGTTCGGATACGGCTGTATCGCACGATAAAGATCCGGGTGCGCTAAGCCAAGCGATAGCCAGCCTAATGTCGTATTTAGATATTCAAAAGGAAAAATTATGGCAAGCGTATTATTCCGCGGACGTGTTTTTGCAACACCCTCGGCAACAACAATTTTAATCGATGGCAATGAAGTTTTTAGCGGACAAGTAGGAGTTGGACAACCGCTAGACACAGAAATTACATTGTTTTCTACAGATATTCCAGTGACAGGCAACGCTGTTGTTACTGCCCCTGTGTCAGTATCTGTCACATCCGGTGTAATCACTGTGGGGCAAGTAGTCCGTTCAACTGATCCATCTACCTGTGGCTTTGATATGAGAAACAACGACATCCTAATCAACGGACAAGCACCTGAATGGCCAGCCACACCAGTGGATCCAATGCCAGGCGGCACGCCCCAGAGCCCCATCTGGAGCGGTTGGTTTTTTGAAATCAGCGCAGGAGAGACCATCACGTTCACTATTGATGTAACAAATCCAGGTAATGTATCACCCACCTGATATAGTTTCAAATGGTAAAACAACCCTGCCTTCGGCAGGGTTTTTTTGTGGTTGACCACAAAATCCTTTTTCCGTAAAATACAATTATAGTAAATTTTAGCAGAATAGATCTGTGGCAAAAAAACAACACCCATAAAATGGGGGATTTTTGCCCAGGTTGACCAGAATTAGCCATTTTGCTATAATATGGGTATAGTAACAAAAAAGGAGCCTAGACAATGACGCAAGTCCTCATCAAGCGCGGTGTGTATCGCAATCAACCCATCGTGAACACCAACTTCACCCTAGTGAAAGATTTCTCCAGTTCGGCAAAAGGCAATTTCGTAACCGTGCAAAACGGCGATAATTTTCCTGGCTTTCCTGACGAGATCCGTGTTAAACTAGACTCTATCGAAGACATCGAAATCACCGGAGGTATTGTGTCGCAATCTAACAAGGTAGTAGAATTTAAAAAGACCGAAAAACCTGAAGAAACTGACGAAGAAATCATGGATCGTATTGAGCAACGGTTCGGGATCCTAGACGACATGACCAAGGCCGCCATCGCTGGCGACATCCGTGCCATGATTGTCACAGGCCCTCCTGGAGTGGGCAAATCCTACGGGGTAGAGTATCAACTGGAAAAGGCCGGCTTGTTTGATAACATCAGCGGTCGCAAGATCAAGTATGAAGTGATCAAAGGTGCCATGACTCCTATAGGATTGTATTGCACCTTGTATAAACATTCGGACCCTAAAAACGTCTTGGTGTTTGACGACTGCGACTCCATTCTGCTAGATGACATCGCGCTGAACATCTTGAAAGCCGCTCTGGACTCGGGCAAAAAACGTCGTATCCATTGGAATTCAGACTCTTCGATGTTGCGCCGTGAAGGTGTTCCTGACCAGTTCGACTTCAAGGGTTCGGTGATTTTCATCACCAATCTAAAGTTTGATCATCTCAAGAGCAAGAAACTGCAAGATCATCTTGAGGCTTTGCAGAGTCGCTGTCACTTCCTGGACCTTACGCTGAACACCACCCGCGACAAGATCCTGCGCATCAAGCAGATCTTCCGCAAAGGTGACTTGTTCCAGGACTATGATTTCTCACCCGAACAGGGCGATGAGATTGTCCAATTCATGCAGGACAACCATGCCCGCATGCGCGAGATCAGTCTGCGCATGGCGCTGAAATTGGCAGACTTGACCAAAGTCAGTTCTAACTGGAAAGCCCTAGCAGAGAATACCTGCATGCGACACGAATAAGTTTACCCGGATCGCCATCAAATAGTCTAGCTCCTAGGCGATCCGTTTCACAGAGGCACCCTTTAAAAAGGTGCCTCTTTTTTTGACCTCGCTAAGTATTCACATGGGCAAAGACAACAAAATATTTTGCACGGCACCATTTACTACTTTACGAATAGAATCTTATAGTGCCTCAATACCTGGCAAATATGATCAGTATGGAGTGATTTTCAAACCGGGATGTGTGTATGATCCACAGGGTCCTATATCCAGTCTTGACGAATATCTTCAAGGGCAGGAAATGTCCTGGCACAGAAATAACTTGTTGCAAGGATTGCAACCACATCCTGGTTGTCATAGATGTTGGAAATCTGAACAAATTGGTCTAGACAGCACTAGAAAACAGTTGTTGAAAAAACCCTATGCCAGTGACCAGATGGGTATCAAATTGTTAGATGTTTTTTTTGGCAATGTGTGTAACATGGCCTGTTTTATGTGTGATCCTGAATGGTCCAGCAAACATGCCGAAGAAAGTTACCAATTGGGATTCATAAAGCAAAGAATCGATGTAAAAGACAACACAGACACAGTGTTGGAAACTATAGATCTGCTACCTGATCTCGAGCAGGTCAGTTTCATAGGCGGGGAATTTTTCTTATTCAAAAACAACGTCAAAATTTGCAACAAGATCATTGAAAAAAATCTCGAAGCCAGGATCGTAACCAATGCCAGCGTATTGACTGATGAACTTTGGAAAAAGCTTACAGAGATCAAAGCAATTGAAATGCAAATCAGCATAGATGCTATAGAAGAAACCTATGCTCTTATGCGTTACCCTTACACCTGGGATACCTTGATCGGCAATTACCAAAAACTGAAACAACTATCAAACATCAAACTCAATTTTCATGTGGTCACACAGGTGCTTAATATTCAAAATCTGCATGCCACTTTGGACTGGGCCAATCGAGAACGCACACCAATTTCTTTGCACAATCTATCGCCCGGATGCTGGTCTTGGGACATACTTACCGTTTCTGAAAAAATCGAACTGAAACAGTATCTACAGGATTGCAATCAAAGATTTAGATTGATATCCAAGCAGACGCAGTGGATACAAGATCTGATTGATGGGTTAGACAAGGTTAAATTCAGTCCGCAATGGCGGCAACAGTTTGTGGATAGATTTTCCAAACTTATGAAACATAGGAAAGTTGATATACCGCAAATCCAAAAACATTTGGGTATTTTCCGTAGCCTGTTTGACGAGGTCCTAACGGCAATGGATGCACATTAATCAAATTATTTTGACACACGTCAAAATTAGTGTATAATATCACAATGAGAACTGCACGACTAAGCATACGAGATGAAGTCAACGTCAAGATAGAAGGGCTAGAACTGGATGCACGTCGCACTCTAGTCAACAAGTTCAAATATGATGTTCCTTACGCCAGATACCTACCAGCGGTAAGATTGGGGCGATGGGATGGCAAGGTCTCCTTTTTCCAACTGGGTGGTAGCACCTACGTAAACCTCTTGCCTGAAATCATACCAGTGCTGGAAGAATATGGTTACGACATAGAACTGGACGATCAAAGAGAGTATCGCACCACCTTTGAGTTTGAGCAAGTGCAAGAAGACACTTTCTCTAACATCTCTTGGCCCAAAGGACATCCCAATGCCGGCGAACCTGTCATGATGCGAGACTACCAAGTTGACATAGTCAACAACTTTCTTGCCAACCCTCAATGCCTGCAAGAAGTGGCCACTGGCGCCGGCAAAACAATCATGACTGCCGCCCTGAGCCATGCTGTGACACCTTATGGTCGTAGCATAGTGATAGTTCCTAACAAAAGTCTTGTGACACAGACAGAAAAAGACTACATCAACATGGGTCTGGACGTGGGTGTGTTCTTCGGAGACCGCAAAGAGTTTGGACGCACACACACCATCTGCACATGGCAGAGTCTCAATGTGCTGTTAAAGAACACCAAAAATCAATCAGCAGAAATCACCATTGGTGAATTTATCGAAGGCGTAGTGTGCGTGATAGTGGACGAGGTGCACATGGCCAAGGCCGATGCACTGAAAACTCTGCTCACAGGCGTGATGGCGCAAGTGCCAATCCGTTGGGGATTGACAGGAACCATACCCAAAGAAGATTTTGAATTCCAGGCCTTGCATGTGAGTCTAGGACCAGTGATATCTCGACTGGCCGCCGCTGAACTGCAGGATAGAGGAGTGCTGGCGCAGTGCCATGTCAACATCGTGCAACTAGTAGACCATGTGGAATACAACAACTATCAAAGCGAACTGAAATATCTTTTAGAGGAATCAGGGCGGTTGGATACCATGGCCAGTTTGATACGGCAAGTTAACGAAACAGGCAACACTCTCGTGCTGGTAGATCGTATCACAGCCGGACAAGAACTAGTAAAACGACTGGGCGACCGTGCTGTGTTTGTTTCAGGCGCCACCAAAGCAAAGGACAGACAGGATGAATATGACGAAGTGGCTGAAGCTACCGATAAAATTATTGTTGCTACCTATGGCGTGGCTGCTGTTGGTATCAATATTCCTCGTATTTTCAATCTGGTGCTTGTGGAACCCGGAAAGAGCTTTGTCCGAGTTATACAATCAATTGGGCGCGGCATTAGAAAAGCTGAGGACAAAGACTTCGTCCAAATCTGGGACATCACCTCCACCTGCCGATTCGCCAAAAGGCACTTGACCAAGCGCAAACAGTTCTACAAAGAAGCCCGTTATCCTTTCACGCACGAGAAACTGGAGTGGATGACCATTGGGTAAACTGTATCAACAAGTGGGAGAACACCTATTGGGCAAGTTCTCTGGTGAGGTTATCGTAGAGATTGGGTCGGATAGATGGGAAGGCAGCAGTGCCTATTTCGCAGATCTGGCCCACACACATGACATGAGATTTGTGTCTGTGGATCTCGATCAAGATGCCAGACATAGATTGCGCAAAACTATCGCTCCGGAGCACAGCCATCTTGCTGAATTTGTGCAAGCCGAAGGCACCCAATGGACAGCTCAATATTCCGGGTCAAAAATACGGGTGCTGTATCTGGATAACTTCGACTGGGATTGGCGCACTGATAGACAGCAACAAATGATCCAGGATCAAATCGCTTGGTATAGTCAGCAAGGCTTGATCATGACCAACATCAACTGCCAAACAGCACATGTCACTCAAATGGTCAATCTATTGCCGCATATGAGTGATCGATGTGTGATATGTGTTGATGATACCTATGAATACAATGGCGTGTTTATTGGCAAGGGTGGCGCCGTGGTTCCTTATCTTTTGGGGCAAGGATTTGGGGTCCTTGTCGCGAGAGATTATGGAGTCATACTCGGTCGCGGATACAGAAATTATATCGTATAATGGATACTATGAAGATACTCACACTAGACAACACAGCCTATGATCTGGATGCGCTACCCGAAGAAGTGGATGACATGCGTTTCGCGATATTAGATAACTCAGATCCCGCAGATCCAGACTATCACTATATTCCTCTGATCTTCCTTGAGAGTTTCAACTCACCGGCCTTGGTGCTACAGATCGGATCCCACAGGATCAAAATGCCCATAGACTGGCAAGTGCTGATAGGTGAGCCCGACTTGGGCGATCTAGAGATGTTGCCGTTGACGTCGATCAATGATCGCGGATTCAAAGTGTTCCAGTTCAATCCACTGACGTCATTCCGCCCCAGTTTCCTGGACATAGAGATCGTGGATGTCTATCACGACGTGGCATGGTATTGCCCTAAACTAAAAAATGGTCAGATGCTGTGTGTGCCACTCACAGAGGATCCAGAACCTGATTGTGTGTATTTTGTCAAGGACATCTCCAGGAACTGTGAGATCGTTGACTACAACAAGGCTTGGTGATGGATAAGTTAAGCATCGGCAACGAAATGTCCGAGTTTGATCGTAAAAACAGATCATTCTATGATGAACTCACTGACGAAGAACGCAAGAAGTTTTCAAACTATCTCATGATACGTTGGGGATCTGCCATACAAGGCGGTCAGGAATTGCAGGAATACTATGTGCAGAGCACCAATCACTATCTCAACAAAAACTTCTTTGCCATCAATCGTCACCCCAAACTACAATGGTTATGTGCCACGGCAGTGAGTCCTGGTCTGGGCACACAACGGCATCAGTGGATCGCTCCCAAGAAGAAAGAAGCCGGCAACAGCGAAGTAAAGAAAACGTTGACAGACCTCTATCCTAACTGGAAGATGTCTGACATAGAAGTCATGGCCAAGTTGGTCACCAAAAAAGAACTACAAGAGTATCTACGTGAGCACGGAAACAAAGACTGACCACGTCTGTAGATATTGTGAAAAAACTTTTGCCAGGCCCGAGAGCCTGGCTGTGCATGTGTGCGAACAAAAACGCCGTTATCAAGATCGAGAGGAGCCCGGTGTGCGGTTGGGGTTACAGGCCTATCTGCGTTTCTACGAAATGACGCAAGGTTCTGCCAAACTCAAAACCTTTGATGATTTTGCCAAGAGTCCTTACTATCGAGCCTTTGTAAAGTTTGGCCGTCATTGTGTGGCCATCCGTGCTGTGAACACTGCCAGATTCATTGATTGGGTGGTAGAGAAAAACAAAAAGATCGATCATTGGTGTAGAGACAGCGTGTATGCAGAATACCTCGCAGAATACATGCGCAAGGAAAGCGTAAATGATGCCTTGGCTCGGGCCATAGAATATTCTATCGACTGGAGTGAAACCCATGGGCACCCGGCACAGGATTGTTTGAGATATGGCAACAGCAATGCCGTGGCCTATGCTGTGTCCACCGGCCGCATCAGTGCTTGGGTATTGTATAACTGCGACAGCGGACAAAAATTGCTGGATGATCTAGACCAAGAGCAGATCGCCATAGTATGGCCTTGGATCGATCCTGAATTCTGGCAACGCAAATTCCGCGATTATCCGGCAGATCAAGAGTATGCCCGCGAAATGTTACGACAGGCAGGTTGGTGATGAGCGCAGACATTGACATAGATTTCGCTGATAGAGAAAAGATCCTGTCGCTGATACAGCACAGATCTGCGAGACAACATGTAGAATCTCAAGTGCGACGACACAACTCCGGAGTATATGTCACGGATATACCTTGGGATCCTATCAATCAATGTGCGTCCATAGACTATCAAGAAGCCGAATCTAGGGGTTACTTCAAACTGGATTTTTTAAATATGAGCGTGTATTCTTTGGTCCGGGGCCCGGATCATTACAAAGACATGTTGGATCGATCGCCCCCTTGGACAAAATTATGGACTGATACAGACTGGGCCAGCCGATTGGTGCATGTGGGCAATTACACTGGCCTGCTCTCAATCATGAGACCCGATTCTATACCCAGGATGGCAGCTTTTATATCTATCATACGCCCTGGCAAGGCCCATCTACAAAATCTCCCATGGGCCGAAGTGTTTGAGTCAGTGTGGGATGGTGACGACAGCCGTGGTTATACTTTCAAGAAAAGCCATGCTATCAGTTATGCGGCTTTGGTAGCACTGCACATGAACTTAATCGATCCTGCGAACCAGGGTGATTGATTTGCGTTTGGATTTTTTGCGGGCTATGTCGGTGAGGCTGGTGCATGGTCCATGCACTATTTCCAGATCTTTGTTGGTAAATGTCCTGAGATAAGGGCGGAATACTTCCCAATCTTGCTTGAGGAATATATTGATAGGTATGCTACGATTGCTTTCCCACCACCAAGTATTGGCCAATTCTAAGAACAGTTTCTTGAGATCTGCGTGGGGAATATTGCCAAAATCATAGATGGTGGTCACAGCATCATCGCGGTTCTGTATCACACCGATGTATTCATTGCCAGCATAGGTGCAAAATGTTATGAAAGGGTAGCGTTCGGCTATTTTAGCGAAGATTTCAGAGCCCATAAATATCGTTAGGAAAACCTTATGTATTCAACCACTGCCTATTTATATCAACAGCGACAGCAGGTCATTTTGATCGACACCAGTGGTGCCTATTTTGACCGGAGGTGGCAACCCGTGTATGCTAAAAATTTAAAAATCCATCGTGGCGTAGACAACGTCATACTGTTTGAATTCGTCAATCAAGATCAGAAACCCGTGAACATCACTGGGTCTACCATCACTTTCCGATTGATCTCGACCAATGGTGATATACTTTTGTTGAGCAAAGACCTAGAAATACTCAGTGCCGCTTACGGCCGGGCCAAGGTCACTCTGCTCAGCACCGATCTAGACGAAGTTGATGCACAGCCCGTGGGCTGGAGCCTTGAACGTAACTCAGCCACCAGCGAACTCTACGAGCCTGTGTTTACCAATGCCTACTCCGGCGGCCGCGGCACAGCCGATGTAGTAGATTCAGTGTATCCTGCATTTGTGCCCAGTGAGATAATGACTGTTCCTACCAACCCGGAAATCAGCCAGAGCAATCCCAATCGCAATCATACATCTGCGGTGTATACACAAGGTCGCGATCTTGTAACCTTCCAGATGGACTTTGACAATTTCTCGGGCAACGTCAAGGCGCAGGGTTCCAGCACACAATTGGGGCCATGGTATGATGTTGGCAGCCAGCGACAGTATATCAACAGGACAGCACGTGATTATTGGAACGTAGAAGGATACCACAATTATCTCCGTTTCGAAGTAAATCAATATGGCTACAAGGCCAAAATTGGCAATGCAGTGGTCAGTGGTGGCACCGTGACCAATGTTACCATGAACAATTCTGGTAGTCAGTGGATTTCCACGCCATTCCCTAATGTAGACTTTGTGGGCGAAGGCACAGGTGCTGAAGGATATGCCGTGGCCACTGCAGGTGGCAATGTCAATGCTGTGATAGTCACAGCCGGTGGCGCAGGATACGTCAATAATCCCAATGCCAAAATCAACAACGGATTCATTACATCCATCGCCTATAGATGAAGATTAGGAAGTTAGTGGCATTTGGCTGTAGTTGGACCTATGGCGATGAACTCATCGCTCCTGAATTCCGAGACTTGTCTGAAGAAGCATTCCGAGATCACTACGATCAAAATCGTCCTTACAGGCTGGCCAATGGCTTTGCGGGTCGTATTGCCAAAGAATTTGATCTTGAACTAGACAACATGGCTTTTCCGGGATCCAGCCTTGAAAGCATGCGCTGGAACTTCATGTGGTATCTGCGCAACGGTCAGAGCACCGACGATGTTCTGTTTATCGTGGCACACACTGATAGCACACGGCAAAGCTGGTTTAACCCACAGCATCAAATTAGCATGAAGGATCCGCAATGGAATCGACACATGCACGGAACTTGGTTGCTCCAACCCAACCCCGACATAGATGACAACTGGTTCTCTTTGCAACGATTATGGCTGGGCATGAGTTATCATAGAGAATGGGCAGAATACAATTTCCAAACATCCATCAATCTATTTGATCAGGCCGAGAGCAGGTATGGCATTCCGATAATACAGGTCAGCGCATTGCCCAATCCTTATTCTCTACGAGTGCCCAGTCTGATCTATCCAGGACTGAGTTTCAAAGAAATATTATACAACAAAAAGAAAGAATTGGGCATAGAACCGTTTGCTCGCGGCGGACATCCCAATGAATTGGGTCATAAAATCATTGCAGACCACTTGATCGAACACATAAAACATAGTAAAATGTTAGAGTGATCGACATATTTTCTTATCTACCAGCCAAACGCAAAAGCACAAGTTCTGGCTGGATTTCATTCAATGCTCCGTGTTGTGTTCACAATGGTGAAAGCCAGGATCGACGACAGCGCGGTGGAATCAAGGCCACTGACCAAGGTTGGAGTTTCCACTGTTTCAATTGCGGATTCACTGCCAGCTTCATCCTGGGTCGCAATCTTTCATTCAAGGCTCGCAGACTGTTGCAATGGCTTAATGTTCCACAACAAGAAATAGAATATATAAATCTCGAAAGCCTCAAACATCGAAACATCCAAGGCATACTGGATGATCGACAGCGCACTGCCAATGTGGTGCAGGGCATCGAGTTTGAAGATCGAGAACTGCCGGAAGAATTCGCATTGGTGGATCGCGACATGTCAGTGCATTGGCAGTATCTCAGAGATCGTTGTGTGCCCGAGGATTATCCCATAGGTATGATCCATGGCCGGCCTGATGACAAATTCAGTCGTAGGCAAGGTGTGATCATACCGTTTACCTATGATGGACGCATAGTAGGACACACACGTAGATTTTTTGATGATCATAATCCTCGCTACGTCCACGACATGCAACAGGGCTATGTGTTTGGCACAGATCTACAGCGACCAGATTGGCAGCATGTGATCGTGGTGGAAGGCATATTTGATGCTCTCAGCATCGGTGGATTGGCAGTATTGCATGCTGAAATCAATGATACCCAAGCGAGACTGATACGCAGTATTGGTCGAGAAGTCACAGTGGTGCCCGATCAAGACAAGGCCGGTCTCAAGTTGATAGATTGTGCTATAGAACTGGGTTGGGCAGTGAGCATACCAGACTGGCCAGCGGATGTCAAGGACGTTAACGATGCAGTGATACGCCAAGGACGATTGGCCACGCTGTTGAATATTTTCCAGCATCGATGCACCAGTAAAATAAAAATTGAAATGGCTCGGAAGAATCTCATGAGGAAACTCCATGTCTAGATTGATCGTGTATGGCGACAGTTATAGCACACCAGGATTCTGTGTAGATGTCAAGGATTCTTGGTGGGGCTTAATGGCTGCTGCCTTGCAAGTTGATAGTGTAGAAAACTACAGTTGGCCAGGAAACAACGTAGATAGCATATCACATCTCATAGTGGCTGGTTCTGGATTTAGTCCTAACGATTATGTAATAGTGGGTGTGCCCCCTATCGAGAGATTTACTGTGTATGATTATGATGGTATGGCTCCTAGTTATCATAGATTTTTTGGCAATCTAGAACCCATAGATCAACCATGCTTACGAGAACATGATGGGCTCAGGCAAGTCACTACTCATCAGCTGGGCCAAGGCTATGTAATGTCATGGAATCGTAGTTGGCAAGAAGCACAGGCTCTTAGAGAATTATTTTTATTGACTAGATATATCCAAGGATGGACTAGCAATTATCTCATCGTGAATCTCGCCGAACCATTCCAGCCCAAGACCGAGTGGCCAACACTGGCCAGTATACAGAGAAGATTTTTAGCAGATCCGCACAGTATCCTGTTTGAAGATACCTACTTCAGCACTAACAAAAATGTCCATCGTCCCGTGGACTTTGATACTCACGGATGGCACGGTCACTATGGATCTGCGGGCAATCATCATTGGTATGAAAAAGTATTGTGTCCTCGCATGCAGGAGTTAGGATGGCTATGAATTATTTTGGCGGCTGTAGCATCACCATGGGTGCAGGTTTCGAGAGCCAACAAAATGATCCCAGGATCTATCCCAATCTCATTGGCCATGCAGACAACGATGCCGAAGGTGGATCCAGCAATCTAAAAATTTTTACCCGAGCAGCCAAGGCTTTATTGGATCGTCGACATGATCGATATTTTGTGCAATGGAGTGCTTTGCACAGACACTGGGTTTACCCCAGCGCCAACCAGGGATTTTATATCGGTGCCGACACTGATAGCAATCTAATAGATAAAAAGTTTGTGGCCCAATATCAATTGCTTAATCACGATTATAGTAATATAATGTCATTGATAGACTATACCAGGATACTGCAACAGATGTCCGATGATGCTGGAAAAGATATATGGTTTATCAATGGCATGATTCCTTGGACCCAAGACATGTTGACCAATCAATCTCACAGTGACTATGCCAAGACCTTATATCAAGATCTAGATGATGATCAAACTCGAGATTTCAGTGAACGGTTGCGCAATAATCTTGAATTGATAGACTGGACACAATGGGTAAACCCGTGGCACAGCATCGTGGATCTCAAACTGGACCATGCACCGTTGGATGATCATCCGGGCGCTGCCACGCATAGAAAAATCGCTGACATGATACAACAACACATAGATACATCGAGAGAAACCCAATGAAAGATTATTCCGTAGAAGTCCAAAAGTTGTTCCTGGAGTTTATGATGCAGGACGCACAGAGTTACGTGCGAGTGCAGAACATATTCAATGAAGAAAACTTTGATCGCAGCCTGCGTAGTGCCGCGAAGTTTATCCGAGAACACTGTGATCAACACAAAACTTTGCCTGATCGCAAACAGGTTCGAGCAGTGACCAATGTTGACCTACAAGAAATACCCGATATCAATGAAGGGCATCTCGACTGGTTCATGGAAGAGTTTGAATCATTCACTCGTCGACAAGAATTGGAACGTGCGATCCTTAAGTCGGCGGACCTTTTGGAAAAGGGCAATTTTGATCCTGTGGAGAAGTTGATTAAGGATGCCGTGCAAATATCATTGACCAAGGATCTGGGCACAGATTACTTTGAAGATCCGCGATCGAGACTGCTGGCCTTGAAAAATAATAATGGACAGAACTCTACTGGATGGCCTGCCCTGGACAAATTGCTGTATGGTGGATTCAACCGAGGTGAATTGCAGATTTTCGCAGGAGGTTCAGGTTCTGGCAAGAGTTTGTTCATGCAGAACTTGGCAGTGAACTGGGCACAGGCCGGGCTCAACGGTTGTTACATCACGCTGGAACTGTCAGAAGGTCTTTGTTCCATGCGCATCGACTCCATGATGACCAATACGTCTAGCAAAGAAATTTTTCGAGATATCGATACAGTGGAAATGAAAGTCAAGATGATGCAGAAGAAGGCCGGCGCCTTGCAGATCAAATACATGCCAGCACAGAGCACAGTGAATGATATCCGTGCATATCTCAAAGAACTGCAAGTGAAGACAAAGAAACGTGTGGATTTTTTATGCGTAGATTATCTAGACTTGATCATGCCGGTGAGTGCCAAAGTTAGCCCCAATGATTTATTCGTCAAAGACAAGTATGTTTCAGAAGAACTGCGCAACTTGGCTAAAGAACTCAATGTATTGTTTGTCACTGCTTCGCAGTTGAATCGTGCGGCAGTGGAAGAGATTGAGTTCGATCATAGCCATATATCGGGTGGTATTTCCAAGATCAACACAGCAGATAATGTGTTTGGTATCTTCACAAGTCGAGCCATGCGTGAACGTGGTCGCTATCAGATACAGTTGATGAAGACTCGTTCATCGAGTGGAGTGGGACAGAAGGTAGATTTAGAGTTTGACATTGAAAGCCTGCGTATCAGAGATTTAGGCGAAGACCAACAGCAAAGTTCTGGATTTGTCAAGAAACCCAACATCTACGAATCAATCAAGGCCAAGTCTACTATGAAGGATGACAACAGTGAACCAGCTGAAGATGTTGGCAAGGTCACAGCCGATGTGCAATCAAACAAACTCAAACAGTTATTAGGACAAATCAAACAGTCATGATAGATCAGGATTTGATCGAGAACAACAAGAAACATCTAGCGTCTTGCATCTCCAACAGACTGTCTACCCCTATAGCAGATTTGTATCAGATAACAGATGTCTTAGATCTTGCGATATTACAAAAACTCAATCAGTATGTTTCATCGGTTTCCAATGACAAATGGCAAACAGTGGAAGGTCAAGAAACTCTTCCTAGACAAAAAATCACTTGGGATTTTGATACAGTGATAGAAGAGTTGCATGAAATATTTGATTCTGCGACAGATCTGATCAATGAAACGTTTACAGACCCCTATAAACATTTCTGGGGAGTATCGCTCTGGAAAGATGAAGCGGGATATGAAATTGGTTGGCACACTGATAATCCTGACATCGATGTTGCCATGCAAATATATCTCTACACTTCATCTGGGGTGGGAACAATCTTTGGATCGGAACACACTCCGATCCTGATACCCAGTGAGCACAACTCAGGGTATCTAATCCAACATGATAGAACAGACAAAATCTCTCATAGGTCAGAGAGTGTAGTTTCAGCCGGAACTACCCGCTACATCTTATACGCTGTGTGGAGTCGCATCTCCAAGCATCTTACCGATACCTAACGATTGTCCTGTTTTATCTTTGGCCACATGTATTATTTTTGTTGGCAAGATATCTAAAGTCCTACAAATTTCTTGATGTTGACCGCCATAGGAATTCCATAGATAATCTCTTTCAAAATTATCAATCCAATAGCAACCGATAGAAGTGATCACTGTGTTGGTATCTTTGTAGTAGTCGTTGAATATTGTCACAGAATCCATGGATTTTTGCCTGCTGAATCGTAGTCCTACTCGATTCCATTGTAGGCTCAATTTGCTGAGACTCACACCAATGCTTTTGATGCAGGGATGATTGAGATCTAGATGGATATCTTTGGCAGTGACAATCCATGCCATATCGATGTGGATATCAATCATCCTCTGTTCGCAGATTCTTAGAACATCCTCCCACTCCGGTCTGACATCGCAAAAAGTCCAATGGGGCATGGTGATGATCAATGGCTTGTTGGGCTCAAGGTCATTGACTTCTACTCCATGTTTGCCCATTAGGGTATAATAAGCATATTCGTTCTTGAGTATCTGAAATCCATTCCATCCATGCTTTTGGACAAAACTTTCTATATAATGTGTGCATCCCATGGTCACGTCCACATGAGGGAAAGCGTCCCACCCTTGTATATCGTTGATCTTGGTTGATGTGAACCATTCTTTTGCCATCGGGAAAAAGTCTTGATAGGTGCTTTGTCTTTGAGCATCGTGATACCATGACTGTCGCAATGATATCATTTTTTGATCTTTCACAGGAAAGAGAGTTTTTGTTGTTTTAGTTAATTGCCATGTCATGATGATTTACTCAAATTGTGAGATAATAAATTTATAAAAAGGACTGAAAAATTCAAACTTCCATGTCCCATTGTGACTTAACCAAGTTTCTCCGATGATTTTTTCTTCCAACGCAACTCCAGCATCTATCTGTTGTTGTTTCCATACTGTGGAATAGATAGGTTCAAACCAACTGCGGTGCCAGATGAGATTCTGCACATCGATACCATCAATACAAACTTGATTCAAGATAACATATTGATCGAACCGAGATCCATTGTTATCAATCACGCATTGATCATCTGTTTTGTTAAATCTCTTTAAAGATACTGTGTGTGGGCGATCAAATTCTAGATCATCCTCAAAGGATAATTTGCATTGCTTTTGATCTAGAGTTTTTGTGCATTTGATACGATCATCAACGGAAATTTCTATCATGGGAAATTTATCCCAAAATTCTGATCTTATGTCGAATTCAAAACGTATTCGTTCTTTCATTTACCACTCCGTTATATAATAGATGCCGCTGTCCCCGCGCTCAGGCCAATAATCCTCCCGGCCCCCTGATCGATGTATATCACTACAAACGCAGTGTATTCCGGCATCCCAAAAATATCTAGATTGAAATTCTACCAAATGCGGAGTGATACCTAGAGATTCAAAATATTGAAAAGCCATTTCATCGTAAGCGCCACATATGATATTTTTTTCGTCTACTACCAACATATTGACTTCAAAAACAGTTTCTTGCGGATTGCCTAACCATTGTTCTGCCACGGCCATTATATCTGCGTTGAAATGCCCGTAGTCTACTCCGGGTAGATACCACTTGTCGGCTATACCAACGTGTTGGAGATTTTTATATGTGGTGTCTGGCAGATGGAACACAGACCATCCTGGAAAACTTGAGTCATAGACCTTTCTATAATGAGACGTAAAAATATGCCCTGGCCTAATCGGACAAAAAACTCCGTCGTTATGATCTCCAGTGCCACTGAGATGCACTCTATAATCTTTGGCTAATTCCTGTGCTACCAGATACGTGTATTTTTTTGATTCTGGTATATTTGGCTGATAATCTATCAGTATATCTTTTCCGGCCCGCACCACGCTGGCAAAAATCATCCAGGCCCATGGTTCTGGTGTAGCACGGTCAATGACATGTATTTTTTGTCCTGCTTGGCGATAATCATCTACAGCACGTTGATAGGGATTTACTTCGGACGTGTATTGAGGCATGAGATGCAAAGTATCTCCTAGTGTCAGTGCTATGTCGCATGGACTTACCGGTGGTTTAAGCAAATGATCATGTTCGTCTAAAAAGTCGTCTATACGATCGAATTGAGGCCTGACTACTGTGACACCTAATTTTTCCAATGTGTCTGTTAGATTGTCAAAATCTTTGTTGGTAATTTCAGTGATTTTTGCAAAAATATCGTGGGATTTGTTGCCAAGATGCTGGTAAAAATCTGCAGGATAAGTGCCACCTACCCATACTTCTTTCAATGGTTGCCATTGGCTGTGACTTGAAACTTTACGTTGACTTATCATATAAGGATATTTACAGATACGTAAAATCTACTAAATAATTTAAAGGTTCGGATCATGCACAAAAAGACCCGCAGTATATTAGAAGAACTCGATGCTATGTATATCGAGCGTGATCGCAGGCACGTGATAGAAAATCGTGCTTCAAACATCATTGCCGGCGCCATCAGGCTCATGGAGCAGATCGATGCCACTTATGATCCAGAGCAGGCAGAAAATCTCCAGCGCAAGCTACTCAACGCCATACGCATGCGGGATGCGTCAAAATTCACGAGGACCGTGAGACGCACCGATGAAAGTTAAACAGGTCACTAACGAAGGTATTTTCCAAGATTTGGCCACCATTGGGCGTGCCGAGCAAGATCGCATGGCCCAAAGCCGTTCGGCCATGATGGGCAAGGCCGGAGCCGCGATCAAAGGCGCCATGGGCAAAATACCCGGCGTCAGTGCCATCCAGCAAACAGCCGCTGCCATCAAACAGGCCGCACAAGATACTACCATCCGGCAACTGGCAGATAAACTGGCCGCCGCATGGGACACAGAAGCCAAGAAAATAAACGCTGGCAAGACTGCTGGACAGGTCATGGATGCGGATGAATACAAAAAACGAGCGGCTGCCTGGTTAGAGCAAGCCATGCAAGGACAGGTCGCTGTGGATGAGCGCAACATGGACAAGTATATCACCCAACCAGCCATAGAACAGATGCGTGAATATCTGGCCAAGCATTTTTTGCCCGCCTACAAAGTCAGCAAAACCGCAGTGGCTCCGGAAATACCTAACGGATACAATGTGATGGTGCGTGGCGGCAGGGCAGGAACTACCGAGATTCCTGACGAAATCTACACCTGGGCCAATGGTCGTTGGACCAGTGCCAGCGGCCAACAGGTCATCGCCGGCACACCATTGCACAACAGTCTTTCACAGGATGCCGCAGGCAAAATCAAGTCCACCACAGTTTCGCAGGCCATATGATGAGATTACTAGAAGGTGGCAACGTATTCAAGGATGATCAAGGACAGGTCATCACGCAACGCATAGCGCAAGCCGACATCATGCCCACTGTGCAGTGGCTAGAACCCATCACTGGCATTGACTTTACCACAGAAAAAGACTCCATAGATGGACAACCGGCACGCTGGTTGGGTTCCACCGGTCGCAAGGAATCATCAGGTGATCTGGATCTGCAGATAGATGCCACAAAAATCTCCAAAGAACAATTGATAGATCGACTGCGAGATTGGGCCAAACAGCAAGGAGTGGATCCACAACGCTACATCAAGAAGTCCGGAATATCTGTGCATTTCCTCACTGCCATTGGTGGTGACCCACGTCGTGGGTTTGTGCAGACCGATTTCATGTTCGCAAATAAACCACGCTGGAATCAGTTCGTGTTGCGTAGCGATCCGGCCAGTGCCTACAAAGGTGCCCTGCGCAACATCATGATCAACTCCATGGCCAAATCCATGGGTTTCAAACTCAATCAGAATGATGGTATCGCAAATCGCAACACCAATGACATTGTCACCGACGATCCAGACGCGGTGGCCAAACTGTTGCTGAATCCCACCGCATCGGCCAAAGACCTCTATTCCGTGGAGAGCATCATGCGTGCTCTCAAAATGGATCCAAACAAAGACAGCAAGATAGCAGACTTCCGTGCGCACATGGAACGTGAAGGCCAGCCCTTTGATGAAAATTTAGAAGAAGCCGAAGTGCATTTCTTGGCTCGCCTGCGCGACAGGATCGTGAATCAGGGCATGCAAATCATCGCTGAAGGTGTGCGCATCGAGCATCCCGAAGACATGGTATTTGACATGGGCAGTCGCGGCGCACAACAAGCACTCACAGGCATTGTAAATACCGCACAGCAACCAGACACTGCCACTGTGAAATGGGATGGCAAACCCGCTATCATCTTTGGTCGCAAATCCAACGGTGATTTTGTGCTCACTGACAAGGCCGGTTTCCTGGCCAAGGGCTATGATGGTCTGGCCACTTCGCCTGATATGATCGCCCGCATCATGACTGCCAGAGGCGGCGAGCGTGGCGAACTCATAGGACTATATCAAAAACTGTTTCCGTTGTTGAGAGCAGCCACACCTCCAGATTTCAGAGGCTATGTTCAAGGAGACTTGCTCTACAGCGCACAACCTCAACAAGAGAATGGCAAATGGGTGTTCCAGCCCAACACAGTGAAATATTCAGTGGATGCTGACAGCGATCTTGGTCGCCAGATCGCGGCCAGTGATGCCGCAGTGGTCGTCCACACACAGTTAGATGCGCCAGGTGCGGCAGCCACTCCCATACGTGCGGCGGCACTGAAGCCGGTTCCGGGCCTGTTGATCTTGGACCCCAGCCTGCGAGAACCACAGCAAATAAAACTCGACGCCAAGACCGTAAAGAAAACACAGGATCTACTGAAATCCAAAGGTGCGGCCATAGATGCGCTGTTCAACCCTGCAGAACTGCGTGCCCGCAAGATCACCAACTTACCACAGTTGATGAAACAGTATATCAACACCCGTGTGCGTGCTGGCAGTTATGATAACTTGATACAGGGATTTGGTCCCTGGGTGCAGGAACGAGAACCAGCCAAGGCACCGCGCATATTTGAGTGGGCCAATCTCAACAAACAGGGCGTGGCCGCTGTGTTCCAGACATTCTTGGATCTCAGCGCCTTGAAGAATCAAGTGGTGCGACAGTTAGACAGCCAAGCACATGATGTGCAGGCATCCATCAACGACGAGCCCGGACACGAAGGTTATGTGGGCCAGGGCATGAAATACGTGGATCGCATGCGTTTCAGCCAAGCCAACTTTGCCCGCAACAATCCTGATCTAGCCTGATAGCCCCCGATTTCACCATTTCGGTATAAATAAAAGTAGGCCCGCTAAGGCCACTTATTAGGAGATTTAAAATGGCACAATTTACACGCACCAATGGTGATTCGCAACCAGTATTCGCGCTAGACACACAGAATGGTCCAGTCGCACCTTCCACTTCGTTGGCCGGTGTTCCTGTCCAGCCTCAAGGTCCAAAACTTGACTTCTTCCGTGCAGTTGCTAACAACAGCATCAACGGCGAAGGCGGTGTAGCAGAATACGTTGCAAACGTGATCCAGGCTATCCAGCAAACATCCACAGTTGCTATGTATCAAGTTGACGGCGTAGCATTGTCAGTGGCTGTATATCCTACAGGCGCATTCGCAAACGCTGCCGCTTTCTTGTCAGCAGCCAACATCACCTACACAGGTTTCCAGTTAGACTCAGCCACAAACGCTGGTTTCAAACTCACAACCTAATCTGTAGTTTTGGTATAGAAGAAACCCTAGTTCTTTAACTAGGGTTTTTTTGTGGCTTAAATACCCGCATGGCAGATCAACGATACGTATATGAAAGTCCTGATGGTGGACACACTATCTATCGCAGGCATCCTGGCAAACTGGATAGAGAATTGGTATCCATCGATCAGGAAACCCAGGACAAACTGGCTGCCTTGAAAGAAGACAAACTGTGGGGCGATATACGGCGCAGAGCCCAGCAAGATCCTGCCCTACAGCAGATGTTGGATCAACTACGGATCTACTACAGTCTCAAGTATGCAAAAGATTGAATGCTATACCTTGTTTGATATCACTGCTACTGGGATAAATGGGCACGTCAAAGCCGCACAGTTTCCTTATGTGAGTCGCAACGGACTGACCATGGCAGACCCAGCGTCCTTGGCACGAGCACGCAATCAACAAAGGAATTTTGACACCTTATTGCAGTTGATCGGACTGCGCACCCAAATGTTCAATGTCAGCGATCCCACTGTGCAGGACACAGGGCCCTTTGGCAATCAACGAACCTGGCACTTTGATTTTGAGATAGAACCGCAGGCGCAATGGTTGGTGGATGGTGATGAATTTTGGGTGCTTAAACAGGACAGTGACAGCACACCCATGATCATTGATCTAGAAGAAACATCTGATCTCGAACCCAGGATCATAACATTAGGGGACAGCCCCAACACCATATATCATGCCTAAATCTATAAATAAATCCATAACGAAGGAAGATCATGGTCACGACCACGGACATCGAAAAGAAAAGCCTAGAAACTCACGTGGAACTGTGCGCGGAGAGATACAAGTTTCTGGAAGAAAAACTGGAAAACGTGGAGCAAAAGGTAACACAGACCGAAACCGTGATCAGAGAGATTCACGACATGATGCAAAGAATGGCCGACAAGCGCACGGATCAGATCATATCGTGGGGCATAGGAATAATCGGGTTCCTGCTGGCCAGCCTGGGCTGGATGATAACCACATACGTGATCAAATAATCATAGACCGCGTGGAATCCACGCTGGATCGCATAGCAAGACAGGTATTTGCCAATCCCAACTCAATACTGCCAGTCAACGATGGGTATCAAGCATTTGGACGCTATACTATCGTCAAACAGGCCCAGTATTTTGAAGTGTATCGTGGAGCCACATTGGCCGCATGCCCCAGTTCTGCACGCCTGGCCCTGGCATGGTGCATAGCCGACAAACTGGGCAAATTCACCCTCACACAAGAGATCATGCTGTTTGATCAAGAAATAGAACGCCGCAGAGATGAGATCAGATATTTCCGGCACATGATAGAAACCACCACAGACACTGAGCGTAAATATGTGCTGGAAGACAGATTGCAACACAGCCACACACGCTTGAAGTGGTTGCAAGAACACTTGGACAAATGCGTAAATCTGGCTAAATACTGGCAACAAAAAGGATTCAAAGATGAAACTGCAAGAATTGGACTCAAAAACCAAAACACAACAAACACGCAAAGTGCTTGAAAGTTACTTTGGTCAACAGTTAGACGTCGGCGCTGTCAGCGTCAAGACGGCCAAAGAGATGTTGAAAAAAATCCGCGGGCTGATCCGTGAGCATCGTGGCACACCACAATTCCATCGCAGTGAAAAGAATCCTGCTTATCTAAAGATGGTGGTCATGGAACAGGCTCTAGAGTCCAGGATACGAGAATCTCAACCTGGTGCCGCTCCTGGCATGGCCATGGCACAACAAGATCCACGACAGGCCGCTGCCGCCGCACAAGCAGACGCCAAATCTATGTCGGGCGGAATACGCAAAGCCGCTGCCGCCACTGGCACGCAGGCCAATCCTTTGGCTCGCGCAGTATCACAGGCCGCCCTGGGCAAGACCTTGGATCAGACCCAAAAGAAAGCCATGGCAGGTTTTGCCGCTGGCATTGGTGCTGCCATGAAAGATCCTCAGCAGGCCACACGTCTACAACAGATGTTGAAAACAGCCACGGCATCAGCCATGGAAGGCAAACGAGCACGCCGGCTCAAAGAAGCCAGCGAGATACAACAGGCTCAAGTGGTATTGGCCGCACAAGACATGGTTGACCAAGTTCAAAAAATGATTGAACAAGTTTCGGCCATGCAGTTCAAAGATTTGCCAGCACTTGTAGATTCGATCCGTAACGATCTTGGTATGGATCAAGCACAACAGTTTAACAATGATTGCACAGCCGCACTACAAGGTCTCATCCAGGGCCTCCAGGGTTCCAAGACCCAGCTGGAAACCGCACAAGGTGTGCTCACAGGTCAAGCCCCAGTGGTTCCCGGACAAGATGCTGGCGCCGCAGGAGCCGCTACCCTTCCTACCGGAGATGTATCCGGTGCTGACACCGGTGAAACTCCAGACCTCAGCCTAGATGCCAATCTCGATGTAGATGCTGAAGAACTACCAGCCCGAGCATTAGGCCGCGAGCGTAGATAACATGCTGATCCGAGAGTTCCAGGATCCCTCAGTGCAGAGACTGGCCGCCATAGGCCAGTTTTTGCTCAAACGAGCCCAGGACACAGCCGCGGTCAAACCTTACAATGTAGATGCCTTTATAGATCTAGCCAGAGAAAATGGTATCAACATGGATCGGGAACGCTTGATGACCTTGTCTACGCAACCACCACTCAACAATATCATCGCCAATATCCAGGGTGATGATATCATCTGGAAAGGTTCCCAAACCATCACACCAGATGGCGAAACCATGTCAGTGGATCAAGCCCGCAAAAAAGTCAACCAAATGGCCAAACGGGCCATTGACATCAAGTAAATACTACTGTATACTAACATAGGAGGTAGATATGGCTTATTCAGAAAAGGTCATTGATCACTATGAAAACCCCCGTAATGTTGGTGCTCTTGATAAGTCTGATCCTACCGTTGGCACTGGTATGGTTGGGGCACCTGCTTGCGGGGATGTAATGAAATTACAGATCAAGGTGGACGATGATACAGGTATTATTACAGATGCACGCTTTAAAACGTATGGCTGCGGATCGGCTATCGCGAGCTCGAGCCTGGTCACAGAATGGGTCAAAGGCAAAACCCTTGATGAAGCAGGAACAATCCGAAACAGCCAAATCGCAGAAGAACTAGCATTGCCACCAGTCAAGATCCACTGCTCCATCTTGGCCGAGGATGCCATCAAGGCTGCCATAGAAGACTATCGCAAAAAACATGATCACAGTCACTGATGAAGCGGCCTGCCGCGTTAAGGAAAACATCGCCCGACGTGGACGCGGCCTAGGCATCAAGATTGGTGTGCGCACCACAGGCTGTTCGGGTCTGGCCTATACCCTGGAATACGTGGATACGGATCAAGGGCGAGAGCACTGCGTGGCACACTATGACATCAACGGTGTGCGCATATATGTGGATCCCAAGCATCGTCCTTATCTCGAAGGCATGACCATGGCATGGGTCAAAAACGGCCTCAACGAAGGATTTGATTTCATCAACCCTAACGAACGCGACCGCTGTGGTTGCGGAGAAAGTTTCCGAGTCTAATATTGTATATTCAAAAATTTAACTACGAGCCCTTGAATCGCACCAGCGAAGATGGGCGACGACTGTATCTCACTCCCGATGGTAAAAAGTTACCATCAGTTACTACCATACTTGACCGTACCAAGCCCGAAGAAAAGAAACAGGCTTTGGCCAATTGGAAAAAGCGTGTGGGTGAGGCCCAAGCACAGCAAATTACCACGGAGGCCGCCAATCGCGGAACCCGTATGCATACATATCTTGAGCACTATGTCAAGACCGGTGAAATAAAACCAGCGGGCACTAATCCCTATGCCTGGAGCAGTCATGCCATGGCCATGACAGTGATTGAACAAGGACTTAAAAATGTTGAAGAATTTTGGGGTGTGGAAATACCGCTTTACTTTCCCAATCTCTATGCAGGAACTTCGGACGGTGCTGGAATCCATCTTGGCAGCCAAAGCATCCTAGATTACAAACAAACCAACAAACCCAAGCGCCGGGAGTGGATCGAAGATTACTTCCTGCAACTGGTGGCCTATGCCCTGGCCCACAACGAAGTGCATGGCACCCGCATACGCAAGGGCGTGGTGCTGATGTGTGTAAAACCTGAAATAGACACACAGTTTACTATCACAAAACCCCCAGAATATCAGGAATTCGTGCTGGAAGAGGCGGATTTTGATTATTGGGAACAGCAGTGGTGGCGGCGCCTGGAGCTCTATTACTTGACCGCATAAATAGGTAATCGGAGAGTGGAATGGCAATAGTTCAGATATCGCGTATCACGCAACGCAAAGGTCTAAGTGAAAATCTACCGCAACTAGCGGGCGCAGAGTTTGGCTGGGTCATCGACCAGCGCAGATTGTTCATCGGCAATGGCACCATACAAGAAGGTGCTCCTGCCATTGGCAACACTGAAATCCTCACCCAATATTCTGACATATTCGCCATAGCTGGAGCCTACACCTACAAAGGTGAAGCCGGTGGATACACTGTGCAGACCGGCCCCACACCAGGTGACCCCATCGAGCGCACACTGCAATCCAAACTGGATGACATGGCATCGATCAAAGATTTTGGTGCCACGGGCGACGGAGACAGCGACGACACTGATGCTATCAACCGTGCCCTGTTCCAGATGTTCTGCCGCGAACAGAATCCACAGGTGAGACGTAGCATATTCTTCCCTGCTGGTGTGTATCGTGTGACTTCCACCATAAAGATCCCCCCGTTCTGTAAATTATACGGCGAAGGTGCCCGCAGTTCGGTCATATTCTTGGACACCACTGGTGACAGCACGTTGACTGCTACTTATGTGGCCCAGACCGCAGACAGTCTACAGCAGGTCTATCCCAACATCGGCAACAACAATGCCACTGCACCTACCAACATAGAAATCTATGACATGGGCTTCCAGTCCGCAGAAACACTCAACATAGTGTCGATCCAGGAAGCCACCAATGTGTTGTTCCAAGACGTGGCATTCATTGGACCATTGGTGCAGGCCGAACTTGACACCGATGTAGACGACATCTCAGGTGCCACATTCGGATCCACGACAACTTATCCCACAGAGAATATTTCGTTCACGGCCTGCGAATTTTCAGGACTGACCTATGGTTTATCCAGCGATGCTGCCATCTCTGGTATCACTGTCACTGACAGCAAATTCAACACGCTGTATCAAGGTGTGCTGTTGACAGGAACTGGTGCTGGTACTGCGGGCTATATAGGACCGCAGGGTTTCCGCATCACACAGAACTTGTTCGACGCTATCTATGCCGAAGGCATCGAGATCGATGGTGCGCAAAACAACATGTCTGGATTCAACATGTTCCTGGACGTGGCCACCAAATTCCGTGGCGGCGCCTATCCTGCCGCCGACAATTTCAACGTCATACTGATCGACACAGACAACAATGTAAGTTTTGGCGATATGTTTGAGCGTGATTCTTCAGCAGATGAATTAAAAGCACGTATCAATATCGACAACAAAAAAGTCTTTGCCATGGAAGCCGGCGAGAGATATCGCTTTGGCACCTTGGTACAAGAAGCTGGTGTGCTGGTAGACAAAACTGTTGGTAGTGGCACCTTGTTGACATTGCCTGCCGCGCTGGGTTCAGCATTTGAAGTGCGATACAATTTCAAAGATCTAGTAACCACTCAGGTCCGTTACGGCACCTTGGTCATTGTATCTGAAGACATAGATGACAGTTCTACTTTTCCTGTGTCTTTCACTGATGACTATACTGAAAATGGTCCTGTCGGACTCACGCTTTCTGTGAGCCAGGTAGGTTCTGACATCGAAGTCTCTTACACCATCACGGCCAATGGCCGTTTCCGATACGCTGTTAGCACTCTAGGATAACTGTGTGGCCCAACCGGTATGAAGACCGATTGGCTTCTTGGTATCAACTGAGAGAGGCCAACCTCAGCAATGACTTAGATCAATGCCTATTGGCAGTGAATGATTGGTGGCAACAGTGCCCATGGGTTCCGTATTACCTCCACTGGGATGACATGGCCGATTGGCCGGACCCCTGGGATCTTTTGTCCGATAATCATTTCTGCAGTCTTGCAAAAGCACTGGGCATAGTGTATACTCTACATATGATGGCAAGATCAGACATAACCCAGGTGGAAATAGCCGTAAATGGCGAATCAGCGGACAATTTAGTCCTGGTCAATGAGGGAAAATATATACTGAATTGGGAAGCCGGGCAGTTGTTAAATATCACATCACCAGCAGTCAATATCAAGAAGAGCGTGGATTCACGAGCAGTCACAAAAAAAATCAATTGAGGTAGCGATGAGCATACAAATCACAAAGAGAGACGGAAGCAAGGAGCCTCTGGATCTCGAGAAGTTGCATAAAGTAGTATTTTGGGCCACAGAAGGCATCACAGGCGTAAGCGCCAGCGAAGTAGAAATTAAAAGTCACATACAGTTTTACAATGGAATGAAAACCGCAGACATCCAGGAGACTCTGATCAAGAGCGCCGCGGATCTCATCACTGAAGACACTCCCAACTATCAGTTTGTGGCCGGCCGACTGATCTGCTACCATATACGCAAACAAGTATACGGCCAGTTCCAACCTTGGCCAATCCGGCAGCTGGTCGAGAAAAATGTCACCGCAGGATTCTATGACGCGGAACTGCTCACTGCCTACAACGATGATGAGTGGGATCGCATCAACTCATTCATTCGACATGATCGTGATGAACAACTGACCTATGCGGCCATGGAACAGTTCCGTGGCAAGTATCTGGTGCAGAATCGTGTGACCAAGGAGCTGTTTGAAACTCCGCAGATGGCCTATGTGTTGATAGCGGCCACGCTGTTCCAACACTATCCAAGAGAAAGCCGCATGATGTGGGTGCGAGATTATTATGACGCTATTTCCACACATCAGGTATCACTGCCCACTCCGGTCATGGCCGGCGTGCGCACTCCTATCCGTCAATTCTCATCATGTGTGCTGATCGAGACCGCTGACAGCCTTGATTCAATCAATGCCACTTCTTCCAGCGTGGTCAAGTATGTGAGCCAAAAAGCCGGTATTGGCATCGGCGGAGGACGCATACGTGCGTTGGGGTCACCCATCCGCAATGGAGATGCTTATCACACAGGTGTTATTCCTTTTTACAAAATGTTTCAGGCGGCTACCCGCTCGTGTAGCCAAGGCGGCGTGCGCAATGGAGCCGCCACTCTTTATTATCCCATCTGGCACTACGAAGTAGAAGATCTCCTGGTGCTAAAGAACAACAAAGGCACTGAAGACAATCGTGTGCGCCACATGGACTATGGTGTGCAATTCAACAAAGTCATGTATGAGCGACTGTTGACTGGTGGGGATATCACGCTGTTCTCACCGCATGATGTGCCCGAGATGTATGAAGCCTTCTTCACTGATGTGGAACGTTTCCGTGAACTGTATGAAACAGCCGAACGCAACACCAAACTCCGTAAGAAAAAGCTCAAGGCCATCGACCTGTTCACGGCATTCATGCAAGAGCGCAAAGATACCGGACGCATCTATCTCCAGAACGTTGATCACGCCAACACTCACGGCTCGTTCAAGCCAGACTTGGCGCCTATTAAAATGAGCAATCTCTGCTGTGAGATCACCTTACCTACCAAACCACTCAATGATGTGCATGACAAGGACGGCGAGATCGCGTTATGCACACTCAGCGCCATCAACTGGGGTGTGTTCCGTGATCCTGAAGACATGGAACGTGCCTGCACTTTGGCTGTGCGAGGTCTGGATGCATTGTTGAGTTATCAGAACTATCCTATCCTGGCCGCGCAGATCGCCACAGAAAATCGCAGACCTCTAGGAGTGGGCATCATCAACCTGGCCTATTGGTTGGCCAAGAACGATCTAAGTTACAGTGACCCCGGAGCACTGCCTGAAGTGGATCGTTGGGCGCAACACTGGTCATACTATCTCATCAAAGCATCAGCGGATCTAGCACAAGAGTTTGGCGCCTGTCCTCGCAGTCCTGAAACCCGATATCACGATGGCATCTTGCCCGTGGATACCTACAAACGTGATGTGGACGAGTTGGTGCCGCATCGAGATCTAGTGGACTGGAAAGGTCTGCGTCAGCAGTTACAAAAACACGGCATCCGGAATTCTACCTTGATGGCCTTGATGCCAGCAGAGACGTCAGCACAGATATCTAACTCTACCAATGGTGTGGAACCTCCTCGCAGTTATGTTTCCATCAAGCAGAGCAAAGATGGTGTGCTCAAACAAGTAGTGCCCGAATATCGCAAACTCAAAAATAAGTATGAACTGCTGTGGGATCAGAAAAGCCCCGAAGGCTATCTACGCATCATGGCTATCTTGCAGAAGTATATCGACCAAGGCATCTCTGTGAATACATCATACAATCCACAGCACTTTGAAGATGAGAAGATCCCTATGAGTGACATGCTCAAGCACATGATCATGTTCTATAAGTATGGTGGCAAGCAGTTGTATTATTTCAACACCTATGATGGCTCGGGGGAGATCGACGCAGATCGGATGAACAGACAGGAAATCCTGATCGAAGCCCCCGACACTTCGATACAAGCAGATGAAGACTGCGACAGTTGCAAAATATAAAGAGAATAATAAATGAGCGTATTGAATCTAAAAAAGAATCGTGACCACACCAAGAGCTTGGCTTTTCTTGATCCTCAAGGCGGACTAGGCATGCAAAGATATGACACACTGAAGTATCGTCAGTTTGACAAACTCACCGACAAGCAGTTGGGATTTTTCTGGCGTCCAGAAGAAATAGATGTGCTACGTGACTCCAAGGATTTCAAGGATCTCACACCATGGGAACAGCACATCTTTACCAGCAATCTCAAACGCCAGATATTGCTGGATTCTGTGCAAGGTCGTTCACCCAATCTGGCCTTCTTGCCTTTGGTTACACTGCCTGAATTAGAAACCTGGATAGAGACCTGGGCTTTCAATGAGACCATACACAGCCGTAGTTACACACACATCATCCGCAACATCTATTCCGACCCCGGCAAGATATTTGATGAGATGTTGGACATCGAAGATATCGTGACCTGCGGAACAGACTGTTCCAAATACTATGATGACCTCATACAATACTCCACTGCCTATCAACTGTTGGGAGTTGGCCGGCACACTGTCAACGGCAAGACACTGGAAATCACTGAATATGAACTGAAGAAACGACTATGGTTGGCTGTGGCCTCGGTCAATGTGTTGGAAGGCATAAGATTTTATGTTTCGTTCGCTTGCTCGTGGGCATTTGCTGAGTTGAAAAAGATGGAAGGCAATGCCAAGATCATCAAACTGATCGCACGTGATGAAAACGTCCATCTAGGATTCACACAGACTCTGCTTAAACTGTTGCCACAAGACGATCCAGATTACGTGAAAATCAAACAAGAAACACAGGCCGACATGATCACCATGTATGAGTCAGCTGTAGAACAAGAAGAACGGTGGGCTGAGTATCTTTTCCGTGACGGAAGCATGATCGGTCTCAACAAACAGTTGTTGTGCGATTACGTAGAGTGGATCGCCCACAAGCGCATGACAGCCATTGGTTTGCCCAATCGCTATCGCGGCGGATCCAACCCTTTGCCATGGACGGCCAAATGGATCGCAGGTGCTGAAGTGCAGGTAGCACCTCAAGAAACTGAGATCACTTCCTATGTGATCGGCGGCACCAAACAGGATGTCACAGATGCTACTTTTTCTGGTATGAGTCTATGATGTTGACTGTGTATTCAAAAACCGTTTGCCCGTTTTGTGTCAATGCTAAAAATTACTTGAAAAGCAAAGACATACCCTTCGAAGAAATCAACATCGAAAAGGATGAGCAAGCACGCCAGTTCATCCAGGAAAAAGGTCATCGCACGGTGCCGCAGATCTATTTTGAAGGCAAATTATTTGTGGAAGGTGGGTTCCAAGGTTTAAGTAAGTTGACGCGAACGGACATCCGCGAGCGCATGAATCTTACAGACCTAGGAACCATATGAACGTATTCCAAAGAAGCCAAATATACACTCTAAAATTAATCAGCGGTGAAGAAATCACCGCCAAAGTCGTAGAAATCTGCGGCGATGTGATAGAAGTTACCCAACCCATCAGCATGGTCCTGGGCCCACAAGGGCTTCAGATGATGCCCAGTTTGTTTTCAGCAAATCAGGACAAAACTGTGCATATAAATACTGCTACGATAGTGATGCAGGCAGAAACACGCGAAGACGTCAAGTCCAAATACATTGAGGCTACCACAGGAATCGCCACTCCGCCTGCTAAACAAATCATAACAGGATAACATCATGCCACCATCAGTAAGAATCGGAGACCCAAACATAGCCGGGGGTCTCGCAGTATTCCCCGGCGCTCTCAGCGTGCTGATCAACGGTCGTCCGGCCTGCACCACAGGCACTTTAGTCACACCTCATCCTTGTTGCGGTGCACCTGGTTGCGAGATTCATTGCGCCGCTTTGACCACACTGGGCAGTCTTTCTGTGCTGGCCGAAGGCAAACCCATTGTTTATGTTGGGTCACCTGACACCTGTTTTCATCCTCGGGCATTTGGAAGTCTCGATGTTATAGTAGGAATCTAAATGGCCTGCGCAGGCGCACTCACCTCGATCATAATGACTGCGGTTGGCGCATTTATCGCCAACGGAGGCCTCGCAGAAGTGTTTGGTGGAGCACCTGTGGCCGGCGCAGCCGGTAGTGCGGCCGAAGGTTTAGTCACTGTGTATACTCCATCGGGTGAAATCTTTTCCATGAGCACTGCTGAAGCAGTGGCGTCGGGCATCATTGAAAATACTGCGAGCCAATCGTGGTTCAGCGGTCTCGGAGGTCTGGGAGACACTCTCAATTCCATGACCAACAGTTTTTTAGAATTCACTGCGCCCATGAGAGAAGCCTGGAGCAATCTAGCCACCGCCCCGGCCGCAGCCGGCAAACAAGTATTCAATTCAGTTTCTGGAACCTGGGGACCAAAAACAGCACAATTTTTGTCATCGGTCACAGAAGGGGTGTTCAAGACCGCTATCCAAGAAAGTATCACTTGGGCTAGCCAAACTCTTGGGGGCACTGGTACATTGGTCGCAGGGGCGTTGGTTGGCGATCCCAAGATCCTAGGTCAGGCTTTCAATGCTGCCAATTCTTTCGCGCAGACAGCCAATGGCTTTATCAACGCAGCCGAGTCGGCCGGAACCTATCTCAACAAAACCTTCACCAACATGGAAAATACCATCACTGCCGGCGTGGATGGAGTCAGCAAATGGTTTGAAGGTCTGGGCGATGACATCAGCAAACTAGGCAACACCGTGGACTGGGCCAAACTTGATTTCCTTGGCTATCCAGGACAACTGATCGCCAACCTTGAAAACAGTGGAACACTGGGCCCATTCTATGACAAACTGGGCAACATCCAGGTAGATCCCCGCACCGCACAGCAGTTGGGAGTGAACATAACCAATGCTTTATTGGGCCGTGAAGAATTGCGTCTCAAGGATCTCGGCATTGATCTCAATCAGATAGCGCGACAAGGTGCAAATCTGCCCGCCGGCATACAAAAAGAAATATACACAGAACTGACCAAACTCACGCCCACTGAAGTCACACAGGTCAAAGGCATATTGAACAACACACAGGTCGCTGTGCAGAAAGGTCAAGACCTACTTGATCCACAAAAACTTTTTGCCTCCAGCTCCAGCACACTGACCACGCCTATCCGTGTGGGGTCTGTTGGCTTCCGTGGTATCTATGAAGCAAGTGGCAGCATCAATCCTGAACTCAATGACTTAGGAGAAAATCTCAAAGGTATCATACCCGATGACCTGGCAGTGGCCAATTCCGCATTGGGCCGCAGTTTCCTACAGGTCAAGGGTATTTCAAATACCAGCAGTGATTCATTGGCCGCAAGTGTCCTGGAATTGGAAAACCTCAGAGATTTGCCTTTGATAGCCGGTCAGGAAGAATATGTGACCCAACCGGTGATTGACTATTGGAAAAATTACTATGGCGAAGATTTTGGCATACAGTTGACCACTGGCAACAATGGGTCATATGTAGTTTCAGACATCGTGGGATTTGCCGCAGGTTATAATTCAGGACAGCCTCTCCAGGACAATGGCCCGCTGTTGACCAGCCTCAACGCCAATGGTGCCTTTGCGGAATTCACACAAAGCCAGGGCATCTACGAAACCATCCAGCAATTCTGTCTAGGCACATTTGGTCCAACTGCCAACCCCACACCAGTGGATCCGCCCAATGATGATTACCAGATAGAGATCCCTGTGGGATGGGCAGCCGCGGGCATTTATTATGGCGCTACAGGCAATATTGCCTTTCAAGATGCATGGCTAAATGGAATCATTCCTTATACCGCTGTGGCGTCAACAGACATCTACGAAAACTATCCAGATGCGCAAACAGTAAACGCCAACGAAACAATCTGGCAAGAGCAGTATGGCAGAGAATATCTCAACAGACAACGTGCAGATCTCATCGTCACAGATATCAGAGCGTCTGACACAACTGCCATCAATTTTGGACAGTCCTTGCCTCAATTTGGTAGAAACACTGAATTCGGCGGACCGGCCATGTGGTTAGAGCGTGTGGCCAATGCCAACAGCCTAGGAGGGCAGGCCTTGATCGCTGCCATGCGCGAGGGTCGCAATCAAGCTAGATTGGATGATGCAGGCATCAAGACGGACACAGCACTGGCCACAGAACAACCGCAGTTCCCAGGAACGCTGGCGCCGAACACTTTGACCAAAGAAGAAGCCGACGCCCTGGTGATTCGTTCCTAGGTCAGTGGGCACTAACCTACGAAAACCCTACAAACAGTAGGGTTTTTTTGTGGTTGACCAAAAATCGCCATTTTGCTATAATATGAGTTATAGTAAACAACTTGGAGCCACAGTATGTCTAAGAAACACTTTGAACTACTCGCCAAATACATCGATTCTATCATGGATCCGCATTGCCGTTTGCAAGCGGCTATCGCGGTGGCATCTGCTTGTAAAGAAGCCAATCGCAGATTTGACTCGGATCGATTCTTTGCCGCTTGCAACATCGGCGCCGCCGAGGTCAAATAACATGGCCTATCACGTTTTCCGACACAACCAGGACTATGGTCCACGATCGGGGCTGGAAGGTCCGTTCCACTATCCCAATGGCCGGGTGCTGTATTATGATCCCAAGGCCGGTGAATACTGGGATCCACGCACAGATTTTTATGTGCCAAGAGATGAAGTCGCTGAATTACAGCAAAGCATTTTTGATCAGGTGGCGGCATGACACAACGAGATGTCACCTTATCGATCACGTTCACACTGGATGACATCGAGGTGCTCCAGCGCATCTGGAATCGGTATGGTTATGTCATGGACGAGACCGGCATCATCTCTCACATATTAAACGAATATGAAATGAAGACTGCTGACAGTCTAAATACAAAGGTAAAGGCATGACACAGGCACGCGATTGGCACAATGATGAATTCAATGGATTAAAAGTGGCGGCAGATTGGATACAAGATCTCGAAGGCTCAGACTCTAGGCTACACAAAGAAGCAGTGATCGAAAAGGCTCTGGTAGCGGCTCGATTAGGGTCGGCAGGGGCGCAGTGTTTTTTATACAACTGCTACCTGACCTACAATCCTTATTTCGTCTATGGTGTGAAGAAGGTTCCAGAAACCCAAGGACTCACAGGAAAAGACAATCCCTGGACTGAGTTCTGGGCTCTCACAGAAGGCCTCCGAACCCGTAGCATCACTGGCAACAAGGCACGTGATAGGATCGACGAACTGGCCGGTCGTTTTGACTCAGACGAGTGGAACGGCCTGGCCCGTCGTGTGCTGATCAAAGATCTCCGCTGTGGTATTTCAGAAAAGACCTTAAACAAAGTGCTGGGTAACTCGGAATGGAAGATACCGGTGTTCACTTGCCAACTGGCGCAAGACTCGGGCGATCATCCGGCCAAGATGAAAGGTCGAAAACGTATCGAATGTAAACTGGATGGTGTGCGTGTGCTGGCAGTGGTCAGCGGTAGCACAGTGAACCTCTACAGCCGCAACGGCAAACCCTTTGACAACTTTCCGCAGATCGCTGAAGCCATAGAAGATTGCAGGGCTGTGTTCCGTCACGGACTGAACTCAGGTGGTAGATTTGTGTTGGATGGTGAGATCGTGGGAGAGTCATTCCAGAAACTCATGCGTCAAGCACATCGTAAAAGCGATGCCCAAACTGATGGCATGGTTTATCATATCTTTGATATCATTCCTCTGGAAGATTTTGAGCGTGGGTTCTGGAACGCACAACAGCACAAGAGACTGGACATACTTAACCGGGCAATGGAACCGCTACAAGAGCAGACCGATTGCCTCCGTATCATGCCCGGACTGGAAGTGGATCTCGACACCGGAGAAGGTCATGACATCATGGATCGATTCGCCCAAGATGCTGTCACGGCCGGCTATGAAGGTATCATGATCAAGTCGGTGGATGCGCCCTATGAGTGCAAGCGAACGTCTTTTTGGATGAAGTGGAAACCCACCATAACAGTGGATTTGGAAATCGTGGGTTTCGAACAAGGAACTGGTCGCAACGAAAAGCGATTGGGTGCTATAATTTGTGAAGGAGATGACAATGGCAGAAATATTCGTGTTAATGTTGGCAGTGGTTTGTCTGATAGCGATAGGGATGACTTCTGGACCGCTCGCGATGACCTACTTGGTCGATTGGTTGAAATCCAAGCGGACGCAGTCACACAAAACCAAGACGGATCATACTCACTGAGATTTCCACGATTCGTGAGATTCCGTGGGTTTGAACCTGGAGAAAAAATTTGAATCTGATGATTTGGTTCGCAGTGGTCATATTATCAATGGAGTCATTGATATCTGGCAACGGTGCGGCATTGGTGGCCGGTTTGACACTGGCTGTAATTGGTATTGTCGTGGAGGCAAGACGAGCATGAGACATATTCCCCGTTCTGAGTGGTGGGCTTACATCAAATGGCGCATCCGTAAAATGTTTGCCCGACAGAGATATGAAGTTTAGGATCTATTGGCGCATACTGAGCCCGTGGTTATTGATTCCAGCGGCCTTGGTGGCCGTTCCCGTTATTGTAGCCTGGATGTGGATACGTCATCCCCGTCAGTGCTTTGAGGCATGGCGTAACGGCAAAGGAATCTATTGATGATAGAACTCGATATACGGCTTCGCAATCCATGGCCGCCAAGGCCTTTCCGCAATATTGCCTGTTGGTCTTGGCAGATGTTCCGCAATAAAACCTTTGAATTGCAGTTCAGCCACTATGCATTTAATTGGCTAGAAGCCAAACTAGATCTCAACTGGCGACAGACTGATCATGCAGGTCCGTGGCTCATGATCAATGTTTTTGGGTGGACCATGGATGTCAGGATCTATGATCGTCGTCATTGGGATGATGTTACCAACACCTGGAGAGATGATGCAACCCTGTAAAACTGACTATTATACCTGTTCGTGCCATTCGGCCGAGCACACTTTGAGATTTGACTATGACCCTGATGATGGTGAACTCTACACCACGGTGTATCTGCTTGCATACAGACCCTGGTATCAGCGTGTGTGGTTGGCTGTGAAATATGTGTTTGGACGCAATCGCCGCTATGGTGACTTTGACTGTTTCACTTTGGATCCTCGAGATCGCGATCGTTTCGTGAACATGGCAGTGACGTTCCAACGATTCCATGATCGCAACAGCACAGCGGTGTGATGCGAGAAGTTTGGCTAGATGACGGCGGTATAGGATACGAGCAGGCTGGACAGCGTTTTGAATCAGCGCATCGCTGGGCCAAAAAAAATTGTGTCAGTTATCAAAAACATGAGGTAGTAGACGTGACGGATGTGTCTCATACCCATGATTTGATCGCTCGGTATTTGTTCCGTGACGAACGGGATGTAATTATGTTTGAATTGAAATGGTCCTGATGAAAGCATTGGAAGATCCCGATCTCTCTGCTGAACAAAAGCAGTTACTTAATGAAATACAAGGCATCCGCTATGTTGTGATCAACAAACAACATGGCGGTTTTGGTCTCAGTCCAGACGCTATCAAACGCTATTTAGAAATCAAGGGCATAGAATACTACGTCGAGGAAAATGATCGATTTGGTGGACTCGTAGGACCCAAACACTGGTTGGTGCCCAAACAACAGCAACTACAAGAACCTGATGCTGAAACTTGGCATTCGATGACCATGGCCCAAAGACAACAGCATAATCAACTCTATGATCAACAGGTATTTTCTGATCGTGACGTAGATAGAGATGACCCTGTGCTGGTGCAAGTGGTGCAGGAAATGGGCGCTGATGCCGGTGGCAGATTTGCGGCATTAAAGGTAGTTGAGATCCCCGCCGATGTAGAATGGCAAATAGAAGAATACGACGGTCTGGAGTGGGTGGCCGAAAAGCATAGAACTTGGGATTGAATTGTGCTATAATAATATCATGGAACCAGGACTACATCGAATCTACGTCAGCGTCACCACACAAGAGCAATGGTATTCGATCATGCGAGAGTGCCGAGATTGGTTTGGAAAAAACTGGCGCACACAACCTCGAGTAAAGAGAAAACTCACGGAAAACTCTCGCTACGGGAAAAATCGTCCTGGAGTATCCGTATGGTTTGAAGTGCCTGATCTGCGTTTTGCTACCTGGATCTCGGTCAAAATGAGTCTACAAGTGGCTGGGGAGGACAAGCATAAAGCCGGTAAATAGTTCTATGTTTCTCACATACTTGATGCTGGCTGTGGCGCTGTGCCTCAGCGCCATCGCCGCATTCTATTCGATCATAGGTCTCACTGCCATATTTGCCGCGGCTGTGATTCCTGTGGCCGTCATGGGAACCATATTGGAGATAGCCAAACTAACGGTCACTGTATGGTTGCATGAATACTGGCATCGTTGTAAACGAGCCATGAAAATATACTTGGTGCCTGCGGTGGGTATGCTGATGTTGATCACTTCCATGGGCATCTTTGGCTTCCTGTCAAAGGCCCATCTAGATCAAGCAGTTCCCACTGGGGATGTGGCCGCACAAGTGGCCTTGCTAGACGAAAAGATAAAGACACAGCGAGACAACATCGAAGCCGCCCGACGTGCCCTGGCCCAGATGGATGCGGCTGTGGACCAAACACTCAGCAGATCATCTGACGAGAAGGGTGCTGACAAAGCCGCGGCACTGCGCCGTGCTCAGGCCCGTGAGCGTGGCAACCTGCAAGGAGACATCTCTCGCGCACAGACCGAGATAGCAAAATTAAACGAACAACGGGCACCCATAGCCGCAAATCTACGCAAAGTAGAAGCCGAGGTAGGTCCAATCAAATACATAGCGGCCTTGATCTATGGAGACAATCCTGATGCCAACTTACTGGAAAAGGCCGTGCGTTGGGTGATCATAATACTTGTGGTAGTGTTTGATCCCTTGGCCATATTCATGTTGTTGGCCGCCACTGAGAGTTACAAGTGGGAAAAATACGGTGCTCGAGATGATCCCGATGAACCAGAAAATCCGCCACCTGACAGCCCAGTGATGGATCGCATAAACGAATGGCGCGACAAAATAAAAAAATGGAGGCAACCCAATGGTACCAATGCTGATGATGGCCAACCTATTGCCCAGGATCTGGCTAGACAACCTGACAGAGATGATGCTGATGTTCAACCCACCGCTCCGATGGTGGCTATCCCACCTACGCAATGGGGCGGGCAAGATCTAACAAAACAAATCGTTGAAAATAATCGGCCCGGTGAACCTGTTTATGTCGACATGCCGGACATTGTCACTGTGCGTCCGGATGTGCAGTATGTAGGTGATGCCGATGAAGAAGAAACTCCTGAAGAAAAAGATCCTGTAAAAAGGGCCAAGCGCCAATGGAAAGCGGACAATCCTGATGACACTTTACACAGACACGAAAAATTGTTGGCACAGGGCAAGATAGAACGACTACCATGGGAACAGAGTCTACAACTGCAGGCAGATGATCAAGAACAATATGCCAATGTTGATTTTGGAACACGATTCCCTACAACTCCCGGTCGTGGGGATGCGTTTATCCGTGTAGATTTCCTGCCAACTAAACTGTTCAAATGGAATGGTGCGAAATGGATTGAAGTGGACAAAGAAATCACTGATTCATTCACCTACAATGATGAGTATATCGAATATCTAATCGCCAAGATCGGTTCTGGTGAGTATGATGCTGATCTGCTCAACGAAAACGAAAGACAACAAATAGAAGCTAGGCTACGAGATGATCCCAAATTCAACGGTCCAGCATGAAAGAAGATACTTCATACGAACTTTGCAGTTTCTGCAACAAACACAAAGACGATGTTAAAAAACTCATAGTGGCCAATGATGTGGCCATCTGCAACGATTGCGTGGATCTTTGCCAAAAACTCTTGCAAGAGGATCCGGTAACGAGAGAACACAATCACACAGACATTGATCCTCAAGAACTCAAACGTTATCTAGATCAGTATGTGATAGGGCAGGACCGTGCCAAGGTTGTCTTGGCAGTGGCCATCGCCAATCATTACAAACGCATACAGAATCGCGATCCTGAAATAGAACTAGACAAGGCCAATATCCTGATGCTGGGCCCCACAGGATCGGGCAAGACCCTGCTGGCTCGCACCGTGGCACGTTATCTCGACGTGCCTTTTGCCATCGCAGATGCCACTAGCATAACCGAAGCCGGATATGTGGGCGATGATGTAGAAAGTCTCATACAGCGATTGCTCACTGCCGCTGGTGGCGATGTGGAAAAATGTCGTCGTGGTATAATATTTGTTGATGAAATTGACAAGATCGCTCGAAAAAGCGAATCAACATCTATCACCAGAGATGTGAGTGGTGAAGGTGTGCAACAGGCCCTGTTGAAGCTGGTAGAAGGCACAGTATGCCGAGTTCCGGCTGGTGGCGGCCGCAAACACCCTGGTGGCGAAATGATCGAAATAGACACTGCCAATATACTGTTCATTGCCGGCGGCGCATTCGTGGGCCTAGACCAGATAGTGAAGAAACGACTGTTCGGGTCCTCCATGGGATTCAATGCTGAAGTCAAAGTATCAGGTGACGTGGATCTACAAAAGACCATGCCCGATGATCTGGTAAAATTTGGTCTGATACCTGAATTCGTCGGCCGTTTCCCTAGTTGGGTCAGCCTAGATGAACTGACCACGGATGATCTGGTGCATGTGCTCACAGATACCAAGAATTCATTGATACGTCAATATCAACACCTGTTTGCTTCAGACAGCATAGATCTTGATTTCGAGAACGAGGCCTTGACCACCATAGCACAGCGTTCTGCAGATTTCGGTACTGGTGCCCGCGCCTTGCACAGCGAACTTGAGCGTGTGTTGATGCCACACATGTTCGCTATCAAACGCTATCGTGATCGGGGGATAAACCGCGTAGTTATTAACCGAGAGCAAATAAATAACCCACAACCCGTTTACAAGGAGGAATAGTTTGGGTAAAACAGTGATCGTTCCGGATGGCAATGTAGAAAAGGCCCTGCGCCGATTCAAAAAAAAGATACAGAATTCAGGTCTGTTGTTCGAACTCAAAGAACGTGAGACCTATGTCAAACCCACTACCCGCCGTAAACTCAAAGCCTCTGCCGCTAAAAAACGTTGGCAAAAATATCTACGTAGCCAGCAACTGCCTCCCAAAAAGTTCTAATGTATATCCGGTTCCGGTTGCCACAACACGGCGACTATCACCGCACCCTGGAATTCATCAAACAGCAGGTGCAAAGTTGGGCTGAACAATATGGTGTGAGATACACGCAAAAAACCATAAAATACGAACATCGTGTGGCTTTTGATCACGACGAAACCTATACCATGTGGGCCATGACATGGAACCCACCAGAACAGTTCCGGCGCTGGTTGGAATATGAATTGGTTAATGTGGCCGGCGAGCGATATTGACAACTCTCAAAAAATCCTGTATAAATATATTTGTAGGTGCCGATGGTCGGGCCTACATAGTCAACTTGCTTAAAAAAGGAGAATGTTATGACTAAAATCACATCTTTTGATCTCACCCCCTTCTATCGTAATACCATTGGCGTCGACCGCTTGTTCGACCGTATCATGGATCAGTTTGACCATGCCGCGCAAAGCCAGAACTACCCGCCTTACAACATCCTGAAAACAGGAGAAGACACCTATGAAATCCAGGTGGCAGTGGCTGGGTTTGCCGAAGGTGAAGTGAATGTAGATTTCCATGAAGGACAGTTGGTGATCACCGGTGAAAAGAACACCGATGACTCAGAATTGAACTATCTACATCGCGGTATCTCGGCTCGCAAGTTCCTGCGCACATTCCAACTGGCTGATTATGTAGAGGTTCGCGATGCTGTGATGAAAGACGGCATCTTGAACGTGCATCTACAGCGCATCGTGCCCGAAGAAATGAAGCCAAAGCGTATTGCAATCTCATACGCAAAATAATATAATAGCGTAAATACAGTGGAGGGCACCCGCCCTCTACTGAGGACAAAGGGAACGACATGTCAGAAACTGCTACACAACCCAAAACTAAAACAACCGTCAGGCCCAGAGAGGTGCTCAAAGAACCTCCCATGTTCAAAGTTATCTACATCAATGACAATAAAACTGCCATGGAATTCGTGATTGAAAGCCTGGTAGAACATTTTGATTACAGCCCCTCAACAGCAGAAAAAATCACTTTCGACATCCATGAAGCAGGATCTGCAGTGGTGGCCGTGTTGCCCTATGAGATAGCCGAACAAAAAGGCATCGAAGTCACTGTGATGGCACGTGGTGCCGGGTATCCTTTACAGGTCAAACTAGAGCCAGATTCGGCCTAGAGACTTATTTCAATCCTACGAGGGTAATACACAGGCTTGCACCAAGGTGTGTTGCCTCTTCCTCTACAGTTGTTGACATATCTGATGCCTTGTATGGTGGTATCAACATCGCCGTGGTAGTGTCCAAAACACCAAGTAGAGATCTTGCTCTCGGTGTCCTCGCCCAATACCTGCGTCATATAACTGTTGCCTGAACAGTTGATCCTATAGCTGTCGGCTATCTCGATGTCATGATGTATGAGATCCAAACGCGGTGGAGTATGGGTGATCAACACTATTTTTTTCACGTCTTGATGCGTCTGCAATCTACGCACTGATCTGGCCAGATAAGCGAAATCCTGCATGCTCATGGATTCTATGGCATCCGAAACTGTCCTATCAACTTGGTATCTGTCTTGGAACCACAACCGCGTCTGATCATAGTCCACTCCAGGTTCAAAATCGAAACTCCACCAACCATTGGTACCCAGGAATGCTACACCATCAACGATGACTACATTGTCTTGGAGATAGGTAACATTGGGTATGTCGCTTATTTCTTCCACTAGACTGCGATAACTGTCCCCAAGATCGTTCAAGGTCCATCGATGCTCGTCGTTGCCATCTATGAACATCACTGCACGATATCGTTGGCTGAGTTTTTCCAAAGCATCTTTGACCAAGGCACGGTCTCGAGACACATCTCCGGCCACCACACAAAGAGTAGCAGTGGCCTGTCCTTCCCAATCAAATGGTTGATCCCAAGTTTCCACATGGAGGTCTGAAATTAAATCAAATGCTATTGGCATGATACATATTTAAAAGGATTTTTTATGCACATAATATTTGGCAAAGAAACAGCAGAGGGGTTGAAGGACAAATACACGGTGTTGGAACTGGATCAGATACAGATACAATCCAATGGTCCGATTTTGGACAGTTTCTGTGTGTTGGACACTGATGCAGTGAGATTGGAAGAAATAGGTACCATGCCTAATATCATCAATCTCCATGCCAAACTCATGGAAAACTATCGCAAGCGGAATTGGGGTTTCTGCGAACAGGCCATAGAACACCTACACGGACGCTGGGGCGGCACGCTGAACAGCTTCTATGATGAAATTTCTCAGAGAATCGCTAAGTATAAACACAAGGACCCAGGTCCGGATTGGAACGGCGTATATGAAAAATTTAGTAGCGACCGTTAGTGTCGCTTTTTTACTGTCGGCTTGTGCTTTATTCCCTAGTTATTTTGACTATAATGAGCAAGCCCGTTTGGTAGACATCATCGAACTGACCAAGACAGATGCAGTATGTGCCACTGAAGAAATCAGAACAGTGAGCAGAGATATACGCCACAAAGTAGATTGGCTGACCACATACAGTGCCAGCTTGCCTGACAATTCCAAGATACAAGAGATGAATCGTAATCTCAGTGAAATAGTGGGAGATTTTGATCAACGCTATCGTGGAGACCGACCACCTAGTAAATTTTTCTGTAGTGCCAAAATTAAAAACATAAACGAAGCCGCTCGCAAGATGTTGTCAGTGAGTGGAAGGAGACCTCGAGCATGAACATTCAACAAGTGGTAGAAAATTTCTGCAGACAAAACAATGCCTTGGGATATCGAGTGCAAAAAGCCTTGGAATATCGTGATGCATTGTCGCGAGGTGATGTCAACTCAGCAGAATTCCAGGAACTCATGGAAGATCTGCAACGCCTTGACAACATCCAACTGTCAGCAGATGAACTGGATCAACAGATACTGTTCAACGACTGCATCAATCTGCTAAAAAATATACCAATCTCTTAGTAACAAATAAAACTACCGCTTATTTTTTGTCTTGGCTCCGTTAAATATTATGTCGCCTAAGGAGCTAGACAAAAGATGTTTTATAACTATAAAAAACTCTGGGCGGGCGTAGTTTTATCACTATCTATGACCGCAGTAGTTGCACAGACCGATCCAATCATCACAGATTCCACCAGCAGGTCTACGTCGACTACCAATTCCAGTTCTACAACCACTATCAAAAGTCCGCCACCAACGGCAGTGGCACCCGCTGTGACCACCATCAACAATGATGTGTGTGCCGTGGCCGCGTCAGGTGCTGTGCAGACTCAGATCCTGGGTATCTCCATGGGGGGAACCATGCGTGACATGAACTGCGAACGCATCAAACTGTCAAAGAATTTATATGACATGGGCATGAAGGTCGCCGCAGTGGCCACGCTGTGTCAAGATGAACGTATATTTACTGCCATGATGGCCGCTGGCACACCCTGCCCAGTAGAAGGTAAAATTGGCGCCGATGCTCGTGCTGAGTGGGAACGTAGAGGTGTGCTAGATTCTACCAAGAAAGAAAACGTGGGGCATTATGCTACCAAGCCGCCCGTGATTGACTTGAGCAAGCCCGCAGAAAAATCTCCACGCCGAGACGATTTTGCCTGTAAAGATTACGCCGGTAACGACCCTACAATCAAAGAAAGAATGGGTTGCAAATAAATGAACATCTGGTTGCGGTTCTGGATCTTCTGGTCAGTGGCCACGTTTGCGCTATGGTTGCACCAGCCGGCACGGGCACAAACAGCTACATCTAATCTGATCAATCCTGCGGGCACAGCCTGGGGTATACCTAGTGCCCAGGTCCTGAACACAGCAGGTATCACTGCTGTGGAAGGTGGTGGTGTGTATGTGCCAGGCAGTCCTTACTACAACAGTGACACCAACACCATTAGATTCAGTTATATCATGGGCACAGTGGCACAGAGCATTGCCATCAACTCGGCTTTGGCCGGCACCGGCATCAAATGGGTGGGCTATGACTATTCTTGGGAGATACAAAATTCTCCGGGACAGTATGGAGGGACTCTGTTCAGCACTATCTCGCTAAATGGCAACAATGGTAAGGCCTTGGAATCATATACTTACAACTATCCGCAAGGTATCACACCAGCATCCTCATGGTTGCTGGATTCAGGACGCAAATTGTTTTCTCAGAGCGGCGGCTATACTACCGGACAGGTAACCAGTCTCGACGTTACCTGGACTGGCAAGGACAGTCTTTTCTGGATGGGTCTTTATGGTCCGCGTGTGCGCAACACTGATGTGAGACTGTTGTATGATGCGGACCAGTGTGCGATCAATCCCATCAGTGATCCCACTTGCCCTGGCTACCAGACTGCGATGTGTAGCGCCAATCCTCTTTTCAGTGCTTCTTGTCCGGGATATGCCCAGGCATTTCTCACACAACAATGTAGCATCTCTGCCTTGTATGATCCTTCATGTCCGGGCTATCAACAGGCCTATTTTACGCAACAATGCACGGCCAATCCCTTGTATGATCGTTCCTGTCCTGGTTACAACACAGCCTACGTCACGCAACAAAACACACAGGCCGCATCAACGACCACGACAACCACATCTACGACCACCAGCTCGGTATCATTGACTGGAACTGTATCTACCACAGAACCTACCTTGACCATAGCCACTGACGGCTCGGTATCTACCGGCGTGGCAGTTGTACCTGACAGCCAAGTCAACACTGTGGTTACCAAGAAAGTTGAAACCACTGCCAGCCCTACTGGCACATTGAGCATACAGATCCAGACCAAACCCTCTGCCGAGTCAGAACAGCAGAAAAAAGGTCGAGAAGCCACTGCGGCCGAGCGTGAACTCGCACTGAAAGAAGAAAAGAAACGCGAAGAAGAATCTAGCGACCGACGCAAACAATTGGCCGAACGCCAGCGTCGTGCTGCCATGGAAAATGCTGTGGCACGTGGTCGCGAAGCCATACGTGAAGCCGATTCGGCCAAGACCTTGGATGAGCAGATGGCCAATCAATCTTATGTAGTGGCCACCATGAGTTTTGTGCCGGGCTTTGAAGCCTATGGTCAGGCTCGCCTACCAGATGCACAATTTTACGCACCTAGAGAAATCTATCGTGGACAACAGAACGTGGATAACCGCAGATTGTTGCAGGGACTCACTGGTGCTTCGGACCGACGCCATGCAGACATGGTCGACAGACAGTATGCGAGATGATCATGGAGATACCCAAAGATTTATCCGGTGGCCTGAATGCCTTGAAACAGGCCAAGAAACTGGGAGATGACACCAGTAAATTTGTTGGCGAAATACAAGGCGACATGGAGAAAACTGTTCAGAATGAACAGAAAAAGCGAGTCCAGGAACGGCGCCAACAAGAACAACTCTTGATCAATGCAGAACTCACAGCCATACGTAAATTTGAAGAAGAACTACAACGAGAAGAGTTAGTAAAAAAATTAAAAACAGATTTGACTGCGAAGCATGGCAAGGATGCTTGGAATCAAGTGCAGAAGATCAAGACGGAGATACAGACGCAGAATGCACAAGACATGAAGTTTATTGACAGAGATCGCCATCGGGTGCAGGATCTGTTCTGGTACTGCGTGGGCGTGGCTGCTTTGCTCACATATTTTTTCAAACTATATAAGGTATGATCGTGGCCAAATTATTTGCCGTGGTAGCAGTGCTAGTGGGTTTGTTGGGCATCTGGTTGGAGCATCAGAGCATAGCAATAAAACAAGGCACGATACAGAATAGATCTCAATGAACAGAGGTCTGATCAAGTCGCTAAAAAATTACAACGCCAACGAGGCGTGCAATAAAAGGAGAAGGAAATGGGAGAAGAAATCAAAGACGTAAACAAAAAGATCGATGACATGGATGCGGCGGTGAAAAAATACGCCAGCAAAGACACAGTGATCTCCATTGGAGGTTATGAGTTTACGCCAGCTAAACTCATGGTGGCTGCCACCATAGTATCGTCTGTGTTGGGCGGATTGTATGGAGCTTTTGAAGTATACAAAGACTACCAGAGCATGAAGAAAAAGATCGCTGAGTATGTCACGCCAGATCTAACAGAAATTTACAAGAAACTGGAACTGGTGCAACAGAGTTCAGAAAAAGGCACACAGTATACGCAAGACATCAAGAACGATCTCAAGCAAGATATCCGCAGGCTAGAAAATGTGGTAGAACAAGTAGAGCGCAGTAGCAAACAAAGCCAGCGCGAAACTGAAAAAGATGTGCGCGAACTGCGACGAGAAGTAGACGACAAGATCAAAAAAGCCCTAGATAATCCCTTGGCAGGCAAATAAGCGCTCGACCCGCTTCGGCGGGTTTTTTGTTAAATACAGCAAACAATAAACTAGGAGCTCGAATGAACGATCGTAAACTGTTCAAATGGTTGGCCTTGCTGATTTTCATGCCCTTGATGCTGGCCATATTTGGCGGTGATAGATTCCGCTATCCCTGCCAAGATCCTGCCAACTGGGACAAAGACATGTGTAAGTTACCCGCTTGTGATGTCACAAGGACCTGCCCAGATCACATATTCAAAGGTGGCCGCGATCCACGTCTAGGCCCGCCCAGTGCTGGAACTACGACTGCATCGGCACCCCAAACAACTCTAGGAGCGAATTGCAAATGATTTTTAAATTTTTCAAAGAAAAAGATCAAGAAGATCCATTTATCTACACCGAAGATCAGCTCATGGCCCGCCTGCGTTTTTTCATAGGTGTTTGCTTGGCGCTGACACTGACAGGCATAGTGTTTGTGGTGCTGTATTCAATCATATTCGTCACCCAGCCACTCAACGCTATGAGCCCCATAGATCAGAAGTTTTTTGAACTGATCATACCCATTGCTACGTTCCTTACCGGTACGCTGTCGGGCATCATGTTGGCCGGCAAAGACGATAAAGAAGCCAAGATGAAAGCCCTGGAAGCGGCCACGAGATCTACTCCTGTGAGTGGTAATCCCAGCAACAGCGGCACCAGTGGCATGGGAGGCCTGAGTGCATCTGCCAGTTTTGGCGGAGCATCAATGAGTTTTAACAAGCCCATGGGCGGATTCGGCGCACCCGGTGCCGCACCTACAGCACCCAGTTTTGGAGCACCTGCACCATTTGTAGCATCCTCGGGCAAGATGGGACCAGCACAGGATCCACACCCTGAGATCTGATGAGCTGGTTCAAACACAGCCCTCACAGATATGAAAAAAATCATCGCCCTCATCCTCGCCATCCTACCGATCTCAGCGATGGCGAGCGAGTGGACCGAGCGGGACAAACCAGTGACCTGCGGCCCATTCCGGGAGATAGTGGAAACTTTGATGAAAGACAAGTATCGAGAGTTTCCACTGTGGATCGGAAAAAGTAGTCAAGACACCAGCCAATTCAGTCTTTTTCTCAATGAAACCACCGGAGCCTGGACTCTGGTGCAGTATGGTCGCGTCACCGGTTGTATCTTGGGCGTGGGTGAATCCTCTGACATCGTAAATGGGAATTTTCTTCCAAAATCTCAGCGATTTTGATTCTGAAGAAACTTTTTTTGACAACCACCAAAAAATACCATAAAATAAACCTTGTATGAGACAAATTCAGGGCCGGTTGGTTAAATATAGCCCATTTTGTAATATACGCCGATATCTGTGGTAATATTGGATTTACATATTACTACGGTTCGAAACCTGTAAACAAGGAGGAAGTTATGACAGAGACAACATCAAAGTCAAGAACGCACCAAGTTGACATGGCCAAACTTTTTGTAAGTCTGCCCCGTGTGATCGGCCTAATGATCGTAGCATCGATCTTGATCACAGTCACCAATTTGCGTCTGGATGCTCTTGCATCTGACAACGAAGCGGCCTCATGGCGCCAAGGCTTCGTGTCCACAGCGGATCGCTCCAAGCAACTAGAATGCTTGGCCCGCAATATCTATTGGGAAGCCGCCTCTGAGCCTTTTGAAGGCAAAGTGGGTGTGGCCCAAGTCACTATCAATCGCGTAGAAGACGGTCGTTTTGGCAAGGACGTCTGTGGAGTGGTTTATCAAAAGAACGTGGTATACGAAAAGGTCGTATGCCAATTCTCTTGGTACTGTGAACCACATCACAAGGTCCGACCCATACACCCTGCACTATGGGATGAGAGCATGGAAGTGGCCAAGAAGGTCCTATTAGAGGGATTCCGACTGCCCAGCCTCAAGGAGGCCCTGTATTTCCATGCTGACTATGTAAATCCGGGTTGGCCCAACATGCAATACGTGGGCAAGTTTGGAGCACACAGATTCTACAAGAAGAAGGAGAAGGGCGCATGAGCAAGTTTTTCCAATTCATAGGAAATGTCCGAGCAGGATTCAGCCAATATCTCGCCAATCAGTTACACACGGTCTCAGCCGAAACACTGGGATGGCTGGCAGTGATCCTGATCCACTCGGCCACCATACCCACATTGCTGGCCATACTCACGGGACTCAGTGATCGCACTCCTTCTGTAGACGTGGTGCTGTTTATGTGGGCTGGTCTGGTGCTGTTGTTTGGACGAGCAGTGGTGCTCAAGGATACGTTAAACATTGTCACAATTGGTGCCGGATTCATCATCCAGGCTGTGATCATGGCGCTGATATTGTTCAAGTGACCCTTGGTTGAGTCGTAGATGTCTGACCAGGTGCAAGGTGTATTTGTTAGATCGCGGACTCTGAGGCAAGTGTTGCTTTCGCCATTGACGCACATACCACCAGTATGAAGGATCCAATTTGTTCTGGGTCCTTCCATATGCTTGCATGACGTTATGGTAAAGTTCATCTTTTATGAATTTCAGGAAATTATCCGAAAAGAACCGTTGTTTATTTCTCTGGGCCACGGCCCAGCAATGAGCAAGTATTTCATTGAGTTGTTCGGGAGCCATTGAAGACAACCTGTCAACCTCTTTGAGTATGAGATCAAGGCGGGTGGAATGATCGGACTCATGATCGTATGACTCATCAATCCAAGGGCTAAAAGTCTCAAATCCATAGTATTTTAACACTGCCAGGGCGCCGGGTCCGGCAGCCAAGATAAATGGATGTCCGCAGGCTATGGGCCTGAGTGTTTTCTCAGTCAAGTGTATCCTTGGATCTTCAAACAGAGTTTCCAAGATCAGGCTTATACCAGTCTTGCAAAAATCTTCACTGTTATAATAGGCGCTGGCCATGGCATCTGCTGTTGTAGGATTTGCAAAATCACATTGTCCATTGTGTTTTAGATGATCCATGACCTGTTGGCGATATTGTCTGGTACCAGTCTGATCTCTGCAATATATCAAAAATATTTTTTTGATCTTTTTTCTCTCGAGACTTTGATCATGTTGGGCAAATCTATACCAATCACGGGCAATCAACGCATGGCTCCACCAGTAAGCGCCGCAATAACGACCAGTGGATTCATATTTTTGCAGTTGAGGGGAATTGATTTCAGAATGCAATAGGATCCATTGTTTTTGCCAAGACCATACTATGGTGTTTCTGAGATTTTGATCCTGCACAGGAAAGTTATAATCCTGTCGATTGAACTCTTCGGTTTTGTGTAACAACGGCTGTCCATCTTGATACAGTTCATAATTCAGTGGTTCTTGATCATGACAAAACAATACCGGTTGGAAATTCCTAGCCAATGAAAATCTGCTTAGTCCTATCTGATCTGGATCTAAGAAGGTTTCTCCCAGCAGATTATCTATGCCATTGGGTCCTTTTGTGTGTTCATAGTCCTTTTGGTAGTCCAAAACGTTCTTGAGATCTTTATTACCCCATTGGTAAAAATACAACAACCAGAAACGTTTTTCTGTGACCTGATGTATAAAATCGTATAAATTATGAGCAGGCACTGTCATTTAATGGAGGAAACAATGAATATAGGTTTTATTGGTCTAGGAAAACTGGGTCTAGACTGTGCAGAGGTATTTGCTGAACGTTACACAGTCCGAGGGTATGATATATATCCGAGGTATAGTGATACCGTTGAAGTTTGTGGCATTGACGAAGTGGTCAAAAAAAGCGACTGGATCTTTATCGCTGTGCCAACTCCACACGCCGAGGGCTATGATGGATCAGTGCCCAGCTCGCACATGGAGCCTCGAGACTTTGGGCATGATGCGGTGAAAGACGCTATTAGTCAGATCAATGAACATGCTGACACACCCAAGCGTGTGGTATTGATCTCTACAGTGTTGCCGGGAACCACACGCAGACATTTTGCCAACTTGTTGGGTCCACAGCATCAGTTCCTTTATAATCCTTACCTCATAGCCATGGGCTCGGTCAAATGGGATATGGCCAATCCCGAAATGGTCATGATCGGGACAGAAACTGGTGATGCATCTGAGATGCGTGATCTAATCGATCTATATCGCCCGTTGATGAAAAACAATCCCCGTTATGTCACAGGTACCTGGGACGAGTGCGAAGCCATCAAGATTTTCTACAACACATTCATTTCTGCCAAGGTTGGACTGGTGAACATGATACAGGATTTTGCGCTGAAGATTGGCAACATCAATGTGGATGTTGTGACCGATGCCCTTGCCCAATCAACCATGCGTATCATGGGACCCAAATACATGACCGCGGGCATGGGCGATGCAGGTGCTTGCCATCCTCGAGACAACATCGCCTTGCGTTGGTTGGCCGAAGAGTATGACATTGGCTATGACTTGTTTGACACCATCATGCATGCTCGAGAAATACAAGCAAAAAATCTAGCACACTTTTTAGTAGACCAAGCCAAAGAAAAGAATTTGCCTATAGTCATACATGGCAAGGCATACAAGCCTGATGTTGCCTACTGTATCGGTAGCTACTCCACGTTGATAGGATTCTATATCAAGGAGGCCGGTTATTCTGTGAAATACTTAGATCCCTTGGCAGATGACAGCGACGATGTAGTCCAATCGATCACTGGTCCTTGTGTATTGTTGCTGGCACACAATCGACAAATCACCTATGGATACACTGGTGATGTGAGAGATGACACGTTCTATTCTCCCATAGCCTATGGTTCTGTCATTGTTGATCCTTGGCGGAAAATGCCTTCTACACCACAATATAATGTGATCCATTATGGCAACACACGAGATGGCCGGACTGGATTATAAAATTTACAGTTTGGATGTTTTTTGGGATGATGAATTCAAGCATCTAGATTACATCCAAGAGCCGTTCAACGATTCAGAAGATGTGAGACGATGGATGGCCCAAGGATATCAACCCAAAATATGTGGATCCATGGCAGACATGAAAGGACGTCAACCCAGTTGGAATCATCTTTTCGTAGACTATTTTTCTGCCATGGGGTGGAAAGATATTGGAACATCTTACTATAGAATGACTTCCGGAACAGTGATGCCAGTGCATCAAGATCGTTATGTAAAGTATGTAAAATTGTTTGGACTGGAAGGTCAAGAATACAACATACGCCGGGCATTGGTGATGTTGGAAGATTGGCAGTCGGGACACTATCTAGAAGTGCAGGGCGATCCTGTGGTCAAATGGCATGCAGGCACAGTGGCAGAATGGATTTATGATGTGCCGCACATGGCAGCCAACATCGGTCTTGAAGATCGTTACACTCTACAAATAACAGGACATCTGTGAAAATATCTAGCTACAATGAATGGGATCCTTTGCGATCCATAGTGATAGGATCTGCCAAGCATGCCAATTGGCCTAGCCAAGATCCTGTGTTTGCCCTGGAAAGTGAAAAGACCTTGTGGAAAGAAACACCAGTTCCATCAGGTCCTGTGCCACAATGGATAGTGGATGAAGCAGAATCTGAACTGGATGATCTCGCACACAAACTCACTGGGCTAGGTGTAGAAGTATACCGTCCACAAGAAATAGATTTTGTTGCCTTGGGAGGGATGTATAACTATTGCCCCAGAGATAGATTATTGGTAGCCGGCGAAACCATAGTGGATCCTGCCATGATGTATCCTTGCAGAGACATGGAATTGGCGGCCTATCATGATGTAGTTGATTCTTGTGAAAGATATCTGCACATGCCGCGCAACGAAGGCATGATATTGGACGCAGCCAATGTGTGCAGACTTGGCGATACTTGGCTATATCTAGAAAGTGCATCGGGCAATCGTAAAGCCTATGAATGGCTGTGCGAACAATTTCCACATATCACGATAGAACTTTGCAATTTTTATTCTGGCGTGCATATAGATTCTACCATAGTCCCGATCAGAGAAGGATTGGTCATTGTCAATGCCGCACGAGTCACACCAGAAAATCTGCCTAGGGCCTTGAAAGATTGGGAAGTGCTCTACGTTGACTATGTCAAAGAACAGGGATTTTATCAATACCCCTATGCTTCTAAATGGATAGCCTTAAATATGCTCGTGGTAGATCCTAACACAGTGATCATGGACAGTGATCAACGGGTGCTACAAAGAGAGTTAGAAAAACACGGTATCACAGTGATAGGACACCGATTGAGTCACAGTCGCACCTTGGGCGGTGGTTTCCATTGCGTGACGCTGGACCTATGGAGAGAGCATGCTTGACGCACAACAACTGGCACACATAGTCGAACAAGAAATACGCAACGAAGCACGACTGCAGGTGCAACAGGCAGTGAGTCAACCCGAATGGCTCCAGGATCTCGAACAGCAGATCATTGGGTTCGTGCAGGATCGTATCACGGCTAGATTCAGCAATATCGGAACCTTGCCTGATCTCGTGACCACTGTGGAACACAAAGTAGGCGAAATGTTTGCCAGCGGATTTGTTCCTGATTTGAATTCCTATGTTGATCAGGACAAGATCCGCCAGACAGTGGATCTAGCCGTAGAACGTTTTGTTGAAAATACCATCAACAATCTGTCTGTGGATCCGCAATGGGTTACCAAAATTGAAACGCTGATAGCACAGCGCACAGAAGATCGCCTACGCAATCTCTTGAGAGATATAGATCTAAATGCCAAGATTTCTCAGGCCATAATGGAAAACAAAGACCAGTTGATCACTGCTATCAAGAGAGATTTCCGCACTGCGGGCATAGTTGATCAATCCGGCTCCACCCAACTCACAGTCATGGACGGAGTGGTGGTCATCGAGCACGAAACTGTCACACACGATCTCACAGTGGAACATAACGTGAAGATCAACGGAGATGTCTTGGTCCAAGGTGACCTGGGCATACAAGGTCGCATCAACACTGACAACCAAACCTGGCAGGATCTCAGCCGCCATGTGGGCAATGTTACCTATGACCGCATCAAACAGGATTTCGCCAGCGAATTGATCGCCACAGTGATTGATTCTACCAAATCCGGCATTGAAATCGAAAACATCACAGTGGATGGGCACCCATTGGTCACGGGCAACACTCTCAGTGCCGGAGTGGTCAATAGCAATATCAAGAAACTAGGCACAGTGGAAAATCTCGAAGTATCGGGGACCACAAATCTAGCCAAGACTTTAACTGTGCAAAAAAATCGCGTTGGCGTCAACACACAAGAACCTGACAGCGCACTCAGCGTATGGGACGAAGAAACCAATCTCGCTCTGGGCAAATACAGCAAGAACACCAGTTTCATTGGCAGCAATCGAAAACAAAATTTGGTGATCGGTGTCAATCGCCAGAATCACATAGAAGTAGACAGTGATGGCATGGTCACTGTGCAACAACTGCGGATAGCACGTAATCGCTTGTCATGGAGCACTGAAGTGCCCGGTTACAGTGGCACCAAGGGTGACATAGTGTTTAATACCAATGCCAGTGATGGTATCTTTGCATGGGTATGTCTTGGTGCATTCCGTTGGCAAACTGTGAGGATGTCACAGTGAGGATAGTGTGTGTGCTGGCCGACGAGTTCTCGGCAACTCATATCGAGCCTGGGCAACTCAAAGACATAGGGGCTCTCTGGGGATCTTGGCGCACATGGCGTGCCTGGCAGACAGACAATGTTCTGTGCCACGATTTTTCCAAGGCCGACGAATTGATAAAAAGAGCGTTCCATGCTGTGTGCAATCTCTACATACCCAACAAGAACTATGGTGCGTTGAACAGACCTTCCAAGGTAAATCTATATGATGGAGATTTTCCAGGAGAGTTCGACCACCCTGAAGAGATCGTGTCCATGCATCTCGTGGCTGACTCCGCAGATTTGGTTTTGCTTTTTGGTTACGATGTCAGCAAGATTACCGAAACAGACAAGTTCCAAAAGCATAAGAAAACCAATTACCTTAATGCTTTTCGGGCCACCCTAAATACCTATCCTCAAACCCAATTTGTCTTGATTGATCATGCCAATGATTTGGATGCAAGCCTGACCAAAATCCCCAATCTCACTTGCGATAAATTTGAAGCCGTGTTACAATTACTTAATTGATAACTCTTCTAGGCTTTCATGACTGCTCGAATTGGTTTTTGTTGTAAATGGTTAGACGATCCCAGTGAAACTGCTGGCATGAAAGTCAATGCCAAGAATCGTGAACTCAATGGGCGGAGCACTACCATGCGTTGGTTGCGTGAGCATGCAGACCAAGCAGAACAGCGCCAGTGGGACATCATGAATCACAATGCACAGGCCGCTCTCAACATGGTAGAACGTGTGGGCAGTCTACCTCATCATCTACGCATGGTTCGACTGGGGTCTGAAATGCTACAAGGCTACACAGAACCCAACTGGATTGACTGGTGGCAACAAGCAGACATCCAACGACACCTAGAAAAGATCTTTGCTCCTGTGGGTGCCCGTGCCCGAGAGTTGGGAGTAAGACTTTCATTCCATCCTGGACAGTTCTGTGTGTTAGCATCAGAGAACGACGGCATCGTGGAACGTAGCATCCAAGAGTTTGAATATCATGCAGACATGGCCCGCTGGATGGGCTATGGCGCCACCTGGCATGATCATGGCTTCAAGATCAATGTTCACCTGTCGGGCAAGGGTGGGCCTGAAAAATTCTTGCGTAGCCTGGGCAAACTTAGCCCCGAGGCACGCAATCTCATAACTATCGAAAACGACGAGATATCAAATGGTTTGGACCTTACTTTGCTTGTGGCTGATAACGTGGCTCTTGTGCTGGACATTCATCACCATTGGGTCAAAACAGGAGAATACATCGATCCCCAAGATGATCGTGTTCAGCGTGTGGTTGAGTCTTGGCGTGACGTTCGCCCTGCTATGCATTACAGTGTTAGTCGCGAAGATATTCTTGTTGATCATGATCCCCGAGTTCGCCCAGATCTTGCTGGACTTCTTGCACGAGGTCATAAAAAACAGCAACTCCGCGCCCACTCGGATTTCTATTGGAATTCGGCTGTGAACGACTGGGCCGCTGGTTTCTCCGATCAGTTTGACATCCAGTGCGAGGCCAAAGGTAAAAATCTAGCAAGAGATGGTTTCGCCAAGCACGTCACTGTGTGATATCCCTTTTGATGTAGAAGTTCCCTATGCCATGCGGCCGCACATGCGACCTTGGCAACCCGGTGAGTCCATACTGACCACGGACAGGGATTTTGATCGATATCAAGACGCCAAACTCAACAACTACAATCCGGTATATGGAGATTCAGCCAGTCGTGAACTGGTTTATCAAGCCGTAGATGCACTGAGAAAATATGATCCCACTGCACCTGTGATCCAAGGAGATGCTCCTGTGTGGCAACTAACTCGGGCACTACAGGAAGACTTTGTGATATGGGCACCCAATCGTGCCGGCGAACTCTCTGCACAGATACTGAGTGTGTGCTTGCCATCGGGGTGGGATCCTCAAACCAAAGTCAACAAGACTTTCCTTGAAATACATGAACCCGTGCCAGACTTTGACATAGTCAACAAGGCATCTGGACACATCGCACGTATGATCACTACCCGGGGTCCTTTCATAAGATCAGTGTGGAGTATAGCCAACCGTCCTGCGTTGAGCAGACATCCCAGTGGTGTAGAAGCATGGTCCACGGAGACAATAGATGACATGTGGTTCAGATCGGAACGCCAGACCACTATACCCATACACAGTCAAGCCGCGCTGTTTTTGATCAGAGTCTACATGATACCACTACGGGATGTGTTCCAAGACGCAGATAAAAAACAAAGGATCATCAGCAGTGTGATGAGCATGACTGATGCTGTGATCGAATACAAAGGCCTAGGATACTTGCGGAGTTATTTCGCTAATCGGCGTGTCTAGTCAGGAAATTGACACGCATCTTTCTGGGATGGAAATATTCATCGACCACGGCCTTGGCAGTTTCAATATCAAAAGTTCTGCAACTGAACACATCAAAATAGGCCGTGCCATCTAGTTCCATGAAATGGCCACAGATATTTGATGTGGTGATCAACTGCATGAGGCTGTAGCCCTGTTTGGGGTCTCCGGGCAGGAGATGTTCGATCACGGGTTCTCCGTGTGCTGTCATATCGATACGATCCACTAGATCCTTGACGAATCTATAGATGTTGTCGCGGTTGGATATAGATTCAATATCACAACCACTACAATCCAACATCAGATGATAACCCCAGTGGGAACTCATTTGGCAGCAGGTTTCTTGGCTCTCACTGCTTTGGCACGGACAGCAGGTTTCTTTTCCCCAGCAGGTTTTTTGGCAGCCGGTTTTTTCTTAGGCGCCGCAGCCTCGGAGTATTGTGTGGACATAGGTATCACACCAGGTGTGGTCTGTGGTGCTTCAACTTTGTAAGGGGCCTCTGGGCAAGGACTTACGGTGGGCTTGGAACCAAAAAACTTTTTTAAAAATGCGAGCATTGCAGTCTCCTTTGTTTTATATAGTGTATTTACACAGCATATTATCGAAACCTAGCATATTGCACTGCAATGTAACTAAATATCCTGGCTCAACAGGAGGAAACACCATGCAAGACCGTAGATGGAAGGTATACAAACTGCAACAAGAATGGACAGAAAACCCGCGCTGGACCGGAATCAAACGTGATTATTCAGCCGAGGACGTGGTGCGTTTGCAAGGTTCCAACCCCATAGAATACAGTCTGGCACGGCGTGGCGCCGAAAAATTGTGGCGTTTGCTACATGAACAAGATTATGTCAACACCCTGGGAGCACTCACGGGCATGCAAGCCCTGCAACAGGTCAAGGCCGGTTTGAAGGCTATATATTTGAGTGGGTGGCAAGTGGCCGCTGATGCCAACTTGGCTGGCGCCATGTATCCTGATCAGAGCCTGTATCCCGCAGACTCTGTGCCAGCAGTGGTGCGTAGGATCAACAATGCTTTTACCAGAGCAGATCAGATCGCCTGGATGGAAGACCAAGAAGATCGAGATTTTTTCGCACCCATCGTGGCTGACGCAGAGGCAGGATTTGGTGGTGTGCTCAATGCGTTCGAACTCATGAAGGCCATGATCGAAGCCGGGGCCGCAGGTGTGCATTTTGAAGATCAATTAGCGTCCGTAAAGAAATGCGGACACATGGGAGGAAAAGTCCTTGTTCCAACACGAGAAGCCATCAATAAACTTATTGCCGCTCGTCTCGCTTCTGATGTTATGGGAGTGCCTAGTCTTGTTATTGCTAGAACAGATGCCGAAGCCGGCGATCTTATCACTTCAGATATTGATCCTAACGACGTTCCTTTTCTTACTGGTGAAAGAACTGTGGAGGGTTTCTATCGGACCCGAGCAGGATTCGACCAAGCAGTCAGTAGAGCCCTGGCCTACTGTCCTTACGCAGATCTCGTATGGTGCGAAACAGGCAAACCCGACCTCGACTTCGCCAAGCGATTCGCCGAAGCCATACACCGACAGTTTCCGGGCAAGATGTTAGCCTACAACTGCTCACCATCATTCAACTGGAGGAAGAACCTAGATGCAGACACAATTGGCCGTTTCCAACGTGAACTTGGAGCAATGGGTTACCGTTTTCAATTCATCACACTTGCTGGATTCCATGCTCTTAATCATGGCATGTTTGACCTTGCTCATGGCTATGCTAGGGACGGCATGTCTGCTTTCGTGGAGTTACAAGAGCGTGAGTTCGCGGATGCGAGCCGTGGTTTCGAAGCTGTCAAACATCAGAGAGAAGTAGGAACCAGTTACTTTGACCGCGTGACTACCACAGTGGAGGCTGATGCTTCCACCCAGGCTCTCAAAGGCTCAACAGAAGAAGAACAGTTCCACTGATGGCAAGCACTTGGTCTAGAGTATCTCGACGCAAAAAGATCAAATACGCTGTGATCTCGGTATTATGGTGTGCAGGTCTGGCCATTGCGATATGGATCAATCTGCAATGATGCGTAGCATTGAACGCATCTGGGCTCGAGCCACAGGTCATGTCATGGGCAACACTGACGAAGACCGCCCTAGAGTGCCCATCTTGACCATGAGAGAAGCAAGGGTAGCACTCTGCCTCAAAACGTTCTGGATAGTGATCCATGTGATCACTTGCGGATTCATAATAGCAAATGTCATAAGGCACTGGTAAAATGTTAGAAACCATATGTGAAACATTAGTAGAGGCATACCGCCGCAACTGGATCACCAGTCGAGACGGCAACGTCAGCATTCGGCATCATGATCGAGATCATTTCTACATCACACCATCAGGAGTGAGAAAGCAGACCCTACAACCAGACCAGTTCAAGAAGATCATGATTCTTGAAAATGGTCCAGTGTCTCTCTGGCGAGAAGATTATTACACTGACATCAGCGCCAATCTCAAACCCAGCGGCGAGATTCCTTTGCACTTTGGACTGCAACGACGCATGGGACAACATGCCTCGGAGGTGCGTGTGGTAGTTCACTTGCATCCAACATACTGTGTGGCGGCCATGCACCGTGGCATCAATTTAGGCGACATTGTTGCGGACTTTCCAGAACTCAGTAGATATACCAAGGTAGCACCCAATGTGGGAGATGTGCCGCCTATAAGCCAAGAACTGGCAGATCGTTGCCACGAAAATTTACAATTAGATCAACAAGGCAACATCGCCTTTGACATCGTGGGCATCCGTGGACATGGTGTGGTTGCTATCGATACCTCACCGTGGCGTGCGTTTGAACACATAGAACGGCTGGAACATATCTGCAAGATAGTGTTGGCCTCGGGAGCGTGATGCAGTTCGTCAGCGATCGCGACGTGTATGACTCATGCCCACCACAGTGGTTGTGGGTCTATGACAAACTCATAGTGGCACGAAGACAGGGCATCGCCGCTGGACCGGCTGGTATTCCCGTACCATGGTCCGGAGAATATGTGATAAGACCTATCACCAACATCCGCATGATGAGTCGAGGTGCGCAGATCGTGTGGATGGAAAAAGGTGACAGTGACACAGTGCCCGATGGATTTTTCTGGACCCAGGTGCTCGAAGGTCCGCATGTGTCAGTGGACTACCATTGGGGCCAACAGCATCTCACGGTGCAAGGTTTCAGAGATGATCCTCGGAGATTGGATCGTTTTTCACGGTGGTGTCGAACGGATTTAGATCGGCCTTTTCCTGGGATGTTGCACGATCTCAAGTATTATCAGGAATGGATCAACGTAGAATACATCGGCGATACAGTGATCGAAGTGCATCTACGATACAATGATGATTTCGCCAATCATGATAGTGATGAGATCTGGCCTGTATGGCCCGAATCCAGCCAACAACAGCCTCCCGGTACACAGTGGTATCACAGCCCTGCTGGTAGTAGATTGGGCTTCTGGATCAAGGATAAGTAATTTGATGCTCCTATTCATATACATCCTGGTGATGACACACATCACCATAGCTTGTGTCACACTTTACTTGCATCGTAGCCAGGCACATAGAGGTGTGACATTTGATCCACGTGTGGCACATTTCATGAGATTTTGGCTGTGGCTCACCACAGGCATGGTCACCAAACAGTGGGTGGCCACACACAGAAAACATCACAGATTCACTGACGCGGAAGGTGATCCGCACAGTCCGCAAAATGAAGGAATTTGGCAGATTTTATTAGGCGGTGCTTTTTACTATGCCTGGGCCGCAAAAGACAAAGCCATGGTCAACCAGTATGGTGTGGGCACGCCCGATGACTGGGTAGAGCGTCACATCTATGCACCATTCAACTGGTTGGGGGTGACCTTGATGTTCTTTATCAACTGCATGATTTGGGGCTGGGACTGGGGTTGGTTGCCTTGGCTATGGCAGATGATTTGGATCCCACTGTGGGCAGCCGGCGTCATAAACGGCCTGGGACACTGGTGGGGTTATAGGAACACTCAAACCAAAGACTATTCCACTAATATTGTGCCCTGGGCATTCTTCATCGGTGGTGAAGAACTACACAACAATCATCATGCTGATCCAGCTTCGCCTAAACTCAGCCAAAAACCCTGGGAATGGGATCTAGGATGGACTTATATCAAAGGGCTAGAACGATTTGGTTTGGCCTACAACATCAAGTCTTAGAAAACTTCATATTGATCGTGCCACCGGATTCAAATCCGTTCCAAGGCACCACAGTGGCTCCACCGTTTTGGGTCTGTGAGAATCCTGTGCCATTGACATCGGCATCCAAGCGGATGGTCTGATCCGTGGGTGCCATCCAGCCACGGTCCATGTATACTCCGGCCATGGGACCATAGGCCACTGAACCTTGCATATACCACTGTTCCGGAACTGTCCAAAAACGCAAGGCGTTGGTATTGTTTGGATCAGATGTGGTCCAGGACCATGACTGACCAGGTGCGATAGTAGTTAAATCACCCACTGTGTTGTGGTTAACGGTTAGGTTATATTGGGTGTTGTTGACGATGTTGAGTGTAGCAGTCCAAGCCATGCAGTCCTCCATTTTGATAAAATTACTTAGCCAAAACACTATTATCTGGGTAGATTAATTATTGTGCAGTGCAATAATTATCATATATAATAGTTCAAAGGAGATGCCGCATGGGGCGGGTCTCTAGCAGTAAACTCGCTTAACTCAAGGAGAAACACTATGTTTACATTAGACGCGACCATCGATGCAGTCCAGACCGGCAAGAAGCAATTTGTCAAGACTTTCGTAACTGACGAAAAGATTGCCACAGCATTGAATGAGTTCATTGACAACCAATCCGAATATACCAAAAAAGCCGCCAAGGCCACTTTGGATGCTGGCACCACGGTTGTGCAAGAAACCATCAAGCATGCCCAGGAAGCCGCTAAATTTGACTATGTCAAATTCGGTGAGGGTATCATGAAAGCCTACACATCCCAGACCAAAACCAAGTAATTTGGTAAAAAAACGGTTAACCGGTCACTAGACCAAAAATCCTACTTGTGTAATAATACACACATAGTAGGATTTTTTATGACCAATCTTTAAGGAGTTCGCATGAAGCACTTGGTTTTTGCAGTATTGGTGGCCAGCCTTTTGGTTGGTTGTGGCACGATCGGTGGCGCGGTTTCCGGCGCCGGCCAAGATCTTTCCAAAGCCGGAGAATGGATCAAAAACAAATGAACAAGTCAATCCTAGCCATGGCCTTGATCGCCGCCCTGGGTCTTTCGGCCTGTAGTTCTACCAAGACCACAGACGTAGGTCCCAATCGCACAGTGAACCCAGGCCCACAACAGGCTATCTCTGAGCAACGTGCCGCATCGGACTTCAAACGTGAAGGTGTCAAAGTCATCTATTCACTGTTGGGTGACCTGGATGCTGTAGAAGCCACTGGCTATGCTCCAGTTCAAGGCAACTCGGAACGTGCAGTGCAATCGGCCACCGAAGCGGCCTATGTGCTGGCCAAAGATCGCATGAGTTCGTTCTTGCATCCTGAGACCATCAATTCCAAAAGGTTCCTGGACACAGTGACCAAGAATTTAGAAAAGGCTCGCGACAACAAGACCAACAAGTTCGCCACAAACAAGAATCAGGATTTCGCTTTTGAAACATCTGATGAAGAAGCCGCTCGATCTGGCGAGATCAATCGCGAAGAGAACACAGCCGTGCGCAACGATGCTGTGAACATCCAGAGCAATCTACGCAAAACAGTATCTATCCAGCGTTCAGGTATCTTGGGCGGTGTGGTATTCAAAGAAGGCCGCATCATCAATGATGGTCGCAACGTGCAGGTAACAGTGCGTTGGGATAGGAAAGACAACAGCCAGCGCCGGATCATACTCAATGAAATGATGCGATAATGCGTATTGTCGCTCTAGCACTGGCCACTACCTTGTTGGTCAGTGCGCCAGTGGTGGCACAGAGTGCCCCTGATTCGCTGAAGCCCAATCCTGTCAGCATCATCATACAGGTGGTTCCTTGGTTGCTCAAAGATGGCCATCCACATTACTTCGTGACCGCACGAGGGCATGGGCGCACCACAGAAGAAGCCCGCATACAGGCCCTGAGAGCCGCGGTGGATCAAGCAGTGGGGTCGGTCATAGCATCCGAACGCGAAGTGCAAGATCGAACACTGACAAGATCTGAAGTGGTAGCCCATGCGGCCGGTTTCGTGGACAGTTATGAAGTCAAAAGCGTAGAGCAACAAAACGGTCTAGTGGTCATGACCGTGGATGTGTGGGTGCGCCGCAGCCGATTGGCTGATCGTTTGTTGGGCGAACATCGAAAACCCGGACACATAGACAACGATCGTTTGACTGCCCAGGCCCAAACTCTAGATCACAGCCGCAAAAATGGCGATGCTCTGTTGCGCCAGGTCTTGGTGGATTTTCCGCACCGGGCCTATGACATAGAAAAACTGCCATCCAGGGTGTATTACAGTGACGATCGCCAGAAGAAACTGGAGTTGAATTTCGTGGTGCGCTGGCGCCCCACCTATGTGCAAAGCCTCAACGAAGCACTGGGCCAGGTGAGCCAAAACGCCAATGCCGGAGACTGCCTGGGCAGATATCGCCGTGATTGCCAATATCAAGGCTACGTCACTATCAAGGCCCGACCGGGCACACATGGATGGAGCCGGACCGCGGCTTTTGATGATTCCATAACGCTGGCCTTGGTGCGCCAACACTTGATACACAGCAGACCCGCGGTGTTGTTTACTTTTTGGGACCAAAATCGCAACATGATCTGGCGTGGATGCCATCGTTATTCGGATCTGGACAATCAGCAAGCGGGCATGCTGAACAATGAACGCTTGGCGCAACCCACGGATCAAGGGGTGCAGATCAATACCTATATTGGATGGGCGGGCCGAGCAGGATTTAACCTTGACAGCGCCAACCCACCCGCTTTAGATCGCTACGAAATCGCAGTGGTGCGCGGAGATCAGTGCCCTAATTAAACTAGCCTATTTTGGATTTGCTCATAAGTAGTATGCAATCCAAAAAAATTTGTTATAATATGCGTATATAACGAATTCACTACTCAAAAATATGTCGACCATGATCCAAGACAAAGACGATGTTGCATACTCGCCAGGTGACGATCTCAAAAAAAGTGGCATCTACACTTTTATGGGTGAAGTAGACGCTGAGTCCATGTTGCCCATCATTGAGTGGATCTTGCATGAAAACTACATAGTCAAGAAAAAGAAAAAAGAACTCATACTGATGATCTGCAGTCGTGGCGGAGACATGGAAGAGGCCTTTGCGCTGATCGATGTCATGAACAGCAGTTCGATCCCCATCAAAACCGTGGGCCTGGGTCAGATAGCCAGTTGTGGTCTGTTGATATTCCTGGCAGGCACCAAAACTCGCAGAGTGCTCACGCCCAACACTTCCATACTCAGCCACCAGTATTCATGGGGCAGTGATGGCAAGCATCACGAACTGTTTGCTATAACCAAGGAATTTGGATTGGCCCAACAACGGATGATCGATCACTACAGTGCTACCACTGGGCTGGATGAAGATACCATCAAAACCAAATTGTTGCCTGCCAATGATGTTTGGCTCAGCGCCGAGGAAGCACTGGCACTGGGCATCTGTGATCACATAGCCAACGTCAGCCGTTAGAAGTTCTTGCGGCGTTTTCTTCCTAGACCTCGTTCATCACCCACTGCCACTGTGTCTGACGCTTTGATGTCGGATCTTGGCGCTTGATAATCGGCGATGTCCTGATCGCTACCGGGTTCAGTGCCGCCTGATGTGTCTGCGTTGGCCACGGCCTTGGGTTCTTTGTTGATGTTGAACACCAACTTGCCACCCGAACTTGAAGTAGAACTGTAACTCTTCTCTGCTTCTATGGTCACTTGTGTGAACAATTTGCTGGGCCACACAGTGCGGAAACCCTTGATGATGATGTCCGTGCCTTTCTTGGCAGCTTCAGTATACATCTGCACAAAGGCCGAATTGTTGAGGATGTCTGCGGCCGCGTCAGAGAAATTGGTTCTTGTGTTGATCTCGTTGCAGACTTTGTATGCCAGGCTGGCCACCATGTGCTCCAAAGGAACCACCTTGCTGGCATCTTTGACGGTTCTGTCATTGTAGATCTGGCGTAGATTGTCAGTCAATCCTTGGACCTTGCGGATGTCCACAGACTGGGTCAAAGGCGTGAGCGTGGGTATGATGGCACCGGCTTCGGCTTCGTCGATGATACCCAACTGTGTGGCCAGTTCAATGGGTCCGCTCCAGTGATTGCCTTGTTCTATGGTTTCCAAGATATCTATCACTGATTGATATTGATCCACTATGTCTCCAAGGCCTGCATCGCGCAGTTCTCGGGCAGACTTCAACAAGTTGATCACTGATGCCATGGCGCCTTTGGCGCCTTTGGAACTGAGTTTGATCTGCTTGCCATTGGGAGCGATCAACAGACTGTCAAACAGGCCACCACTCACGCCTTCGTTGAACGATACCACGCAATCAGAATAATTTCCACCCAAGAACACTTCGGCGGCTTTGCCAGCGTTGCCTGTGATGGGTTTGCCCTGGATCAAGGCCACGGGCTGTAGCATCTCGCAGAAGTAGTCCCGGAATCCGTTGAAATCAATGCCTTCGCCGGGCACGATGATGGGAAAGTCTGTGGCTTGGTAGAATATGCGAGTGGCTTGACCAATGGGGCTGTCTTCTCCGAACTTGGCCATGATCTGTTGATAGATAGATTCTGGTGTTTGGCTCCGGAATTCCGTGAGCACTTGGCTGGGCTTGTAACCCACAGTTTCTTTTTCGCCACGTGCTGTCTTGTAGGTAAACTCTCCAGGTATGTCTGCGGTCTGGAAAAATGTGTTCTTGGTCCGTATTGGGTTGATCTCTTTGGCAAATTTTACCAGGTATCTGCGGCCCACTGCTGTATCAAAAGTGGCCAAGCCAAATGCTTTGGTGCCGGCTGTGGGGCGATTTATGGGCTCTACACCGGGTTTTAGTTTGGCCTTGAGTTTGTCAAAAACCTGCATCATTTCTTCAGAACTGTCATAGGCACCAGATTCGGGATAGAATTGCAGGCCCTGGAACACTATGAGATCGTCTTGCTCTTTGCTCCCGGTGCGCACGAATTCCTCACCGGGATTCCTGGCGCTGAGTCCACGTGATTCTTCTAGGTTTTCTATGATATCGATTAGGTTTCTCATTGCAGATATTTTCAGTGTATGCTATACTTATCTAGGATACTTACTTACAACAAGGAGAAACAATGCCCAATCTAGTGCCTATCGTGCTGGAACAGACTAGCCGTGGAGAACGCAGTTATGACATCTACAGCCGCCTGCTGAGAGATCGCATCATCATGCTGGATACAGACGTAAACTCACATTCAGCCAGCCTCATAGTGGCGCAGATGCTGTTCCTAGAAGCGGAAAATCCTGACAGAGACATCTTGTTCTATATCAACTCACCAGGCGGGTCAATCACAGCGGGCATGAGCATCTATGATACCATGCAGTTCATCAAGTGTGATGTTTCTACCATAGTGTGTGGATTGGCCGCGTCGATGGGCTCCATGCTGGCCTGCGCCGGCACTGCTGGCAAGCGGTTCATCCTGCCACACAGCCAGCACATGATCCATCAACCTCTGGGTGGAGCTGAAGGACAGGTCACTGAAGTGGAGATCCGTTACAAAGAACTCATGCGCTGGAAGAAGACCTTGACTGAACTCTATGTCCAGCACACCGGCAAAGACTATGCGACTCTGGAGAAAGATATGGATCGAGACAACTGGATGACAGCACAACAGGCCGTGGAGTATGGCCTAGCTGATCGCATCATCACCCAACGAGATGTCTAATCAAAGAATATTCTGCAACAGCCCGTGGTATGAATTACATATCTACTGGGACGGCGCTTTGGCGTTTTGCTGTCATGCCACTCCCAATGTTCCCTATGATACATCGCTGAAACAGCGATACAACATCAGGAACATGTCCATAAAGGAGTGGTATGATTCTGTGCCCATGCGTGAAGCTAGATTACAAGTGCTAGGGGATCAGCAATGGAATCATTGTGCTAGATGCTGGCACGAAGAACAGGTCAGTGACACCAGTCGTCGGCATCGTAGCAATCAGAAATCAGTGATATTCACCAAGCAGAATTTTGCAGAAAGTTACCAGCAAAGTCCTGGGTTCGAAAAATTTGAACACAGTCGATCCAACGCAGGTGCATATGATGGCATGCCAATCGATCTGCACATTGATCTTGGCAACTACTGCAATCTCGCCTGCAAGATGTGTAACCCGTCAGCATCCAGCCGCATCGCCAGCCAACATCGTCAATGGAACATGATCAGTGCTGTATCACAGGATTGGACCGCTGATCCAGAAGTATGGAATAGATTCCGCGAGGAGTTAGTATCAATATCCAAACTCAAGAACATACATTTCATGGGCGGGGAGACCATAATACAACCTCGGTTCCATGATCTAGTGGATTTCCTGATCGATCATGGTCGCACAGATGTGTGCATGAGTTTCGTGACCAATGGCACTTCCTTTGACAAAAAGATCATCGAAAAACTCAAACGGTTCCCCAGGGTGGGTCTTGAGATCAGCATAGAAACTCTGGACACGCTCAATGAATACACTCGCCAGGGCACAGATAATAGCATGGTGCTGGCCAACATCGAGAATTACATCAATGAGTGCAATGGCACCACGATCACAGTGACCTTGAGACCAGCACCGGGATTGCTGACAGTGCGCAGTTATTGGCAAGTCATTGAGTTGGCTTTGCAAAAGGGGTTGTTGATCAAAAGCAATCTCTGCACAGATCCAGATTTCCTTGATATCACTGTGGTACCCAAAAACATAAGAGATCAGTATCGACTGCCATATCTTGATTTGTTGACAAGATATGCACTGGATGAAGCCGATGTGTGGTCTGACTATAACGAAAGTGACCCCAACAACTTCCGCAGGGTGGCCAAAAATCAGATATTACAAATACTGCGGATATTGGATCTACCAGAACCTGATGATCGAGATCGTCGTTGGTCAGCATTGGTACAGCATCTCGATCGCTGGGATCGTGTGTTTGGATTTGACGCTCGTGTGTTGTATCCAGAATTTGCCCACATACTTGACAAGCATGGCTACCTACAGAACTAAGATCGATATCGAAATCGATTCTGTGTGGCATGAGGAACTGCCTGAGATAATCGTGAAGATAGGCCCAGAATGGCGCTGGGCCGGCCCTCTCGAAAAAGCCACCCATTTTTCCCATACATGGGAATCCGGCAAAGGTGATGCCAAAGTTTCAGTTGAATTGCTCAACAAACAAGATTCAGACACAGTGGGGAACAAAGACAAAGCCGTGGTAATAAAGGGTGTGAGATTAAACGATATCAGCACTGACAAATTACTATGGCAAGGACGTTATCGTCCTCGATACCCAGAACCCTGGGCCACTGAACAACGGAAGTCTGGACAGGATCTACCAGAATATCTATCTGCTCACACTTACCTGGGATGGAATGGAATCTGGACACTGGATTTCGACATCCCAGTGTTTACTTGGATACACCGGATCGAGGATCTGGGTTGGATCTACGATTAGTTAGGTTTGCGACTGGGATAGTTCAATTGTTCCCACTCTTCGTCGGTGTAAGGCCACCAATTTAACAGCATTGGCTTTTTTCTCCCATTATACGCTGAGCCGTTTTGTAATTTCCTTGTCGGGCGTGGAAGCTGGCCGCTCTGGCCCGTGCTATGGATTCAAAAAAACAATATACAGAATTCCAAAAATTTTTCATCTTTATTTCCTTTCTCATGGTTTCTACTGATATTTATATGTTGCACTACCACAAAATGTTAAAATATTATGACAACCAAGGTTAGTGCGCACTAACCCAGTGTTTTTGCCCAGGTTGACCAGAAATCGCCATTTTGCTATAATTTGGGTATAGTGATACACAAGGAGCAACAATGAGCGACTTTAAATCTTGGGAAGAAATGTCAGATCTAGAACGTGCATCATGCACTTTCTGGGACATGTATAAAGACGCCTACGGTGTGCGCCCACGTGGCATCGACACCAGCGGCTGGACCTTGGCGGATTTCGACCGCGAGTTTGCATCCCTAGGTCAGGTCATCGAAGCCGAAGAAGCCCAACGCCGCGAAAGCGAAGCCGAGGCCACGGCCCGGGTGGAGAAAGCCATTGACACCCTGATGCGTTCAGGTGCCCGGGATCGTGCGACAGCGATACGTTGGTTGCATGAATCACACGATACCCAGGGAGACGATGAGTATCTCTGTTTCCAACTGGGCCTGCCTTACGGTTATTTCCGTAAGGCGGCTTGATGTTTGAGGCCGTGATAGGCAGGTGCCTGCCTTGGGGAGCCTTGATACCCCAGAACCCGAAGCAGTCTATTTTTGCTGATTATAGACTATAAAGAAAAATCAGCACTTATTATATCACAAGGAGATACACATGCCCACAATCAGCGAAGTCAATCACGAAATCATGCACGGCGATTTCACCAATGATCAACTCAATGCCATCGCCCTGGCCATCAAGTATCGCCGGCGCCAGATTGGACAAGAAGTAAAAGTCACCATCCGTGTGGGCACTCCGGTGAAGTTCTATCATCCCAAACTGGGCCAGGACATCTTTGGCACCGTGGACCGTGTGAAGCAGAAATTTATCCTGGTGCAGACACTGGGTGGTCGCTACAATGTTCCGGCCAACCTTTTGGAACGAGTATGAAACAGCAGATCCGATACGATCATACCTTTGAGTTTGACCTCACGGGCCGGGTGCAGTTTGGTGATCTGCCCATAGATACCGTGCATGACTTGTTCCAGGATGGTCGTGTGGCCAGCAAGTTCCTGGAGAACATCTTGCCAGTATGGTTCGAAGATCTAGAATACGTGGATCAAGACGGCTATGATCATGTGCAGACATCCACTGGTCGCAGGCTGGACCTCAAAGGCTTCACCCGCGGTGGTGCCAGTTATGCTCCCAGCAACATGCTGGGTGCCGGGCGCAAGATCGATAGAGAGAAATTGCATGAGCATGCTCTCACCATCGACTACATACTGAGTGATATCACAGAATTCCCCCGGGTGCGCATCGTGTTCAAACGTGGAACCGAATTGGTAGAAAACTATCCTGCGGGCAAGATACCCACACAAGAACGAGAACGACTGTTTGGATAAAAATAACATCATATTGCAGGACTGCGTTACAGGCATGCAGGCCTTGCCCGAAGCCAGTGTCGATATCTGCGTGACTTCTCCGCCCTACAACCTGGGCATTGGTTACAGCACCTATCGCGACGACCGGCCACGGCAGGACTATCTCCGATGGCTGGGGTCGGTGTTCGGCGAGATCAAAAGAGTGCTGACCGATGACGGACACTTCTGGCTCAACGTAGGTTACAGCAATCAAGATCCCTGGGTGGCACAAGACGTGGCGCAGGTGGCTCGTGATCATTTCGTGCTCCAGAATTCCGTGATGTGGGTCAAATCGATCTATGTCAACGGAAAGACATCGGGACACTTCAAACCAGTGAACTCCGAACGTTACATCGCTCCCACATGGGAGCATGTGTTCCATTTCACCAAGGCAGGTCGGAGCCCATTGGACAAACTCACCATTGGTGTGCCCTACGAATACTATGCGGAGAATCTACGCAATCCCAAGACTGCCGGAACCAAACCCAATCTACGCTGTCGTGGCAACACCTGGTTCATACCCTATGAGACCATCAGCAACCGGGCCAAGCATCGAGGCGATCATCCGGCCACTTTTCCTGTGGCCTTGGCCGAAAATTGCATCCGTGTGTCAGGCATCACATCAGGCACTGTGCTGGACCCATTCATGGGATCAGGCACTACTGCCATCGCGGCCCATCGCTGTGGTCTGTCATGGATGGGCTTTGAAATTGATGCAAACTACAGGGACTTTGCCCTGGATCGCATAGCCGCAGAAACCGCTGGTTGACCAGAAATAGTGATTTCGGTTATAATATGGGTATGCTAAGAAATGACCGAATCACCTGGGGCCTCAAATGGGCCGGAACTATCGTAACCCTGGCTGGAGCACTCTGCACCAGCCTCCGCATTGATCCTTTGAACGTATATCTGCTGAATCTAGGCAGTTTGGTTTTTGTGCTATGGGCCGTGCGTATCCGCGACCGTGCCATGATCACTGTGAACGTGGGCTTATTGTCCATATACCTTGTAGGGTTATTTTTCACTAGGTAAGTGCGCACTAACCTAGCGGTTGACCAAAAAAGCCATTTTCGGTTATAATATAGGTATAGTAAACATCAAGGAGCAGATATGTCATATTACATCATAGTCAAAGCCACAGGACTCATCGTTTCGGATGGCCCAAATCGCACTCGTGCCTATCGCACTCAAGGTGCCGCCAAGGCCACCATCACTAGATTGGTCAAGAAAGCCGGTTGGAAGGGCAACGAGTTTGAAATCACTCACACCCGCGATTACCAACCACGCATGGTCACTCGTCGGAATTTGATGTCAGGCCAGGAGTTCCAAGAAGATGTGAACACTCCTTACTTCTGCTCGCCTGCATCCGAATCCTACTGGAGCATGTGATCGTGGCGCTGAAGATCATGCGCGAAGTCACTGAATGGAAGGGCGTGGAATATCGCCTGCCCAACCATGTGTATCTCATGGATGGCGACAAGGTCTATGCCTACTCCAAATGGGGTCAAAGCGAGCCCCAATACATGAAGACCTTTCTCCGCATGGATCGCAGGGGCAGAAAGTTTGAAGAAGTCAAAAAGAACACCTGGAAGTTCGATCTATCAATACAGACCGAAGCCCCTGCCAAAGAGCCAGAACCTCAAGGTGAGATCTGGACTGTGCAAGGGAGCAAAGGCAACCAATATTTTGTCAATCTTTCGGCCGGACACTGGTCATGCACCTGTCCCGGATTTGGATTCCGACGCCATTGTCGGCATGTGGACGAACTGCAAACTGCCCAAAAATAAACCGCCTCAAGGGCGGTTTATCCTTTCGAAAACCCGGTGAGCCTGGATTACTTCTTGGCTTCTTTCTTTTCGTCTTTCTTGTCCTTCTTTTCTTCTTTCTTCACTTCGGCTTTTTTTGGCTCTTCTTTCTTAGCAGGAGCGGGTGTCTGGGCGACGGCCACACCAGCGGCAAAAAGACCAGCGATAAGAGTTGCGATTGCTTTCATGATTCCTCCAATTGGATAAAAGCGGTGTGAGCAAGACCATCCTGCCCACAATGCTATATATCACGTTTCAATGATACAAGATGGGTAAACTCACAGCAGTAATTCTACCAAAATCGTAGATCTTACTGCCGACATAGTGTATTATTATAACACGCTGTAAAACACAGCGACTTACTATAGAAAGGTAATACTGTGAAATTTATCAATCCCGAAACCAAGACGTTCCGTGTGCTCAAAGCACTGCAAAATGGTCAACCCGTGACCGAATCCAAGGCCAAGAAAATGGGCATCGGCAATCTCAACGCCGAAATCCATCGCATCCGCCAGCATGGATTCGCTGTCTACACCAACCGTCGCACCGCAGGTAATGGTGTGAACGTGACTGAGTATGTGTTGGGCAAACCAAGCCGTAACATGGTTGCTTTGGCATACAAAGCACAGGCCATGGGTATCACGGTCTAATCAAAGGTTCGCTGGCCAACCCAAATTGGTCACCCTTGTCCAAAAGGCTACCACGGTAGCCTTTTTTTTTTGATTGACCGGTAATTTCTTTTTTGCTATAATTAGATATGCTAAAAAAACTCATGCAACGATTAGGACGACATCGGGTGATCATGGATCGCCAGGACGACGAACCTTATCTGGAAAGATATTATCTATTCCTCAAGGATCGCCAACGGTTTCCGTTCAATGTGTTCTTGCACCGATTCCTCAAGGGTGATCCCCACGATGTGCATGATCATCCCTGGCCCTATGCCACTCTGATATTGAAAGGCGGATACTATGAATGGGTTCCACAGTTTGATAGCCAAGGGCGCAAATCCAGTGAGATTCGTCACTGGCGTGGCCCCGGACATTTCCGCATCTGTGGTGCTGGCAGTTACCATCGCATTGAACTCAAACCGGGTGTGACTGCCTGGACCTTGTTCATGCCCGGACCACATCGACGCGAATGGGGATTTTTGTTTAACAACAAGTGGATCCCCCACAACGAATATTTCCAACTGAGACGTTTGCTAAACAACAAGGAGTAAGGCCATGCCCAACTGGTGTTCCAACACTTTGACCCTGTCGCACGAAGATCCTGCACAAATACGTCGCGCGGCCGATGCGTTCCAACGCGGAGAACTCCTACAAGAATTGGTGCCCAATCCCAGCAGTGAATGGAACTATGAATGGTCATGCGAACATTGGGGAACCAAATGGGACGTGGGCGGCAAAGATTATGGTGAACCTGACATCTCTGATGATGGTCGAAGCATGACCGTGAACTTTGATTCGGCTTGGGCACCGCCCACAGCGGCCTATGATGTCATGCTCGATCAAGGATTTGATGTGGAAGCCATGTATTATGAGCCTGGTTGTGCGTTCGCAGGGATCTACTCTGGCGGTTCAGACGACAACTACGATCTCACAGACATGGACAGCAAGGCCGCCAAAGAAGCCTTGCCCCCGGATCTAGACGATTGGTTCGCCATCTCAGAAACCATGGCCGAATACGAAGACGAAGAGCCCTTGACAGAATGGTATATACAAGGTGCCAAAGACAAAGGACTGATCAAAGATGAGTGATTTTATTGTAGGTGGTATCCTGGGCATGCTCCTGGGCATATGGCTGTTCTATCTTGTGATGAAAATGGCCGTGCATATCACTGTGGCCCGAGCCAGCAAAGAATTACAGGACCTAGAGAAGGCCATAGAGCAATATCACGAAGAAGACATGATACCGTGCCGTGTGGAGTCGCATCAAGGCATGTTTTTCGTGTATAATGATCAAACCAATGAATTTATGGCACAAGGCAATACCTTGACCGAACTGAGAGAGCGCATCAAAGCCCGCTGGTCCAACATACGTGTGAGCGTGGTGGCCGGTGACGAAGCAGTTCTCCAACAACTGAAAGAGCAATTAAATGAAAGTAGCAGTAGCCAGTGATGTGCATCTGGAATTTGGAGATTGTGATATCCCCAACACAGAGTCAGCCGATGTGCTGATCCTATCGGGCGATATCTGTGTAGCCCGCGACATCGGTCGCCCGGATACCACCAATTTCATGGAAGGTGCTCGTAGCCAACGCATACGAGATTTCTTCCAGCGTGTAAGCGAGGCATTCCCTCATGTGATTTTTGTCATGGGCAATCATGAACACTATCACGGAGACTTTGCAAAGAGTTACAGCATCCTGAAAAACATGTTGGCCGACACCCATCTCCACAATGTTTACCTTTTGGAAAAAGCGTGCCGGGATATAGATGGTTGGACATTCATCGGTGGCACCTTGTGGACAGACTTTAACGGAGCCGATCTTCAGACCATGCAACATGCGTCATGGGGCATGAACGATTATCACGGAATCCGCAATTCTAATTCTGGGCATGCTTCGGGCATCTGGAAACTGATCCCCGAGCATACCTTGCGAGACCATTATGCCATGCGAGATTACATCCGGGTGGTGCTGGACAACCGCAGAGATCAAGGTCTGCGCGATCGCCGGGTGGTAGTGGTTGGACATCATGCGCCCAGCCGTTCCTCAACACACCCACGCTATCGACATGACATCCTGATGAATGGTTGCTACTCCACACCCATGGACGAGTTCATCCTAACACACCCGGAGATCGTGTTATGGACACATGGTCACACTCACGAAGATTTTGATTACATGATCGGATCAACCCGTGTGGTATGCAACCCACGCGGCTACATTGGACACGAAGAAAGGGCCGACCGATGGCAGGCAAAATACATAGATTTGGACAGTATGTCCGCTACAGCGGAGTCAGTGTCATTGTAGCACTAAATCCACTGTGGTGGAAGGTGTTACCCTGGGCCAGGAATGAAACGGTAGCAGAATGGGGAGCCGCAGAACACACCTACGCCTGCGGCTTCCTTGGTGTTACTATTCGGGTTTGGATCGACTCGGGAGATTGGTAATGGCCACAGAGATCACAGTGGCAAAGAAAAATATTTTAGACTATTTGATTTTAATTGGATATACTGAGAGTTGACAATAATAAATATCTTTGCTATACTAATGGCATAGTATTAAAAATCAGTTTGATACTATTATTTTATTACATCTGAAGATGTAATCTAGCTAGGTCTGAAGATTTAGTTAGTGATACAAGCATTCTACAAAGGAGAAATGATGCTTACTAAAACTACCCCACAATCGTGGCATGCCCACACACCTATCCCGCAAACTCGCATAGTTGATCCTATCGAACTCGACGATGAACTGAAATCATTGCCGCTGTTTGGTGCACCTCCGAGAGGAGTTATGGCCGGTTACGAACGAGTATCAGTTAATGCTCCAATGGCAATAGCTCAGCGACCTTTTCATCCAAAAAATGTTCGCAAAAACATTATAAAAACTAAAGGCCAGATTGATTGGAATTTGTTTGGTGTAGCTACTGCTGTTCGAAACAAAAAAACAGGCGAAACATGCATTATCAACGGGCAACATCGTATTAGTCTTATTAAGACTTTGGATCCCAGCATTAAAGATGTTCCAGCACACATCATCGAAGAAGATGACGAAGTTTATGTAGCCAAATTATTTGGTTATATGAACGGTGGAGCCAGTGATGCGGTTACTCGTGAAGAAAGACTTTGGGCAGATATTGTTGCTCAAGACCCACAGGCCTTGAATATTGAGCGTATATTAGTTAAATGTGGTCTTGGATGCGGAATTGTAAATGAGCTCGACTCCAAAGGAAATAGAAATATACAAGTCAATGTCGCAGGATTTGAAAAATGTATTGCTATAGGAGAGGACGAAACAATCAGAGCACTTGCTTTGATACGCAAAGCCTACCCACAGGAGAAAAAAAATATTGATCAACAACTTCTGGGATTGACTACGTTTCTTGGTATTAGAGAATACGACAAGATCATGGACCCAACAACTAAACTAAGTCAAAGATTTGATGAGTGGTTTATCAACGTAGTTCCTCAAAGTTTATCTTTTGACAAAGGTTTAAAGTTTTTTGCCAACAGAAATTGGGCACCAAGTTGGGAAGATGCGATAGCATACGGTATTGCTAAAAAGTTTAGATTTTGGTTAGGAGTTCGTGGATTCCCTCAAATCGGAATGACTACGTTAAACGATCTTAAACGCCGTCATAGCAAGAAATTTGAAGACGAGGATGAAGAATAATACCAACGATCCATGTTGGAAAAGCCCGGGTCACGAAATGCGTGCCTGGGCCGAAGAATGGGAAAAAGAGATAGGTAATCAAGGTCACGGCCTTGGGGATTTATCTCAACCTTGTCAGGCAAAACCAGGAGAAATTTGTCCAGCCTGCGACAAAGAATGGCAATGGCCGCAACAATTACCTTGACAAGAAAACAGTTAGAACGTATAATAACACACATGGCTCTTGATGATGGCATTGAGAGTGTGACTATTTTTGAAACTAACACATCCGGCATTGGTGCTAGCCATCATGCCTTGTTTAATAAAAGTCAGATCGAACGCAGTTTCGAAGATGATATAACAGACGTGGAGGTGTGGTAATGCACGAAAGATTTAAGCAACTTAGTTTGATGGCAGGCGGCAGCCATTATCCTAGTATCAACCCAGATCTACAGCAACGATTTGGCGAGTTGATCGTGCAGGAGTGCATTGAGCAACTGCTAGAGTGGAAGAACGAACCTTTTCCATTTGATGAGAAAACCGCTGTGTGGATTTTAAAAGAACATTTTGGAGTCAAATGAACCAACGGATTAGAGAACTTGCTGAACAGGCCAATCTGACTATCGCGACCAGTCCACTGTGGGAACACAAAGTTCAAGAATTCGCCCAGTTGATTGTTAAAGAGTGTGCTGAGATTGCCGATGTAGAACGACCTAGTTCGCTTGGATGTGGATATATCACCAAGACCAAAGGCATGTTGATCAAAGAACATTTTGGAGTCAAAGAATGAAAGTTTACATTTCTAACTATCGCCATCACTGGTATAGTCCTTACAAGATCCTAGAATATACATTTTTCTGGACTGACTGGAGCCGTTGTGGTCGCTGGAATCTCACGCAAACTCTTGAAGACGAAAAGAGAGAAAAGAGCCAGTGGGTGGACCATCCTGAGTGGGTGGACCGCTGGGCGGATAGGATCGAACCCATGAGCCGCGCCATCCAGTGGGTGTTGGACAAGATCCATCCGCCCGTGAACTATGTCAAGATCGATCACTGGGATACCTGGTCCATGGATTCCACCCTGGCCCAGATCGTGTTGCCCATGTTGCGACAACTGCAAGACACCAAGCATGGTGCTCCGTTTGTGGATGATGCAGACGTGCCTGAGCATCTGCGTAGCACTGCCGCTCCGCCCCGAGAAAACGAGTATGACACTGATGCCAATCACTTCCTGCGTTGGGACTGGGCTATTGGTGAAATGATCTATGCATTTGAAATGAAGAACAAAGATGATTGGGCCTCAGAGTTTCATTCAGGCGAGATTGATATGCTGTGGGTGCCAGTGGACAAAGATGGCAACGAAGTCGCCAAAGGCGAACACAAATATATGGAGATGCGCCGTGGTCCCAAGGACACACATGAAATCGACATGGACGGCATGAAGGCTGTGCAGGATCGCATCTCCAACGGATTCCGATTGTTTGGCAAATACTATGAGGCACTATGGGACTGACCGCAAACGCACCCCGCACCATCCATGAATTGCTGTCAGAATGGGTGGATGATGTGCGAGATAAAAAACCCGTGCAAGAACTGGCCTTTGCCGATGATCCCATCGCTCTAAGCTGGGCCAGTTATCATGTATGGCAGAAATTTCCTACCAGACGCTGGGTCAATCTCAACGAAGTGGATGCCCATCAACATGATCGTGAGATAGCGGCAGTGACTCGCAGATACTATAGAGATCGCTTTACCATGCAGGTGCTTAGAGGCAAACCATTGACAGCGTTCCAGACCGTGCTGTATGGCATCGTGTCGGGCGAACAGTCTATCATGTCAGACCAGATGGGTGCGCTGATGAAGATTCCATATTTTTACATAGAGGATGTGGCGCTGGACGCCATGGTAACCCAGACCCAAAGCGTTGATCTCCCGGGTGGTTATGCAGTGACCGCCCACGAACAGACTATCACGCCTCTGACCTATGTGTTCGCCAGTCGCAAGAACCAGGAAAGCCATCAATGGTGGTGGACTGATCCCGAAGGTCATGCAGTGCAGTGGTCCGTGAACACTGCAAATCCCTTGGCCAGCGTGGTGCGCAGTCTCTATGAGCGAGGTCAGCCCGTCGGTGTGCGAGCGTCTTGGCATCCCACTCGCCATCGCGGCACCCGGCAGAGCACAGTGTATTTCAGGATCAGCAACGTGGAGTTGATATGAGTTTGAAACATGCCGTGGATGAACTCACACTGGCACTGCATGGTAGAACAGCCCGGCAGACTCTGACACGAGATACATACCAACAATGGGACAGAGGATTCATCTTCGATGCCATGCGCGATCAGCGATATGGCCAGGCGTTCTGCAACGAGTTTGGAATCACGGACAATTTCTTGTATTATGAACGAGACATACAACGTGCCCGAGAGCGCATACACCGGCACTATCTGCTGTGAAATATCAAGTGAGATTCCGGCAACAACAGCAGAACTGTTGTCCACCTAAAAAATATTGGTTGGTAAGGACCGAAGTCGTAGAAGCAGATTCTCCTGAGCAGGCCCAACAACAGGTTGAACATGCATGGAGATACAACCATGCCATAGAAATCAAGACAGTAGAGGAAATCAATGACAAGCAACACAAAGGAATCTAAGTGAAACTGTATTTCGCCTATGGTGCCAATCTCAGCCACGAAAGCATGGCCCATCGCTGTCCTCGTGCCCGCCCATTCCAATCATTCTATCTGCGTGGTTGGCAACTGGATTTTGCCACGCATGCCACAATACGACCCAACCCAGGACGATCGGTGCCCGGTGCGCTGTGGCGCATCACTGACGACTGCGAAGCCAGTTTGGATGCCTTTGAAGGTTACCCTCTCTATTATTCCAAAAGGATCCTGGCGCAGGACGGCTACGAATTCATGGTCTATATCATGAACCGACCCCAATATGGATCAACCTATTGGAGTTATGTAGACCTCATAGCCCAAGGCTATCAGGATTGGAATCTGGATACCGAGCCACTTTGGCAACAGGTTGACCAGATATTGCTTCCTGCGTATAATGAAAAAGAACAGTGGACGAAGTCACCAGACAAAGATTCCGTGCCGTTTTAGCGGCCAATGGTTACCAAGTGCGCGACGGGGACAGTTTCCGCCATGCCACCGAAGTGATCAAACCATTTGGTGCCATAGACGACATCATACGATGGTGCAAGTCCGAATGCCGCGAAGATTGGCGTTGGCAGATGGTGGATATGAGTTCTGATCATCGTCCGGGTAGATATATTTTTTACTTTGACAGCGATCAGGATTATTTTGCTTTTACTTTGAAATGGAGTTGACTATGAACATACGAGGTTTTTTACGTTGGCAGTTTGAAGGCACACTGAGCAGTCCCAGTTTTTATGGCTTTGCGTTGACCATCCTGGCTTTGGTTGCACTAGCGGCCGGATGCCCCAAACCCTGGCCCATGATCATGACGATCCTAGGTGGTGCTATCGTGGTCATTGACGCGGCCCGTGCTTGGTTTCGTTTCAGTTACACTCTATACGATCTAGAGCAGAAACAGATCGAGCGCGAATTGAAAGGTCGACAATAATGAAAATCCTTGCTATCTTGATCGCTGGCTTGTCTGGCGCCATGTTTGCCCTGACCTGGAACACCCCAGCGGCCGTGGCCTGGGCCATAGCCTTCTGTGGATGGGTGCCACACTGTTTCAGTTCCGAGGAGAGCATCAATGGCAACTCGTAAACAGAAACAAGATTTGATCAATACTTTGAAATTCACCCCTCGCACCTATCGTGTGGAGTTGGGTGCCTATGGCGGTGAAGTGTATGCTGGTCGCGTTGATCGCAAAATCTACCAATACTTCCAGAGCCGCAATATTGATTTAGACGAATTCGCATCTGACTGGGACAACGAACTAGAAGTGCCCGATGAAATGCAACCTTTTCCTCCTGGATCGCCCTACGAATGCGATGGCTTAGTGCATGCATCAGGCGCAACCATGGACGATACCAACTATATCACTGTGTATGACGAAAACGGTGAAGAAGTTTGGCGACACAGCCTAGATCTCAATGCCCTGGACGATTCTGAGATTCCAGTCAATGAGTGGGAATCATTTACCATGGACGATCTCAAAAACGGTGAAGTGGCCTACTGGGGAGCACAGGGTGAAAAGGGTCTGTTGTTCGGTGGCGAATTTGAAATCAAGGAACCGTTTGATCCCAAGAAACTCATGTTGAATTTCTCCAATGCTGATGGATGGTATATCTGCAACGGAGTTGACTACGACGGTGAGTCCATCGACAACAACGATCTCAGCACCACAGGCAAGTGGGGCGAGAACAAATGGATCTTTGGTGGAGACGAAGAAGCCTATGATCCCTCTGATGCTGTTCCAGAAGGCGAAGAAAACGGTGGTGCGGGTTGGCCAGCCAGTTACTACCCCGATGATGATGAAAAGATTTCTTTCAAGTTTAAAAAACACAAACCGGTGCATCAAGGCTGGTATGAATGCAACTGGGGCTATGGTAACACCTTTGGCAAACTGTATTGGAACGGCACGGCATTTGTAGATTTTGAATACAACAAAGAGCAATCCATCGATCAGGATGGTGTGGTTTCATGGACAGGATTGAACTGGGACACGTCTGACTGGAACAACTGTCCACAATCAGATGAGCCAGACGAACCATGGGATCCGGCCTTTGAAACTGGCCAAACAGTGGCATCCAAAAAATCCTGGCCTTTTTAAACTTCAATTTAATTTCTCATCATGACATCATATTTTAAAACTGCAACCAAAGGCACCAATCCATTTGCACCTCCTCCCAAAGACATCCAGACACCTTTGGTATCTACGGGCAATATCTACGAACCTCTGGTACAACGTGCCATGGGCATCGCCAACGAAGATGTAATTGAAAAAGCCATTGAATCGCTGAAGGCTAGACTTGGTGGTCAGCGATACAAACAGGAACACTTCGGTCGCCTAGAACTGATTGATCCAAATCTGATTGACATCAACATTGATATCCAACGTCTGCTGGAAAAAGCGCACATCGGTGGCAACATCATTGAACTGTTTGATCCCAGGATCATGCAACCTTTGAACGTGATCTACATCAAGGCCACTGGTCGCTACAGTGCCTGGGAGGGCCAACAGAGTGGAACAGCCTTTGCACTGATGTTTTACTTTGGATTGATCGATCCAGACACACTGATTCAGTGCAAGGTTGTGGATGATGATCTTGAGGTTCCAGGATCCACACTTCGAGGTGAAGCAGTGGGCAACTATGGTTTCCGTTGCATCAACTACAAAGGTCGCAAAGAGCCCGATCTGTTCTATATTTTCCGTAGCATGGTCAATGGTGTCAGATTGTATGACAGTGAACTTACTGAAGACCTGCAGGCCAATGAGATACAGAACATGCTACAATCGCACAACATGTTTGCCGCTCCCGGAGTAGAAGCACAAGGTCAACGAGCCAAACCCGGTATGGTAACCCATGTCAGTAGCATGCTCAAGCTGGCCGGACATGGCACTGAACCTGACCACTTTGAAGTGACCAAGGGTGATCTTGACTGGGTGCTCAAGTGGCATGATCAGTTCTATGCCAGCGAAAAAGGTGTAGATGGCGGCTATCTCATCACGTTTGGTAGATTCGCTGTGCTGTGTCGCAACCAAGGCATAGAAATCACTCGCGAGCATGAACTAGAATTCTACAAGCACATGAAACGCTATGGGTCGCCTAAAGCGTTCCATCAAGACTGCTGGCAACGCTACAAAAAATGGGCCGGATCGGGATGGAAGGATGCCTGTCTGTTGCCCATCTGGATCAAAGACTACATGAAAAAAGGAGGCACACTGCCTCTGCCCACAGTGCCAAACTATGACGAATACAAGTCTCTCTGACGCACATAATTTTTACCTTTGGCGCCATCGTTATGTGGACGATGATACCGAAGCAGTGATCACACGCACCTGTTTTGGTATCACTGGCAATCTCGATTCCAGGCAAAATGGCTATGAAGGTCATGTGGGACACGCAGTGCGCTGGGCGGCCACTTGGTCTGGGCCCGAACGCCCTATCCGAGAACTGGAACATCGTCTCAAGGCAGCCTTCCGTGATTATCTCGTCAGCGGACACAATGACTATGTATATGAGTGGGTGGACGAAACCATACCATTCGAAACCATCCGCAACTGGGTGGAGTGGGAAGTAGAAAACACATTTTCTGATATCCGCCGTGACACATAGCATCTACCAGCAGGACTGTGTAGTGGGCATGCAGGAACACGTGGCCGATGGCACAGTAGATCTCATATTCACTGATCCGCCCTATGGCATAGCCGGTGATCAACTAGACACGCACTACAATCGAGACGACAGCAAGGTCATCGCCGGTTATGTGGATGTGCCCAGAGATCAATATGCCCAATGGTGTCATGCCTGGATCCAGGAATGTGAGCGAGTGTTGCGGCCCGGTGGATCCTTGTATATCGTGTCTGGCTATTCAAATCTACATCATATTCTCAACGCCTTGCACTACACACAACTCGAAGAAATCAATCATATCATCGCCCAATACACCTTTGGAGTATACACCAAAAAGAAATGGGTCTCGAGCCATTACCATGTGCTGTTCTGGTCCAAGCGAGAACGAGGCCAACAGAAGAGGATCTTCAACACACATTGTCGTTTTGCTGATACCACAGAATCATACAACGACCGACTCAGTGTGCAGACCTTGCCTAGAGAATACAAGACGGGCGAGATCCGCAACAACAATCAGTTGGCCGAATCGTTCATTGAAAAGTTCATCGATTACAGTTCCAATCTAGGAGACTTGGTGCTGGATCCCTTTGGAGGATCGTTCTCCACGGGCCGTGCCGCTCTCCGGTTGGGACGTAGATTCGTTGGATTCGAACTCAACCCACACGCATACCAACATTTTGGGCAGACCCTAGGTTAGTGCCCACTGACCCCGCGGTTGACCAGAAATAGCCATTTTGCTATAATTAGGACATACTTTAAAAAGGAGCCCTATGAAACTGGACCCATGGACGCAGTTCAATCTCAGCAGAGAAGATCAACAGTTCTTCACAGCATTCGCCAGCCCCACCACAGAATCCAGCCTAGTCAAAGATGTGCCCATTGGCGCCCTGGAACAGGTGCGCCCTATCCTGGCCCGCATCCGAGCCCTCAGCGGACGCAAGACCTACATCATGTTCCGTGGGCGCAAAAATCGATACCACGGGCAAAGCACCACTTGGAAACAAGATGCCAACCGTTTTGCGGTGTATTTTAGGTAAGTGGGCACTAACCTACGGGTTTTTGCCCAGGTTGACCGAAATTTACCATTTTGCTATAATATAGGTATAGTAAATGATAAGGAGTTAGCCCTATGTTAAAAAGAACACTGAAATTCACCAATGCCGCGGACATCGATGACATCATCCGTGCATACGATTTCAAACCCATGGCAGGTCGTGAAGACTGCTATGTGGAAGGCAAGGTCATCACCAAAGGTTACAATCCTGAAATGGGTTATTCATGTTTCTGCATCAAAGCCACCCGTGACGTGTTCGGTGGTGAAGACCAGCCCGAAGGAACCCGAGGTAGCCGAGTAGGCAAACTGGTCTACGTGCCTTTTGAAGTTGATTTCCTCGAGCACGATGCTCGTATCATGAACCTTTCCAAGTAAGGAGCCCAAAATGGAATACACTCAAGATCAAGTGAACGCAATCGTGGCCGAAGCCAAAAGCGAAGCATTCAAGGCCGCAGACAATTTTTTCCAGACTCGTTTGGGCGGCCGAGACCAGATGGCCTGTGGTTTTGCCTGGGTTGACATCTTTGGTATCAAAGGTAATACCCGATTGGGTCGCATGCTCAAGACAGCAGGTCTGCGCAAGAGTTACTCAGGCGGTCTGCAGATCTGGAACCCAGCCAATTATGGTTGCCAGAACGTTGACACTCTTGAAGCCGGTGCCGAAGCGGCCGCCAAGATTTTTGAGAAGTATGGTTTCCGTGCCTATGCTGGTAGCCGCTTAGACTAAGGAGACAGCATGAAATTTGAAGACATCAAAGCCGAAATCTCCCGTAGCGACATCGTGGTGTTGAAACAAAGATACGAACTGTATCGTGATCTCAAAAGCATGGGAGTGGTTGACATCATGGTGCGAGATTTGCTAGAATTAGAACTTGCTCGCCGGGGTGTGTTTGAAGACCTTGGCCCTTATCGAACCATCAATAGTTAAGGAGACAATGTGAACTGTTCACCTACACTGACCGCAGAAGAATTCAAAGTGTTGCACAACAGCCTCTGTGCTTTGAGCACTATCGACCATCCTCGAGTGTCTGAATTAGTCGAACGCATCCGCGAGGTAGCCCTCAAAGGTGCCTACGAGCAAGATTCGGCGGCATTCGACCGCAAATGGAAACAATATGATCATTGGCGTGGGCACTACGGGCTGACCAGCACCTGGAGCATCTACGAAGTGGACAACATGACCCTATGCCATCCCTACAAGGACGCAGAGTATGTGGTCTATGATCAGCACTGGGGCGACGGTGGTGAAGTGGTTCGCAAGATCGAAGGCCGAGATTGGAATGCCTTGTATCGCGCCGCTGACTCTGCCATACAAGCCTCGGGCGATGGCCATCATTGCTTCATCGAATCATTTGAGCCCATCGCTGATAAACCCGGGCATCTGCGGTTGAGCACCGGCAGTTGATATGAGCAAGACCGTGGCGCTGATGTGGGATTGTCTGGGCTTGGAGGCCGCTGTGAATGTCACTGACATCAATCAGCAAAGAATGTGGGCCGCACTAAAAGGGCAGGATCTGACCAAAGTGCGAACCGAGCCCAACCTCATGCACTGGCGTTTACGAGCCCAGGCCAACACGCAAAGGCACTACGAGATCTATCTCTTGGAAATAGAGGATGACATCACTGTGGAAGATATCACTCAGGCATTCGAAGATGCTCCACAACAGATGGCCGATACTGTGCGGAGGATTGGTCATAAATTTTATTCAGATCGAGCGAGAGAGGATACAATAAAGATTAGGTAAGGAGAAGATATGCAAGTGAAACAAGGAAGTCTGTGGAGCAGTAGCGACGGCAAAGAATTCGTGGTGCTCCATGTGGTAGATGTAGATGGACACACCTGGGTGCATTATCGTGACCAGGAGTGCCCTGAATGTCATGAACATTCATGTTATATAGAAAGTTTCTTAGAACGTTTCACACCAATAATCAATGACCGGAGGACGAGATAATGGGTCTAGACATGTATGCTTACGCGGCCGCCCGCGCTGGACAACAAAAAGAATTCTGGGACACGGCTGAGTTGGCCCAAGGTAGCAACGAATATGAGAGCAAGACCGTGGCCCGACCCAGAGAGATCGCCTACTGGCGCAAGCATCCCAACCTACACGGCTGGTTTCGGGCCGAATGGGAAAGCCTGGGCAACGAAGGTTCGTTCAATGGTGATGAACTGGAGATCACCTGGGACATGCTGGAACGCCTGGAATACGATGTGCGGAATGGCGAACTGCCCCAGACACAAGGTTTCTTCTTCGGCAACAACTCCGATGCTGACTACTACAACGATGACTTAGAGTTTATCAAAAACGCCCGTGCGGAATTGTTCATGGGTCTCAAAGTATTCTACAATTCATCATGGTAAAAGAAACCGATTTCAGACTTTGGTTGCGCCACATGTGGTTGGCCAATTGCGAAGAGCATGATGCTTATGGTGAACCACCTTATTCCATGACGGAATACTGGCGCCAGTATCGATGGTTCTTGCGCACTCAGTATCGCCGACACAAGAATCGCCCGCAGTATATTTCTCCAGAAATCCGGAGCATCATGCGCCCACCGCAGGACGCAGGGTGCTAGAACTAGGTAAGTGCGCACTAACATAGCGATTTTAGGGTGGTTGACCAGAAATGGCATTTTCGGTTATAATATAGGTATAGTAAATGATTGGAGCCACTTATGTATAGAACTTATTTCCGCCCAATGACAGCCCGTAGCCGCAAACCTCGCCAACAGCCCGCTGATGCAGTGGTATCAGCTGAAACAGTATGGGGTGCCGCGGCTCATGCGGACAGGGTCAACGGTGGTGAGTATCGCAAGGAGCCCGAATATCGTGTGCGCGAAGATGGCACCATCACTGACGAAGTGGTGCGCCAGCCCAACAAGGTCCACATGTGGGCGGCCATCCGCGACAACTCCCTGATCACTGACGCAGATCGTGATACCGGTCGTGCCGCTTTGGATTATGTCCGCAAGAATCTGATTATCAAAGGTCTCAAAGGATCTATGTCAGATTTCGATCGTTCTTTGACCTCAGTGGTTGACATCACTGAATTCCAGACCGGTGCAGATCGCTATGAAATCGCTCTTGTGACCAGCCAGATCCGTGCATTCCGTGAAGGCACACGCATCGAAGCCGTGATGGACGATGTGAACCGGGCTCCGTTGGCTGACGTGGGTGCCAAGGTATCGGGACATGCCCGAGTGATCCGCGTGGTCTACAGCACCAATTACAATGTCTACTTCGTCACTGCCAAGACTGATACCAATCACATGGTGTTCTTCAGTTACAGAGAGCGCCTGGCAGTGGACAGTGAGATCGATTTCCGTGGCACCGTGAAAGCACACAGACCGGATGCCACCCAACTCAATCGTGTGCGTTTGGCATAAGGAGACCGTATGCAATTCTTGATAGGTATCGTGGTAGGCATCGTGATCGCCACTGCTGGTTTCAGCGGTGTGGCTCGCATGCTGGACCGTGGAGTAGAAGCAGTGAAAACCCAAACCGAGGAACTTACCAAATGAGTCTTGACCCTTTGACTGACGCCAACTTTGATCTAGAACAACAGATCCTGCGATGCTGGAACATCGTGGATGACATCAGAGAGATCGTGGAAGATCTCCAAAGCGGACACATGGACCAGGCCGAAATGGTAGAGGCACTGACAGCCTACCGACAGGTCTATGCCAACCGTTTTGAGCGCACCTTCCGCACCTATGAAACCGTGTGTCGTGGCCTGCATGGGCTCAGGGCACAGGTCCGAGACTTTGAACTTGCCCAAACTGCTGGCCCAAAATCCGGCAAAATGGGCAAATCAAAGAAGCAGAAACCGGTTGACACAAAATCGGAATCTTGCTAAAATATGGGTATGCTAAGAAATTGGCATATCAAGTTTAATTTAAATTCAACTTTAGGCAACTTAGAAAGGCAATTTTATTATGGCAACTGAAAAACTCTTTACTGTAGCAGGCACAGCAACAAACCCAGATGGCACAACCAAGGCTCGTTTCGCCAACGACATGGTAGCCCGCGTCAAGATCTTGACCAAGGCCAAGTGCTCCAACATCAACCTCGTGGAACTTCCACGTGCCATGACCAAACTCGAGGCATTGCAGTATCTGCAAGAGCAAGGTCAGACTGGTGATGCTGGCTATGCAGTAGCCAACAAGTTGGCTGAGAAGACCAAGATCGCCAAGCGTGGCGAGATCAAGGTCGCGGCCAAGCCCAAGGCTGTGAAAGCCAAGCAGACCACTGCTGTGGCCGACGAAGCCTAATCGCTGTCAGCGATCTACAAAAGCGGCTCCAGCAGGGCCGCTTTTTTTATGACTTCAAAAAGGATTAAATAACTACACCATGGATCGTCAAGAAGATCTGGCATTTGAAATACTCAACGAAGAAGCCGTAAGAGAGTTGGTGGTAAACCTCTGTTGGGTCCTTACCGAACATGGCATAACCGAGATCCACGTGGGTGGGCTCATGCGGTTGGTAGGAATAGATTGCGAAACTGCCTCCGACTACGATGGTGATGTAATGGTCATCACGGACATACAACAAAAAATAAAAGAAGAAGGCGAAACCAGCGAGTTGATTGAAACACGCCCAGCCGACAGCACTTTACACTGATGAACGAACCACTTTATATCGTGATCTTCCGTGGATCCGATGCCCAGAAGCACCTCTTGTCTTGGGCAAAACAACACGGATTGGATCAACGTCATGTTGACAAAAACCGATTGAATCTCTATAATCAAAACATGCTTGATAAATTCCGTATGACCTGGACCCAGACCTGGAGTGCCGTGACCATATGGGATTGCTGGAACAAGCGCCACCTAGAGGTCCGCTGATTGCAACGATTCCGAGAATTCTGGAGTGCCAGTTTGCACTCAGACCCCCGTGCTTTTGCCTTAGAGATAACCAGTTTCGTGTTCACCGTGATAGCCAGCGTTTGGTTGGCTGTTTCGGCAGTGGCACCTAACATGGCCTTGATTTATCCAATCTTTTTTATTGGTAGCGCCGCTGGCTGTTGGGGCTACTACCGGCGCCAGTTGATCTGGCCCATGTTGCTCACGGCTTACTTCATGATCATCAATGTGTATGGTTTTGGTGTGGCTGTGCTCTGGTGGTGATAAAAACCACTTGACAACCCTGCAACATTCATACATAATATCGCAAGCAAGGAGTTGAAATGGACAACGCACAATTTACCGAACAGATCAAGATATTGCTGGACGAATATCGGTCACTCAGTAGATCACTGGCCACGGCCCAAGACCCCGATGCAGTCAAGCAACAGATGCACGACAACGTGCGCAGGCAGAATGCCTTGCGCCAACAAGCAAAAACACAAGGAGAATAGTATGAGCAATCACGACGCAATCAAAACCGCTTTTGAAACCTACATCGCCGAGAACGACAAGTTCGCAGGCAAAGGTGTCAAAGCCGCCGCGGCCCGGGCCCGCAAAGCCCTGCAAGAAATGTCAAAGGCCATCAAGGAACGCCGCAAAGAAATCACGGCTGAAAAAGAGGCCATGGCAGCTACCAAATAAGGAGCATCACTATGTCTACATTATCAGCCGCACAGAGTCTCAACACCGCAGTGGCCGGAGTCTTGGGTCGCATGGCCGGGGGAGTGTTTGCTACCTTGGTATTCGCAGCCTTGGTTGCTGGCATGGGCCTGGTTCCTGTGCTGTTCTCAGGTATCCTAGGCTACGTGATCATATTCGCACCTTTGCTGATGAGTTTATTTCTCATGTGGAAAGGTGACAGTCTCACTGAGCAAGGTATCAAACTGTGGTTCTTTGCCTTCGCGGCAGCCATGGGTCTGAGCCTCAGCCTGTTGTTCGCTGTGTATACCACCGGATCCATAGTGCAGGCCTTGGTTGGCACCACTGTGAGTTTCACTGCGTTAGCGGGTTGGGGATATTTCACCAAACGAGACATCTCGGGTTGGGGTCCGTTCCTGTTCGCAGGTGTGATCGGTTTGATCATCGCCAGCGTGATCGGTATGTTCGTGGCATCCACTGCCCTGCAGATGACCATAAATGTATTGACCATCCTGATATTCCTGGGACTCACTGCCTATGACATGAATCGCATCCGTGACATGTTCTGGTCGGCCAGTGAGCAGGAAATAGGTCGCATGCAATGGTTTGGTGCATTGAGCCTATATATCAACTTCATCAACATCTTCGTGAGCCTGTTGCAACTGTTTGGTAATCGAGAATAGCCATGATTTTTCTCACTCCCGAAGAGTGGAAATCACTCCGAGATAAAATGATCAAAGCCGCACCCAAGACCCTGCTGGTCTTGGCTGTGCTGGTCATTGGTTATTGGGCAGGATGGTATATGAAGGGCAGTGACATCGCTTTGGATTGCAAGTATGCCAATTCATTTAGAGTGGAAACCAGCGCCTTTACCTGCACCAGGAAAATATGACGCAGACAACTTGGTCTGCTGAAGTGGTAGAAGATCCTGACACCGGAGAACTGATGCTGGACCTTGGTCTGGCGCTGTGCGACCAATTGGGTTGGCAGCCAGGTGATGAGGTGGAATGGGTCGACAACAAGGACGGAACATGGACTATACAAAAGAAGACACCTTCTCAATCGATCTAGGCAATATTTCTTGCGACACCTCTATGAGTTCCACTGGTATTGCGTGGGATCCTCATTACGGCGCCATACCTTCCATCACAGTTTCACCCAACACGTGGTCCACAACGTCTGCGGGACAGTGGACCCTGGACGAGTCCAGGTTGGTAGCACCCAACTCAGCCAAGATACAACTCACAGGCGAAAACGCTGACATAGAGATCAACGGACGCAGTGTCATGCAGATCTTAGACGGCATCGAAAGTCGCCTGGGCCTGCTACATGCCCGTGAAGATCTAGAAAACGAGTGGTCGGAACTCCGGGTCCTGGGCGATCGCTATCGCGACATGGTGCGCAACATAGAAGAAAAATCAAAGATGTGGGACACACTGAAAAAGATGCCACCACCTGAAATCAAATGACACCAAAACAACGTATCAACTACATTACAAAGTGGATTAAAAGTTATGCCACCAGACACAAAATCAATACCTTGGTGGTGGGTGTATCGGGCGGCATAGATTCGGCCGTGGTATCCACGCTGTGTGCTCGTGCAGGACTGTATGTCATTGCTGTGAGCATGCCCATCCGGCAAAGCGAACACACACATGATCTCAGCATGCGGCATGGACAGTGGCTGAAAGACACGTTTGAACTGGTGGATCACTTTGTTATCGATCTCACATCCGCCTTTGAACAATTTGAACATGCTACCCGTGTGTTCAGCGATGAACTGGCCTATGCCAACAGTCGTGCTAGATTACGCATGATGACCTTGTATCAATTAGCGCAAGCCAACTCCGGCATCGTTGTGGGCACAGGCAACAAGGTTGAAGACTTTGGAGTGGGGTTCTTTACCAAGTATGGCGACGGTGGTGTGGATATCAGTCCCATTGGAGACTGCATGAAAACTGAAGTGTGGGCCATGGGTCGTGAACTGGGCGTGTTGCAAGATATCATTGATGCCGCTCCCACTGATGGTTTATGGGCAGATGGTCGCACTGACGAACAACAGTTAGGCATGACCTACGCCGACCTTGAAGTGGCCATGCGCATGGACCAGGGCGAAATACAGTGCGATAACAAAGAGCTCAAGAAAAATCTAAAACGATATCGAGAGATCCGTGCTCGCAATCTACACAAGATGCAGGCTATTCCGGTGTGTAAATTCAAAGATCAAGAATGACGCCTTGGCAGGAATTTTATCTAAGCATAAAAGATTCATCATGGCCGGACTGCGACCATGAACAAGATTTTTTATCTCTACCACAGTGGATACAGGATGAGTGTCAACAAGTTCATGGTTATGTGATAGGTAGTTACAGAAATCAGCCTCGATATCAACACAAAACATTTCCCATAAAAACTGCCACAGCTTGTCAACTCAAATGGAACTGGAGCACAGTTTATCTTACGACAGAAAATACTGCCAGTTGTCATCGCACCAATCATCACAAGTTTGATATCGATGTATTTGATTTTCACAACACTCCTAGCAAGTTGGACGATAGATCTCGCATGCTCCAGGGATTTTGGCCCGAAAAAGGTTGTGGTTATTGTCGAGATATAGAAACGGCCGGAGGACAAAGTGACAGGATAACCAATCTTGATATGCCTGGAATGTTTGCTCCGCCAGAACTGGATGATGATCTTGTTGCTATCCAAGTCACTCCTCGTATATTAGAAGTTTACTTTGACAATGTCTGTAATTTGAAATGTGTGTATTGCGGTCCGCATTTCAGCAGTTTATGGGATGCTGAAAACAAAAAACATGGTAAGTTTGAAAAAAATGGTTTGATCATCTCGAATACATTTAAGAAAAGTCCTGATATCGCAAAAAATAAAACCAAGATGTTTGAGTGGATATCGCAACACGGACATAGCCTTACCAACTTTAATTTCCTTGGCGGCGAGCCTTTGTTCCAAAAAGATCTCGATGATTGTCTGGATTTTTTTGATCACAACCCAATGCCGGAACTAGAGTTCCAGATTTTTACCAATCTCAATGCTACTCCGGCTCGAGTGTCTGCGGTGGTAAGCAAAATTAAAAATCTCATTGACAAACAACATCTCAAAACTTTTGTGGTAACTGCCAGTCTCGATTGCTGGGGACCTGAACAAGAATATGCACGTTTTCCTCTCAAACTAGACATTTGGGAAAAAAATTTCCGATACCTGCTTGATCAATCTTGGATTAGATTAATAGTAGGTAGCACACTGACTCCTCTCACTATCAAGACTCTGCCTGATCTTATTGAGCGCATCAATCAATGGAGAAAGATACGCCATGTATCTCATTACATGAACAGTGCAGAATCACCGTTGCACATGCATGTTGATATTTTAGGCGATGTTTTCGTGGATGATTTTAATAGAGCTATCCAGATCATGCCCGAGAATGATGCGGAGCAGATCAATATCAAAAAATATCTGCAAGGCATTGCTCAAGAAAGCGCCAGCAAAGGATTTGACACAGAGGAAATCATAAAGCTCCGAGAATTTTTAACCGAACTCGATCGGCGTAGAGCAACCAATTGGCAACGAGTTTTTCCTTGGTTAGAGCCTATTTTTCAGCAGGTTGACCAATAATCCAAAAGGTATTATAATAATACAATGATAACATTTTGGAGTCATCAATGACCATGCACTTGGAAGGCCCTTGGTTGACCACCACTGGCAAAGTAAAAAGCAAACGCCGCCGGTGGGCATCTGCTGATGCGGCCCGCCGAGCCCGTGATCTCAAAGCCGAGTGGGAGCAACGACAACTGGAATGGGCCAAACTGGCTCCTAATTTTTCCGGTAAAAAAGTTTCTGTGACTGTGAGCAAAAAATTTCCATCCTACGGTCCGCCACCCGGACGCGAGACTCCTTATATCCCCAGCCTCAATGGTGGTGTGGATTCTACCCCGGCAGTGAAAGCGCCGGACAAGGTCTACACTGGCACCAAGATCAAGGGCATAGGTACCATGCACAAATCTAATGCAGTTCCTATCTTTTCAGACGAAGAAGCCGAAGCCATCGCTCACATGAGACGATAATGCCTAATCCAGGACCGTTGATCGCTTATGTGTTGTTCTGTGTGGTCGTGCCCTTGGCCTTGGCCGCGCTTTACATATTTTTGTCATGATCCTATATCCAGCAAGAGTAGAATGGCAAGCCGGAGATACCATACTGAGTTGGGACGGATTCTTGGAGAGCGTGATCGAAGTGTTTGGACTTCCCGGCGATCGTTATGTCACTGAACTGGATGCCAACTACATGGATTTCAAATTTTACACCGAGCAGGACCGCATGTTGTTTTTGACAGGTTGGTCAGCCCGCACTTTACCGGAGCAACGATGATAGAACAAGGACTTTGGGAATACGATCAAGTGGATGCCGAAGAGCGAGAACAACTAAAAAAGTGGTTGCGTGGCCTGCTACAGGAACGAGTGGTCACTGTGGAATTCGTCAAGGCCGATGGTAGCCCCAGGCGCATGGAATGCACACTGGCCGAGAGCGCAGGGGCTAAATATTCCACCAATGAAAGCACACGAAAAAAACCTCATCCTGACACCTGCGTGGTCTGGGATACCAATCAAAACGCCTGGCGCAGTTTCCGCTGGGATCGTCTAAAACGGATCACATTCAATCTTGGCTAAAGAAGAAGGCGTAAAAATGGAAGGCACTGTGGTTGACGTGCTACCCAATGCCATGTTCCGGGTAAAAATAGACGGGCACGAAAATCCTGTGATGGGCATCATTTCGGGCAAGATGCGCATGCACAACATCAAGATCCTGCTGGGAGATAGGGTAGAGATGGAGTTCAGTCTCTACGACCTAACCAAAGGGCGCATCACCCGTAGGAGATAAATGTTGTCTTTCTACATTGTGCCCAGTTTGGACACACACAATACCAAATTTACTTACGGTGAAGCACCGGAAAGATCCTGGTACTACGAATTTGTGACCGGAAAACAAGATCTCTTGATCACTGTGGGAGACAGTTGGACCTGGGGAGATAGTCTGGGTCAGATCGATTTTGACAAAGGAATCTTCGATGATATCACTCACAGGACTTCGCATGTTTTTGGCAGACTGCTGGCAGACAAACTAAACAGAGACTTTCTCATGTTGGCCAAGTGTGGTGCTACCAATTCGGAAATACACAGAATGGCGTTTGGGTATATCGATCAGATCAAATCAAAATATCGTAAAATTACTGTGGTAATCACGCTCACAGAATTAATGAGAGAAATCACAGGGGATCCATGGTGGTTAGACCCAGCGCCAACTGAAAATTCATTGGATGGATTCCTAACAGACTATGAATACAATATGCTGGCAACTTTTCATGCGGCCATGCTTGAGCATCCTGATGTGCAATGGATCTTGGCAAGAAACTTTACAGTGTCCTATCCATCAAACATCAGTAAGTTTCCGTATATGCTGAAAAAAACCTGGGTTGATATCTTAGCAGAAGCACAAGAAGATAAATCATTGTATCCACAGGACGCTAGAATTGTCAGTCAGTTAGGATTTGTTCCGTTGGAAGAATATTTACAAAAACGATCGTTGCATCGGTCCTGGCGACGAGATTTATATGGTCTCATGAGTTCAGCTTCGCTGGCTATAGATTGGTTGATGGACAGTGATCTAAACTATAAAAAAGCCACCAAACATCCCACTGAACGAGGGCATGAATTGTGGGCAGATTATCTATACGATATTGTAAAAGGATGATATAAAACTAATCATGAAAAACAAAATTGTGGGGTTCGGGGATAGTTTCGTATTTGGCAGTGAACTTGATGACAACGACGACGGACATAACTCCTGGATCGGCCTATCGGCAAAAAAACTAGGAGTCACATATGAGACCACTGCTGTTCCAGGATGCGGTAACGAAAATATCGCTCGACAAATACTGACATATTTTTCTAACAATCCATCAGATGATGTGGTAGCAGTGATCAATTGGACCTGGGGAGCTCGATGGGATTTTTATGTTCCAGGATTGGAACAATGGACCACGTTGGGTTTAACCTGTGTTCCTAGCAAACTGGCACCAATGGTAGGAATAGAAGAAGCAGAAAAAATACTGGAATTTTATAACAAATATCCTGGACATTCTACCTTATGGGACAAATGGCGGAGTCTGCAAACAATCTACATGGTGCAAACATTTTTAAAACATAAAAAAATATCCAATATTCAGACTTACATGGATTATGAACTTTGGGACACTCAATGGCATGCTCCAGACTACATCAGGACCTTGCAAGATTTTACTAGGCCTTGCATGCAAAATTTTCAGGGTTTGAATTTCTTGGATTGGAGCAGGTCAAAGGGATTTACAGTCACCGACCCAGGTCTGCACCCCCTAAAAGAGGCTCATGATGCAGCCTGTGATTTGTGGGTGGATAGTTATGCCCAAGCATTAAAAGACTAAATATCTATATGCACATTAGTTTAAGGCAAGATGCGCATGCACAACATCAAGATCCTGCTGGGCGATAGGGTAGAGATGGAGTTCAGCCTCTACGATCTAACCAAAGGTCGCATCACACGCAGGCGCTAAATACCATAAAGGAATGCTTTATGGGATTCGTAAAAGGCAACGACGGTAAACCCCGTTCTATTAAAAATCCACTGGAAGGCTCGATAGGAGACGCCGATCTCGGTGAGGTCACGTTCCAGAGCATAACCATCGGCGGAAATGTTGCCGCCGCAAACATACTCACAAATGGCTATCGATATGCCAACGGTGTTGCAGTGGTATTCGGCGGTGGTAATGTTACTGCAAATTCAGTGAGTTACTCCCAGACCAATCCAGGAGACTGGCCCACAGTGCTAGCCAATGTGCAGGGCGCACTGGACAGCGTGGCCAACACCGTGGCCAACATAGAAACAGGTAGCGGATTTAGTTTTATGGGACCTTACAGTAACGATGCCACAGCCGCCGCAGGCGGAGTGGCCATTGGTCAGGTGTATTTCAACAACTCTGGTGGGTTGGTAGTGAGGCAAACATGATGGAAACAGCCGCCGCAATAGCAGAATTTATCAATCTAGTAGAAGCATCTACTCGTCCTGCCAAACTGGAAACCACTCCTTTGCCCTACGGGATGAAAGATCTAGATCCGGTGATGAGCGAAAAAACCCTGGATTATCATTTTGAGCATCTGGCCCGTGGCTACGCCAAACGCTACAACGCAGGTGAAGGCAACGCAGATTTCAATCGTGCTGGCAGTTTCTTGCACAACATGTTCTTCCCGCAGTTTCGTGCTCCCAAGAGCGGCAATCGCCCTAGAGGATCCAGCCTCAAACTCATCGAGCAAAAGTTTGAAGATTTTGATACATTCAAGGACTCAGTGAAAGAAACCGCCATGAAGATACAGGGATCGGGATGGGTATATCTATCCACTGCAGGCGAAATCAAGACCATCAAAAATCATGCTGTTCGCACTGACATAGCCTTGCTGATCGACTGGTGGGAACATGCCTGGGCCCTGGATTACCAAAGTGACAAAGAAGCCTATCTCAACAATGTGTGGCGCATCATCAACTGGGACATCATCAACGAGCGCATTGGTATCATCGAGGAATAAACTATGCAGTTAACGGAATCAGCACAGAGCAAGATACAAGACATATTCGCCGAGGAAAACAATGCCAATCTCAAACTGCGTGTGTTCGTGCAGGGCGGTGGTTGCTCGGGCATGCAGTATGGTTTCACATTTGATGAAGCACAAAACGAAGACGACTTTGATTTTGATTACAATGGTGTCAAACTCTTGGTAGATTCCATGTCATGGGGCTACCTGCAAGGTGCTACAATAGACTACAAAGACGACATCATGGGCAGTAGTTTCAGCATAGAAAACCCCAACGCACAGACCACCTGCGGTTGCGGATCAAGTTTCTCACCTTACTAGCATAGATCCAAACTGCCTGTTCCGGTAAATATACCAAAGGAACAGGTAGATGGCCCAAGATATTATCAATATTGGCCCACAGCCCAATGACGGGCAGGGTGACAATTTACGCACAGCGTTTGACAAAACCAACGACAATTTCAATCAGATCTGGACAGCCGGTCCTGTAGGATCCAATGTCCGTATCGCAGGCAACGTCATCTCCACGCTCCAGGTCAATCAAGATCTAGCCCTGAGCCCCAATGGTGTGGGCAATGTGCGCCTCAACAACAACACCATTCCCGGCGCCAACAACACCTGGTTCCTGGGCTCTGCCACCATGCAGTGGCGCGGTTTGTATACGGCGTCGGTAGAAACCGGCAACATAACCATCACTGGCACGCTCACAGTGCCCGGCGATGCTGTGATCCAGGGCAATCTCACTGTGGAAGGCGATACCATACAGATTGGCAACATCGTCACTGACACCAAGACCATACAGTTGGCCAACACAGCGGCCAATGCCATCCAGGCCAATGGATCGGGCATCACTGTGGGTGCTTCGGACAACATAGCCACGTTCCTTTACAATTCCACTTCCAACTCCTGGGTCACCAATCTACCGATCACCTACGCCAACGGTCAACCCATAGGCAAAACGCCTGGCGGCAGCAACACCTACATACAGTTCAATGATGCCGGCAACTTTGGCGGCAACGCCAACTTTACCTACAATCGTGCCACAGGCAATTTTTATCTAGGTGGCGCCAATCTCCGAGCAGTCGCAGGCAACAGCCAACCCTACATCCTTCAGGTGCCCGGAATCGCGTTCCAAGGCGGATCAGCCATCATGGAATGGGACGCAGTAAATCAACACGTGGATGTTTCCAACAGTTTTTCTATTTCTGGCACACTGCAATTATACGGCAACTATCCCGGCGATGGAGCGGTAATTACCACAAGCGGCGGGTCTGGGGTAGACATAACCATTGAACCCTCAGGCAATCTCTATCTCAACGCCGATGGCGGGGAAGTGATTGTTTCTGATCAAACCGCCAGTGTGGATACCAACACAGGAGCACTCAAAGTCTTGGGTGGCGTTGGAGTAAATGGCAACATCAATGTGGGCGGTAACATCACTGGTGCCAATATCACGGCCAACTATTTCGTTGGCAATGGTAGCTTGCTCACCGGCGTGTCCAGTTATGCCAACGCCAATGTGGCAGCCTATGGCGAAGCAGGATGGGCTGGCAATATCATACCCTCGGCCAATGCCACTTACAGCCTGGGCAACACCACCACAAGAAGATGGAAAGATATCAATCTTTCCGGTAACATCAACATCGGCGCTGCCAATATCAGCACAGTGCCTGGCAATCTACAAACTGCTGTCCTGAGCGTGCCCGGTATCTCTTTCCTGGGTGGCAATGCCATCATGGAATGGGATCCTACCAACCAACACGTTGATATCAGCAACAGTTTCAGCGTCAGTGGCACTTTGGCATTGTATGGTAACTATCCTGGCACCGGAGCACTGATCGCTACATCAGGCGGTTCTGGTGTAGACATCAAGATAGAACCCTCAGGCAACTTGTATCTCAACGCCGACGGTGGCGAAGTCATAGTATCGGATCAAACTGTCAGTGTGGATCCCAACACAGGAGCTCTCAAGGTCTTGGGTGGCGTTGGAGTAAATGGCAACATCAATGCGGGTGGCAACATCACCGGCAACTATTTCATTGGCAACGGCAGCCAACTCACAAACTTGCCTAGCACTGACTGGGCTAATATTGGTAATATCACTAATGCCAATGGACCACAAAATATAGCAATAGGAGAAAATGTTCACCAAACATTTACTTACACACCTGGATTTGGAACTGTGGCCATCGGATATAATGCAGGTCAAACCAACCAAGGTGGATTAACCGTGGCCGTTGGTTGGCAGGCTGGTCAATCCAATCAAAGTAATAATGCTATAGCAATTGGATATGCCGCAGGCCAAACTGGGCAAGAAGATGGTGCTGTGGCTATTGGTGCTTTTGCTGGTGCTCAACTCCAGGGTGCCGATGCCATAGCAATTGGTAAGTACGCTGGTTATAATGGAGTTGGTGTAGCACAACCTGATAACACCATCTTCCTAAATGCCACAGGCACAAATATGGGAGGCGTGCCCGCACAAACAAATAGTTTCTATGTAGCACCCATACGCAATGATGTGGCCAATGTGGCTGAGGTCATGTTCTACAACACTACCAGCAAGGAAATTACCTATGGCAATGTCATAAGTGTTGCTGGTAACATCACAGGCGGCAACGTCAACACTGGCAAGATCACACTCACCAACGGTGCAGTGATACGAGACACCGCAGGTGATGCAGTGGCCATTGGACAACAAGCTGGTGAAACATCACAAGGCAACTATGCAGTGGCCATGGGCTTCCAAGCTGCCATAACCTCACAAGGCATTGGAGCAGTGGCCATTGGTCGAGAAGCCGGCAACGCACAAGGTGCCTACGCAGTGGCCATTGGTCAAGAAGCTGGGTTTGCCGGGCAGAGCAGTGGTGCAATAGCCATAGGTTTAGAGGCTGGCAACAATAATCAAGGCGGCGATTCAGTGGCCATTGGTTACCGTGCCGGAGGGGAAGACCAAGACATCTATGCAGTGGCTATAGGTTATCAAGCTGGTAACAATACCCAAGGTGGTTCAGCAGTGGCCATTGGTGAAATGGCTGGTACCGACACACAAGGCGTCTCAGCAGTGGCCGTAGGTGACGGAGCTGGTCGAATCACACAAGGCGAATATGCGGTAGCCTTGGGCTACGGTGCTGGTGACACCAATCAAGGCAACAATTCAATCATCATCAATGCCACCGGTGGCATACTTAATCAAACCACTGCCAATACATTCACAGTGGCACCCATACGCAATGATGTGGCCAATGTGGCTGAAGTCGTGTTCTATAATACCACATCAAAAGAAATCACCTATGGTAATGCTATCAGTGTAACTGGTAACATCTCAGGTGGAAACATTATCACCGCAGGCAACATCACCGGCAACACAGCCGGCTTTGCCCTAGGTTATAGAGACATACCGCAGGTCGCATTCACAGCTAACGCAACCATTGCTACCACAGACGCTGGCAAGCACTTCTACTCCACCCAAAGCACCGACTACATCCTCACAATAGCCAACAACGCCAGCCAAGGGTTTGCGACAGGTGCAGCCATCACAGTGATCAATCAAGGCACAGGCAATATCACAGTGGCCCAAGGATCTGGAGTAACTCTTTACCTGGCTGGTAATGCCACATCAGGCAACAGGACAGTGGCCACATTTGGTATGGCCACAATCATGAAGGTGGCCACAGACACCTGGTTCATCAACGGCACCGGAGTCAGCTAATGAGCGGCATCATGCAGATGGTGGCCAACAATGTGCAACAGGCCGCGACTCCCGCTCCCAGCATTGTGACCTTGAATCTGCAACTGTATTTGAACGCGGCTGATCCGGCCAGCTATCCAGGTTCAGGCACGACCTGGACTGACTTGAGCCCAAATGCTTATTCAACCACCTTGATTGGTGCACCGGCTTTCAATTCAACCTACTTTAATTTTGATGGCACCACTGAGTATGTGGACACCAATCAAAGTCTATCTGCAGAAGAATTTTCAGTGGGTGCTTGGTTCCGATCATCAGCCGGCGGCATCAAGATGATACTTAGCAAAGAGGAAACAGGAGGGTGGCCTTGGAACTATCGCATCTGGCTCAACGGCGGACAGATCATAGGTGACATCGCACAGAGCGGTGCATCAACTAGAAACATCAACAGCCCATTGACCAACTACAACAACAGCGCCTGGTATCTTGTCATGTATACCCGTAGCACTGCAACTCAAACCTTGTATGTGAATGGCGCCCAGATCGCCACAGCCGCAGGATCATTTCCATCGGGCACTATTTCAAATGCTCAAGAACTCTGGGTAGGACGAAGCGCATTCACAGGTGGAAGCCCAACTGGCAGTTACCAGTATGTGGGCGATCTAGGACAGGTATTTGTCTATAATCGTGTTTTAGACTCTGCAGAAATCCTACAAAACTACAACGCTACAAAGGCTACTTACGGTTTGTAAACGCCTCCAAAATAGCATAAATATCTCAAAGCGAGGTAAAACATGTCGATAGAAGTGATCAACGTAGGAACTGTGCCCAATGATGGAACTGGAGATGGCTTACGCACGGCTTACATCAAGTGTAACAACAATTTTGCGTTCCTGAACTCATTCACCAGCAACAATGCACCCACACTGAGCACGGGTTCAGTGGGCGATTCAGCAGGGCAAACAGCCTATGATGGCTCTTACTACTATGTGTGCTTCCAGGACTATGATGGTTCATCAGTGATCTGGGGCAGGATCTCGCTTGACACGAGTTGGTAAAACATGGCACAACCACAGTGGATAACTCCTGCTGGAGACCTAGGAACCATAGCCGAGGGCTTGTTTTTCCAAACGCCCGTTGAGGCAGTGGATCCCGACGGCGGCACGGTAAAATATAGGCTCATAGCCGGCACCTTGCCCGGAGGCATCCAAGTCAAAGCCAACGGTGTGATCGAAGGTGTGCCCGCGGCCTTTGCATCTGTGCAGGGCGTGCCCATTGAAGTTTCTGAAAACATAACCAGTCGTTTCGCTGTGCGTGCCTATGTGGAAACACCCGGCGGCATAGTTCGACTCAATGACCGAACTTTTACCATCACTGTGACGGGACAGGATTTGCCACAGTTCATCACGCCGGCCGGATCCATTGGTCTGTTCTATGATGGCGACACAGTGGAATACCAGATCCTCTACGAAGACAGTGATCAAAACGATCTGGTCGTAGTCACACTGGAAGATGGTGATTTGCCTCCAGGTCTGCGCATATCAGCCACTGGCCTGATTGAAGGTTATATTGAACCTGTGGCTCCTCTGCCAGACACTGCCATCGCAGGGTATGATAGAACTGGCACTGCATTCGATCAATATCCTTTTGATTTTTCATCCCGATCGATCTCTACCAACTACCAGTTTACTCTCCAGATATCCGACGGTAAAGATCGCACACAAAGAACTTTTGAGATGTTTGTCGTGAGCCGTGACAGCCTCACAGCCGACACCACAGACTTCACAGCCGACAACAATGAAATCACTGCCGACGTGCTGCCACAACGAGCACCATTGATCACTAACTATCCACCTGATGGATATATCGGACTGTATCGCCATTCCAACTTCTTTGCCTATCAGTTCCAGGCCATAGATCTCGACGGCGATCAATACCTTTTTGAGATAGCAGCCGGTGACTCTGCTGACCTGCCTCCTGGTCTGACCTTGGATCAAACCACTGGTTGGTTGTATGGTTACATACCCGATCAAGGCGCCACGGAAAATGCATACAATTTTGTGGTATACGTCTACAAAAAAGACAATCCCACACTGATTTCCAATCCTTATCCTTACAGCATAGATACCATTGGTGACATAGAAACTGCTGTGACCTGGATCACGCCCACCAACATTGGCATCATCGACAATGGTGGATTGAGTTTGTTCGCAGTAGAAGCTGTGACCAACAGCGATAGATCTCTGCAGTATCGACTCAAACCCGGTGCCGGCGCTGCCGAAAATTATGTTCCCGGAGTCTACAACAAACTGCCTCAAGGGTTGAATTTATTATCATCTGGACACATATCAGGCCGTGTGAGTTTCAATACCTTTGCTCTGGATGGTGGAACCACTACATTCGATAACATGCGCACCACACGGCTGGTGCCCGCGCCTACAACATTTGATTCGGTGTTTAACTTCACAGTGGAAGTCTACAGTTCAGATGGACTGATATCCACGTTCAAGAATTTTTATATCACTGTCAATCGTGAGTTCAACGAGCCCTATGAGAGCCTGTATATACAGGCCATGCCCAGCGAAGCCGACAGAGAACTCATTGACAGTCTGCTCCAGAACCAGGACATCATGGATCCAGATCTCATATTCCGCGATGATGATCCATGGTATGGTGTGAGCCGTAATGTCGTATATCAGCATGCGTTTGGATTAAGAGCTGCCACGCTGGAGCAATATGTAGAGGCCTTGGACCTCAACCATTTCCGCAAACAGTTGACATTGGGCGAGATCAAGGTAGCACAGGCCCGATACAACAATACCGGAGCCGTGGCCTATGAAGTGGTCTACAGTGAGATCATAGATTCGGGCGTGAACGATGCGGGCGAAAGTCCACCACAATCAGTGCCCGTGGCTTTCCCGTTCCAGGATCCCTATGATCCTTCAGTGACCATCACTGACGTATATCCCAACAGCCTGATCGAGATGCGAGACCAGGTCATTGATACCGTAGGACAGTATAGCCAGGTGTTGCCGTTGTGGATGACATCCAAGCAGGCCAACGGGCGTGTGTTGGGCTTTACCAAAGCCTTCATCATAGCCTATACCAAGCCCGATCGAGGCAATCAATTGGCCTACAACATCCGCACACAGTGGGGTGAGCGATTGAACTTAGTGGATTTTGAAGTGGATCGTTTGATCCTGGATCGTTTGATGACTCGCAACTGGGTGGCCTTCGATGATTCTACCATAGATGGGGAATGGGAACCGAGCCCAAGTTCCACCACATTTGATCGTTTTGACAGGCCCAGCAATCTCAACTTCATTGGGCGTGTGGACTATGCCACTGAACTCAGTTTTGCTGACGTCAACAACCAAACCTTGGCCTATATCGCCAGCTTGGGCGGCATAGATGGTGACATTGGTAGTGCGCTGAACAATCGCACCTTGGTGTTCAAGAAACAGTATGATTGGCCCGGTGGCGAAACCGATGATGAAGCATTCACAGACTGGCCCAGCACCTACGATCAGTTGATCTATGACAGCACTCCATTGGACCCTAGTTCCATACTTCCCCAGCAACAACGGCTAGCCATATGGAAGATGACCGTGGTAGGGGGCAATTACATCTCCTTGAGCCTGGTCAAAGAAGCCAACATCTATGACTATGTGTTTATCACACGTGGTGCAACATGGGCTAACACCGAACTGTATCTGCCCAATCAGATCGCACGGGTATGGAGCCTGATTCCTGAGCCAGCCACCCAAGAAACCACTTTCGATGATCGCAGTCTGCTGTTCAACGCACCCAGCGATCAGTGGAAATACACCGATGAATACAACCGTTATTTGCTGTTCCCCAAAGTCAATATCCTGGGGCCCGATCTACAAGAATAGCGTTTTTCAATGACTGCGCCAATCCGGCTAAATATATCCATAAACTAGGAATATAAAGATGGCATCAAACATCAACCCAAACAACATTGACACAGCGTATCCCATCGCTGGTCAGGACAACGATTCGCAGGGTTTCCGCGATAACTTTACCAACATCAAGACCAACTTTGAGTTCGCCGAACAAGAAATTGACGACCTGCAGAGCAAGGTCCTGCTCAAAGCCGCGCTCACAGGCACCACCCTAGACAACAACATGGCTGGAGCGGCCCTGGTGGCACCTACCATGCGTGGCGTTCGTTACACACGCATCGCGCCCACGGCCACATCGGGCAACATCACTGTGGACTTCGCCGCCGGCAGTTATTATCGCATCAATCAAAACGGCAACATCAATCTAGCATTTACCAACATTCCCAGCGCAGGCAACTACGCAGAATGGACCGTGCAGTTGATCGTGGCCAATGCTGGCAATGCTGTGACACTACCTAGTTCAGTTTCCATCGGCAACACCAACATACAAGGCGCAGATGCCAACAACGTGGTCACTTTCAATCAAAGCGGCACCTATAGTCTGAAGTTTTCTACCAGCGACGGTGGTTCTTCGGTGGATGTAGAAGATCTAGATAGACCACGCAACCAATTCATGAATCCTTTGTTCCTGCAAGTGCCCGAATCATTCGCGGCCAACGGCAACGTGAGCCTGACCAATTCCACCACGGTGTTCACTTCCAACGCCAACAGGACGGGCAACCTCAATGCCGGCACCACGGGACAGATCAAGATCTTGGCCTATGGCAATGCCGCTGCCGGAAACACCCGAATCACCGTGGCCAATGCGGCCTGGGGCGGATCCAACATCGCTAACCTTTCTGCGGTGGGTTCGGCCTGCACCATGCAGTATGTGAACTCCAAATGGTTCGTGATCGGTAACAACGGCGTCACTTTCAGTTGATCCAAACGTCATTGACACACCCGCTCCTCTATGTTACACTAGCATAGAGGAGTTTTCATTTATGCCCATAGATCTCAATCGTTACAGCGAATTCGTCCAAAAGGTCACCAGCGGTGCCAGCAATGACCTTACCACGTTCATGAATACCCTGGATCGACTCGATGCCAATTATGAACTGTTTGATGGTGAGATGCGCCACGGACCCGACATCAATGTGCCATTGTTGCTGACCGCGGCCTTGGGCATGGCGGCCGAGACCGGTGAGTTCTGCGAGATCCCCAAAAAGATCTTCTTCCAGAACAAAGCACTCAACGAAGAAGCAGTTTTCCATATGAAACGCGAATTGGGCGACATCATGTGGTATTGGATCAATGCCTGTAGGGCACTGGATCTCGATCCCAATGAAGTCATCGCTGAGAATGTGCGCAAACTCCAGAGCCGATATCCTGGAGGCACATTCGACCCTTATCACAGCGAGCATCGCCTGCCGGGAGATCTGTGATGGAACATCCTTTGATCGGTGATCTCGGAGAACTCACCTTGGAACAACTGCACGAAAAGATCAATGAACTGCATCGCAAGTTGGGTGTGGCGGCGAGATCTGGCAATGGTTACCTGTGCGATCAACTGCGCATGGCCATAGAAAGTTATACCAACCGCGCTCGACAGATACAAGATAAACAATATCAAGAAGCACAGAAAAATTTCGACGACAAGATAAACATTTCCAACCACTGATGAATGTCCGTATAGAATACCCTGCTGAGTTCCTGGCTGCCGCCCATTGGGAGGACTCAGTGCTGATGAATTGCTACACCGTGCGCTGTGAGATGATCACTGGCACCAATGATGCGGTAGAGCAAAACGTGGCCCTGGAACGCTTGAAATGGATCCTGTTCCAGGCCATGCAGAATTCGGTGTTCATTGATGCCCGAGAAAAAGCCACCATAAAACGCTTGGAAGCGGCAGGCCTGAGGACTGTGCCGTTGCCCGCACCTCCAGTTGACCAAGTGATAGGCATGATGTTATACTCTAAATTAGAAGCAGTGATGGAAGGTCGCATATCGGTCATGCAACTGTCTCTGAGTTCGGAATTGGGAGAAAATGTGATCTATTATCAAAACAACATGGAATCTCTAGGGCCATTGGCCCAGCCCGGTTGGTGGCAGAATCCCGAACCTGTGTGCAGTGATGCTAGGCCCACTGCAGGCAAAGTGGTAGATATTGGTGCCAGCCAGACTTGGAAAAGCCTGGATCTGCACTGGACGCAAGATGACGACGATGTGAAATCCAACGTGGTAGCATTCCGCAAAGATGAAGACAAATAAATTTGGTGAAATCATACTGGGTGAACCAGATCTCTGCGATCTGCTCATGCAAGGCCGTGATGTCGCTAACATGTCACATGTGACAGTGGACCCCAGTGTGAACATAGAGCAAGTGGCTGTCATGCTGGACGATCCCAAGAGTTTGTTGACTTGGGGATTCCCTGAAGCATCCGACATCGCTGTGCCGGAGTTTGATCGTGTCAGGCAAGGCCATTGGTTCATGCCCGACGAATATCAGCAACTGGACATAGCCCAGCATGTGCTGTCGTTGTGTGACACACCGGAACAACTGCAAAGGGCTGGTGCGGAACTGCTGATGTTCCAGGAACGTGAACTATTTGATCTCTTGCGATATCTCAAATATCTCGTGGATGTCATGCGACAAAACAATGTTATTTGGGGAGTGGGTCGAGGATCCAGCGTGGCCAGTTATGTGCTGTATCTACTGGGCGTGCATAGGATTGATTCGATGTTCTATGATTTAGATCCTGTAGAATTCCTCCGTTAAATACACTATTACCAGGAGTAGGAAAAATGACCAAAAAAGTATATAGGACAGCGCAAGGCAAGACAGTGGATCTTGGCAGCCTGATCTTACAAAATGAAACAGTGCGTGCCGTGGGCAACATGGGCGTGAACGCTCGTGGTGACAGGGTAGATGGACAGAATCGTTCCATCGATTCGCGCAATCAACGTGTGGGACGGCAGTATGCCCGCCAGACCACCAATGTCAGCGACCAGCGCAAAACCAAATCACGCCAAGACGAGATGCAGGCCGACGAAGTGGTAAATGACACAGTGATCCAGGATCAACCCATTGCGGAAACCGTGGCCGAACCCGTGGTGGAATCTCCCACATCAGCTGCCTCGCCATCGCCAATACCAGAAGGTGGATTGGCAGCCGCTATAGCCAAAGCACGCTCGATCAAACAAGAACCATTGAAATCACCTCGACAACAACGACAAGACACACCAGGAGTGCAGAAAATATGACCAGAGCCGCTTTTGCTCCGCATCGTATACACAAATTGAAAGCGTTGCATGACGCTGTGATAGTGTCAGACATGGAGTTCAAAGGACGACAACTCAGTTCGGGTATCATCCTCATGAACGACAACGGCAAAGCCAACGGCATCCGACCACGCTGGGGTCAGGTCTATGAAGTGGGACCCGAACAGCAGGATGTTCGCCCAGGACAGTGGATCTGCGTGGCCCATGGTCGTTGGACACGCGGACTAGAGATAGAAGATGACAGCGGCGTAAAGACCATACGCAAGGTAGATCCCAAGGATATCTTGTTGATCAGCGACGAGCATCCAGGATCTGATGATACCATATCTGAGGCAGTGTCAGGGACCTGATGGGTTTCCAAAAACCTGATTTACACGGTGCTGAAATGGCCATAAGGAAGGCCGCGACCGAAATACGCAGTCCTTACAACGATGGATTCACTTCAGCATATCTCAAACTAGAACTCTATCAACTCAAATGCATGCTGGAAGATCTCTATCAGGATCTCCCTAGATTCGGCGACGAAGAAACATGGGAAAAGATACGCATGGTAGAGGTATTGAGCAAGAAAGAACAGCATGGGCAAAGGTAGCACGCCAAGACCGTTTTCAGTTGATCAATCAACCTTTGATTCCAATTGGGATCAGATTTTTAAAAAACCCAAAAAGACCGAAGGTGAACTGCAGGCCGAAGCCTTCCTGCGAGACGAATATTACGACTTAGATGATGGATGGGACCATTACAGCGGCTTGCCCAATCCCAAAGCATATAGAAAGGACGATGATGCAAATAAGAGTTAAACAAAATCCTGAAGAATTTGGTAAGTGTGGTTGTGGGCGTAGTCCAACTGGCAAATGCTGTGGGTGGCATGCCTTGACAGAAGATGCTTATCGTGTTAAACTAAGCGAGTGGGAATTTGAACAATACAAAAAACAAGCCCAGGAAACATGGGGCGATAGTTGCACAACAGGAAAAGGCGAATGAAACGATTGAGGATGGCATTGGCTCGATGGATATTGGGACAACACTGTGCCTGTTACAACATGGGTTATCATAAAATGTGTGATTATACAAAACGTCGGATTGGTAATAAAAAATGAAAGAACTATGGACAGAAAAATATCGCCCACGTGAACTCAAAGATTATGTGTTCCGCGATGACGCACAACGGCAACAGGTAGAAGGCTGGGTCAAAAGTGGGGCTATTCCACATCTGCTATTTTCGGGCGCCCCAGGTGTGGGCAAGACTACCTTGGCCAAGATACTGATCAATGAACTAAAGATTGATGACTATGATATATTAGAAATCAACGCCAGCCGCGAAAACTCAGTGGACACCATCCGAGACAAGATCACTGGCTTTGTGCAAACCATGCCTTATGGCGTATTTAAAGTGGTGCTACTAGACGAGGCAGATTACATATCGCCCAACGGTCAGGCCGCACTGCGTGGTGTTATGGAGACTTATCATGCTAGTGCTCGGTTCATACTTACTTGTAACTATCCTAACCGCGTTATTCCTGCTCTGCACAGTAGATGCCAAGGATTTCATATCGAGCGGGTTGACGTCACTGAGTTTACTGCTCGCATGGCTACTGTTCTGGTAACAGAAAGTGTGGAGTTTGATCTTGATACTCTAGATACCTATGTCAAAGCCACTTATCCGGATTTGCGTAAGTGTTTGAACATGTGCCAAATGAATTCCACAGGTGGCAAACTAGAACGTCCACACGGTGACGAAGGTGGCACACGAGAGTGGAAACTGGATGTCGTAGATCTGTTTAAACAAGGTCGCATCCGAGAAGCCCGTGTGCTGTTGTGTCAGTCAGCCAGGCCTGAGGAAATGGAAGACGTGTTCCGTTGGATGTATGACAATTTAGATCTTTGGCACACTGATGTCCACAAACAAGATCAAGCCATAGTGATCATACGCAATGGTATAGCCAACATACCCATGGTAGCAGATCAGGAGATCAATCTTGCCGCTACCATGATCGAACTAGCGGGACTCAGATGAGATATCTCATCATCAATTACTACCGCAAACCCAATGGCAAATTGGACGAAGCCACCACGGTAAGCAAAAAGGTCAAGATGCGCGACTGGCAATCAGCCGCGGTGATTTTAGATTTCAAAGAATGTAAAGTTTTAAAAGCCACGCTGGATGGTCAGTCAGTGCCCAAAGATTTCGATCGTATCGTTGCATTCTATCATCAACATTACCCCAACATCATCGAAAGACTATTCAACGAAAACGGTTATGAGATCAAAACTGCGGAACCTGGATCGACTGATCCTAACTGATTGTGATGGAGTGCTCCTGGATTGGGAGTGGGCGTTCAATGTGTGGGTGCAACAGCACGGGTTCGTAGAACAGCCCGATGCAAAACTGCACTACGACATGGGCATACGCTACGGCACGTCCAAAGAACAGATACGCAAACTCATAAAGATATTCAATGAATCCGCTTCTATCGGATTCCTTCCGGCCTTGAGAGATTCGGTCTACTATGTCAAACGTCTGCACGAGGAGTATGGTTTCAGATTCCACTGTATTACCAGTCTCAGTCGAGATGAGAACGCACAGAAACTGCGTGAAATGAATCTGCAAAAAATCTATGGTGCCACAGTATTTGAACGCATCGTGTGTTTGGATACCGGTGCCCATAAAGACGAAATCTTGCAGGAATACGAAGGCACTGGATGTTGGTGGGTCGAAGACAAGCCCGAAAATGCTCTAGCAGGCTGGCAACAAGGGCTCAAACCCATCCTCCTAGAGCATGGGCACAACATGGGATATGACCACCCAGATATTACAATATGCAAGAACTGGGCGGACATTTTCCGTCAAGTCACAGGATCCTCTTATTCAGCATAGAGTCCTAGCACTGTGTCAATGATGGGGTGACGTTGTATATCCCGTTTTCCTAAGGTGCATACTGCTAGGCCATTTCCTGATTGAGATTTCAGTCTCTCGCAGAGATCTAGTAGGCCATTGTCTCGCTTGGTGCGGTCGGTCTGTTCAACGTCCCCGGTAACTACGATTTTTGAACCGCTGCCAATGCGGCTCAAAAGCATTTTCATCTGTCCCGGAGTGGCATTCTGCATCTCGTCAGCGATGATCCAACTGGATTTGAAAGTCCTGCCTCGCATGAAAGCCAAGGGTGAGATTTCTATGATCTGGTCGTCCATCATCTTGACAATGTCTTGTGGTCTGTAGTATTCACGCAACACATCCAGCAGTGGCCTGGTCCACGGTTCCATCTTTGATATCAGATCGCCGGGCAGGAATCCATGTCGCTCATCCTCTACTCCTATCGCAGGACGGGTTAGAACTATCCTTTCACATTGCCCGGCTTTGAGAGCCTTGATGGCCGCTTGCATGGCCAAATAGGTCTTGCCCGTTCCAGCAGGACCTACAGCCACCACTATGTGTTGGCTGGGATCTAACAGGGTTAAAATGAGATGTTCTTGATTGCGGGTTTTTGGCACTAGATCTATGTGCCTGGTTTGTCGGAGTGCTTGGTTAAAGTTGATGGTGTTTTCTTGCTGTGTGTGAATACGTCGTTGGGCTTTGGCCCCTCTTGCTCTACTCAATGTCAATTCTCCTTTGAACATTTGTGCGCTACCTCACATGAATATTTAGGTCATTAACTTGAGTCATAACACAGGACAGAATTCCAAGATCAGCCCACTAAATATTAGGCTTTGCCCATGCCTGCCAGGCAAAAAACAGCAAACTATCGCTGACCATAAATACTTGACCATGGACAGCAATATCTTCAAAAACGATCAAGACTATTGGCTCATAGCCGACAACATCCGCGACATCTATCTCAGTGACGGCAGCCTCAGCACATTGCTGGATTTTGAGCGTGTGTTAGACGAACTGGATATCTATGCCTTTAAAAACTGGCAGTTGGGCGAGTTAGTGTCAGGACCCGACATTGGCAAATACAAAGTAGGTTGCATATTCATGTGGCCCGGGGAACTCATGCCAGACCCACGCGGTGCCCGTAGATTGTTGCCCTTTGACTGCGAAGTGCGCTTCAAAAAGACCCGCATGAAAGTGCCCAAGAAGATCGAAAAACCCACGGATTTCCGTCCTGGCACACACAAAGCCAAACTCATAGACAAACCCGTATGGTTGGTAGAAATCGTCATGCCCAAGAATCTCATGAATGACATCCGCACCGGTGCCGTGGAACTGGAAGATGAGACCATAGACCTAGAAGAACTGGATCAAGCCTATGAGCAGGATCTAGATCAGGAACAATATCAAGACCAAGGTGCCGTACAGCAGGCCCAGGCCACGTTGGCACCATCTGGAGGAATCCCCAATGTTGTCTGAAGGACTTAATTTCAAAGACTTGGTAGGCATGATGAAGCCCACCATACACATCGATGAGTTCTCATCCAAGATGGGTGATGATGACGAGATCTTGGTAGCATCATTTTTCGTGCGCGATCGCCAAGCCGCCAAGGACATAGTGAACTGGTTGGAAAAGGGCTACGATGCAGTGATTGATGCAGATACCAGTCCCGGCGAGATCCGACCCAATCGATATCTGGTCTACACAGAAATGAAACGCCGATCCAATGTAGCAGACAAACTGGAAGAAATACTCAGCGATTTTTCCACGCTCACAGAATACGAAGACAGTTCCAAATGGACCTTGGTCTACAGAGGCAAAGATCAACCATGGTCAGTGGAAGCATTCAACGCCACTGTGCCTACCAGTCCCAAAGAGTATCGCCGTCGTGTGGAGAGCGATCTCAACGAAATGCGTTCTGCATCTGGCTTGCCTGTGCGGCAGATCTATGAACGCGAAGCAGATATCAGAACCTTACAAAGTGCTGCCGGTCTGATATAAGCTGCTACATACTCCTATGATAGTGAGTTGTGGCGACAGTTTTTTCTACGGTAGCGATCTACAAGATGCAAACAGCACATGGCCCGCGCTGGTCGCGCAGAGACTGGACTCAGAGTATCATTGTCTAGCCCAACCTGGCGTGGGCAATCTCCGCATACTACAACAAGTGATTGAGGCGCTGGATCGTTTTGGGCCCCGGGCCACCTATCTCGTCAACTGGACCTGGATTGATCGTTTTGATTATGTCCACAGCCAAGACGCCCAGTGGCATACCATACGGCCCGCATTGGATGATTCACCAAATGACGATCTTTACTATAGACATTTCCACGGTGAACTGTCAGACAAGTTCCGGAATTTGATCTATGTATCACATGCGTGCGACATGATGCAAGGTCATCGATGTGTGATGACTTACATGGATCGATTGCTGTTGGATCAACAATGGCATGCTCCGGATTATGTGCAGGTTTTACAAAGCAAAATACACCAACATCTCCAGGATTTTGATGGACAGACATTCCTCGAATGGAGCCGAGGTCGTGGCTTTGCCGAGAGCCCAGGTTGGCATCCACTGGAGGCAGCGCATGTGGCAGCCGCTGATCATTGGTTACACAGAGTGTCTGCACTATGAGTTATTGTCCTTTGCCATTCCGACATGTTTTCATTGAGCCACGAGGTATCAAGCCTTGTTGCAGTTTCACAGAGACTGCTCCGATCACTGTGACTCAGTGGTTGTCCAGTGATCGATTGAGGAATTTGCAACAAAACATCCTGTCAGGATCCATAGACTCTGGATGTGCTGACTGTATCCGTAACGAACAACAGCATGGTGTGGGCACCAGACTGGGAGCGTTGCAACACTATGGTTCCACTCCTGTGTCAGACACTGATATAGATTATGTGGATTATCGTTCCAGCAACGTCTGCAACTTTCGATGCCGGTCATGCGAACCTTATTTTTCCAACGGTATCGCACAAGATGTGCGCCAGAGCGAATTCTTACAAACTCTCTATCAGATTCCGCCAGAAAAAACCGCCACAGTGTCAGACAAACAATGGATCTTGGACAACATATCGACCATTGATAGACTGATGTTCACCGGCGGTGAACCTACCTTATTGCCCGAAGTAAAAGAAATAGTCAATCGTATACGACGTGAGCAGTTAGATACCAAGATCATCATGATCACCAATGGCAGCTTCCGTGATCCATGGTGGTTGGAAATCGCCAGCACCATGCCCAATGTTAATTTCACTGTGAGTCTTGATGCTGTGGGCCCAGCTGCAGAAATCATACGCCACGGCACCAGTTGGTCGCAGATCGAGCGCAACGTCCTGTATCTAGCCAACCATGGTCACAGTGTGAACTTCAGCACAGTGATAACGCAACTAAATTTTTTCCAACTTGGACCCTTGCTGGCATTTATCAACATCGTCCGGAAATTCAACGATCGTCCCAACGGACGCACACAGTTCATACAGATATGCAACCATCCTAGATACTTCTCTCCCATTAACTGGCCAGATCATATGCGTCCTGCGGCCATTGACTATCTTGATTGTTTGTTGGCTCTGGATTTTGTAGATTCTGCACGTGATGTCCTGGTAGATCTGCGCAACAACATCATCCAGCATGAATTTGACTCCGATGCATGGACCACTGCCCAACGTGTGAACCTAGAACTAGACGTCTTGAGAAAACAAGACCATACTTGGCTATTTGAGCCCACAAAATAACTAAATACCGACACAAGGAGCAAAACAATGTCCGTGATATCTCGCGATCAACTCAAAGAATGCATAGGCAACAATGCTTATCTAGACCAGTGGTGCCAAGCACTCAATGCCATACTGCCAGAATACGGCATCAATACTGCCGAGCGTGTGGCCGCTTTTGTCGCACAGTGCGCACACGAATCGGGTGGATTCAAGTTCCTCACAGAAAACCTCAACTACAAAGCCGCTAGCCTGCGCAAAGTTTTCCCCAAATACTTCCCCACTGATGAACTCGCGGCAGCCTATGAAAAACAGCCCGAACGCATTGCCAACAGGATATATGCTAACAGAATGGGCAACAGCGATGAAGCATCTGGAGACGGATGGCGCTATCGTGGTCGCGGCCTGATCCAACTCACTGGGCACGACAACTATGCTTTCTTTGCAGGCAGTCTTGACATACCCGTGGAAGAAGCCGCTGAATATCTGCAGACCTTTGAAGGTGCTGTGCAAAGTGCCTGTTTCTTCTGGGAGCAAAACAAACTCAACGATTGGGCAGACAAGCGAGACATCCTCACTCTTACCAAACGCATCAACGGTGGAACCATCGGTCTCGAAGACCGCAAAAAGCATTATGAGCATGCCCTCCACGTGCTGGGAGCTCACTGATGTTTAGCATCCAGATGATGCTACAGTTGATTCCAGACAGCATCTTTGTTTGGATCACCTATGCCATGCTGGCTGCAGGCCTTGGTGCCTACGTGGCCAGCAAGGTTCTGTTGTGGTTGCCCGTGATCAGCACTTACAAACTACCAGTGGAGCTGATAGGTGTAGCGGTCTTGGTAGTTGGCGCTTATTTCTACGGTGGTGTGGCCTATAGAGAAATGATTGCTGAATATCGAGAAAAAGTGCGAGTCGCAGAACAACAAAGCCGAGAAGCCAACGAGCAACTGGCTGAAGAAGTAAAGAAAAAAGCCAAAGTCATAAAGGAAACTGTGTATGTCAACAGAGAAATCATCAAGGAAGTCACTGGTGGGCAGATTGATGCTACTTGCCGCTTGCCCCGTAGTGCTGTCAGCGTGCATGACCGCGCCAGTCAAAATGAAGTGGCCGGACGTGCCGAAGGAACTGATGGAACCCCCAGTGAAGTTAAAGCCAGTCAGCTCCTTACCACAGTCGTCGAAAACTACGGCTCCTGCCACGACAACGCGGCGAGATTAGAAGCATGGCAGCAGTGGTATAGAGATCAGAAACGAATCTGGGAGTCCATACGATGATGGACATCATGATGCTGATGGAGACCAAGATCAGCATGAGCCTGGTGTTGGCCCTGTGTTTTATCTTCCTCCTGATCATCTTGTGGGTGTATCAAAGAGACAGTTCAAACAATGTAGATATCAAAGATCTATTCTGCACCGATGGAAAGATCGATGAAAAGAAATTCACACGCCTGGGCGCCTGGGTGGTCAGCACATGGGGTTTTGTCTACCTCATAGTGGATCAGCGTTTTTCAGAATGGTATTTTGTTGGATACATGGGTGCCTGGGTGGCCAATGCATTGTTTGACAATTACATGCAAAAAGACAAAGAATCTAAAAGTTAAAATTTAAAGGAGAAGTATGATGCTGGAAACTATATTTTGGTTGGCATTGGGAGCGTTTATAGGGTGGAACTTTCCTCAACCCGAATTCGCTAAAACTATACAGGCCCGGATCGTGGGTCTATTCAAGAAAGGGTAAAAAATGAAACATATCATATTCGCCGCGGGATTGGCCTTGGCAGTATCTTATCCGGTGATCGCCGCTGATACCAAACCAGAGACTCGCAAAGTCTGTGTGGATGTCAAGGACAAAGATGGAAAAGTGGTCAAAAACAAAGATGGCACTAACAAGCAGAACTGCCGAGAAGTCAAAGCACATCAAAAGCACGAAGGAACCAAAGTTCCTGAAAAGAAATAGCTTCTAAAAGGTAGCACGGACCAAGGGCATGTAGTATAATTACTACTGCCCTTTTCTTATGACTGATTACTACCAAACCCTGGGTGTGCCCCGCACAGCCTCCGAAGATGATATCAAAAAGGCCTTCCGCAAGTTGGCCATGAAGCATCATCCTGACCGCGGTGGTGATGAGAAAAAATTCAAAGAAATCAATGAAGCCTATGATACCTTGGGCGATGCCACCAAGCGCCAGCACTATGACAATCCTCAGGTGCGTATCAACGTCAACGGCAATCCTTTCCACGGCGGTGGTGGACCTTTCAACTTTGATACCATATTTGAGATGTTCGGTGCAAGGATGAATCCACGTGGCCAACAAGCACCGCGCAATCAGCGCATCAGTATCTGGATTTCATTGGAGACTGCTGTGGTTGGTGGACCTCGCACTGTGAGCATGCACACCCAAACAGGCACACAGGCCTTGGAAATAACCATACCACCGGGGATCAATGACAATGAAAATGTGCGTTATCCGGGCTTGGGCCCGGGTGGTCAAGATCTCATTGTCAACTATCGTGTGCATGGGCACCCCGGCTGGCAGCGAGATGGACAAGATCTTTATACCGAACGAGGTGTGGATTTCTGGCAATTGATCCTGGGTCATAATCTAGAGATCACAGATCTACAAGGTCGTGTGTTGAGTTTGGCCATACCACCACGCACACGTCCCGGAACTATGTTACGAGCGCGAGGACGCGGAGTCGTGCGAGAAGGACACACCACCGGCGATTTGATAGTGAGATTGCGTGCCGAAATGCCCGGTAACATACCCGAAGAAATCATCGCTATACTGGAAAAACACACCAATAAATAATTTTATGAAGTTGACACGCAGGGTTTTACACAATCAAGCCAAGCCTGTAGATTTCCAGTATCCTGTCCGCAATCATGATCTGGCCACCCAGATGTTTGGGTTGATGCGCTTGCAAAATGGCATAGGATTGGCAGCTCCACAGATTGGCCTTTCCAAACGATTGTTTGTGATGAGCGTTGACGGACACGATCGGGCGTGCTTTAATCCTGTCATAGTGTCTAGCAGTGATGTGTTTGCCGAATTTGAGGAAGGATGCTTGAGTTTTCCCGGAGACTCATGTATACTTAAAAGACCCGATGCGATCAGGGCGAGATACCAAAATCATTTCGGTGATTGGGTCGAAGCAGATCTTTCGGGACTTGAAGCCAGATGTTTCCAACACGAGTTGGATCATCTACAAGGAATAACCATGCATGATCGAGCCAAGGAACAGAATGCAACAGAATCCTGAAATTGAACAAATATTAGCCCAGGCGCAAAAACTGGCCCGCGTAAAGCGACACGAATATGTCACGCTGGAACACCTGGCCTTGGCCTTGGTAAGGCATCAGCCTTTCACGCAGGTCATCGTCAAGTTTGGCACGCCTGTGGATCATCTCGATCAAGACCTTGAAAGTTATATCGACAGCATGGTCAGCCTGCGTATGAATCGCGACGAAGATCCCAAGAAAACCAATGGATTGGAACGTGTGTTCAATCGTGCGCTCACCCAGGTGTTGTTCACAGGCCGCAGGCAAGTGACCACTATAGATCTATGGTTGGCCATCATGAACGAGTCAAACAGCCATGCACACTATTATTTCCTCAAGCACGGGCTGGAAAAGAAAGAGTTCATCGAATTTTGGCAAGCCAACTACACTACCAAGGACGGAGTGATCAGTGATGATCAGGCCAACGAAATCCTCACCGAACACTGTATCAATTTCAGCCAGCGGGCGAGAGAGGATAAACTGGAGCCCTTGATCGGGCGATCCACAGAACTCAATGAAATCATCACGGTATTGGCCAAAAAGTTTAAGTCAAACGTGCTCATGGTAGGAGATCCCGGAGTGGGCAAGACTGCCATCGCCGAGGGCCTGGCCACGCTGATATACAACGGCACAGTGCCAGAATTCCTAAAGGATCATGAAGTCTGGAGCCTGGAGATTGGCTCATTGCTGGCAGGAAGCAAATATCGCGGCGAGTTCGAAGAAAAACTCAAGGCCGTGCTCATGGCCTTGGAACATAAGAAAAATGTCATACTGTTCATAGATGAAGCGCACACCATGCGCGGTGCTGGTGCAGGGTCTGGATCCAGTCTAGACTTTGCCAACATGATCAAGCCGGCCATAACCAAGGGCTTGCTCAAAGTCATAGCATCAACCACTTGGGAAGAATACTATGAGTCGTTTGAAAAAGATCGCGCATTGATGCGCCGTTTCTATCGTGTGAGCATCGACGAACCTGATCATGATACTACCATACGCATACTGACAGGATTGCAACCTCGCATGGAAGAATTCCATCGGGTCAAAATCAACGCAGATGCCATCACCAAAGCAGTGGAACTGGCCAGTCGTTATATCACTGATCGCAAAAATCCTGACAAGAGCATAGATCTAGTAGATGCGGCCTGTGCCCGAGAACGCATCAAAGATCTTGATGATGTGGTGATCACCGCAGATTTGATCCAGGATCAAGTGGGCCGTGTGGCCAATATTCCACCCGAACGTGTGAAGAATGATGTAAACACCCGAGTGACCGAACTAGACAGCAACATCAAGCAAAAACTTTACGGTCAGGATCATGTGGTGGATCAAGTGTTGGAACGTATCTATGTGAACTTCGCTGGTATCGCATCAGGTCGCAGGCCAGTGGGCAGTTTCCTTTTCCTGGGCCCCACTGGCACAGGTAAAACAGAACTGGCACGGCTGTTGGCCGACAATCTCGACATGAAACTGTTGAGATACGACATGAGCGAATATCAAGATCGACACACCGTGAGTTCACTGCTGGGAGCACCTCCGGGCTATGTGGGCTATGATGACAGCCAACTGGCCGGGGGCAAACTGATCAATGATCTTTCTAAACATCCATTCTCAGTGCTGTTGTTCGATGAAGTGGAAAAAGCCCACCCAGACATAGCCAACATCTTCCTGCAGATGATGGACGAAGGCACCATCACTGGAAGCAATGGCAAGACCGTGGACGTCAAGAACTGCATCATCATCATGACGTCAAATCTAGGTGCTCGAGACAATGAAAATAACACAATCGGGTTTGGCCAGAGCCTCGAGAAGACCGGCGAAGAAGATCGCGCTGTGAAAGATTACTTCCGCCCGGAACTGCGCAATCGCTTGGATCTCATCTGCAAATTCAACAAACTGGATCCGCTGAGTATCAAGAAAGTGGTCATCAAGTTCGTAGACGAACTCAAACGCAGTCTAGTGGATCGCAACATCAGACTCACGCTGACAGAAGCCATGGTGGAGCATCTAGCAGACGTTGGCTATGATCCCAAGATGGGTGCGAGGCCGTTGGGTCGCAAAATCGACGAACTGATCCGCGTGCCATTGAGCCGCAAGATCCTGTTTGATCGCTTGCAGGACTGCGAAATCACAGCAGACTATCGCGATGGCACAGTGGCTTTCAGCGATCTCAACCCAATACCCAGCACAGGAACCGTGGACGCCGATGGTATCATACAAGTCGACTAGCCCTTTGACCATTAAAATACATCGTAGAGATAGATCTTATTTCGATCTCTATGAGTATTGTTTGGCTTTCCGCATGGACGAGATGAGTTGTGTGCGAGAGATGGAGCATGACCGCATCGATCGCATGATCAACCATCGCAATGACTGGCGGCAACGCAGTCCGAACTTTGGTGGATCTTGGGCCAGCCGCCGGGGTCAGATCACCGAAGAACAGCGAGCCAATTGCCATGCCATGTTGGATTTCCTGCAGGCACAACAGAATTACAAAATCACAGTGTCAGGTGATTGGGGATATGTTTACACCAGCGATCTGGGCCTGATCCGCACCATAGAACAGTTGCCTTATGTGCATGCAGTGAGCGTGAAACGCAGTGTGTTGGATCGCCCCAGAGACACGCTGAGGATCCAGAACAGCCAGCACGAGTTCCGGTCCTATTTCCGGGCACAGCGTCTGGATGAACCTCAACGCCACAATCTAGTGGACTTCTTGATCAAGCAAGAAAGCATACGATTGGGACCGGGTCTGGCGCAGTTTATTGAACAGGATCAAAAACACTATTATGTCAGTGAAAACTTTTTCATTGATCATGATGGCATGGGCATAGTTACTATGCTGAGCCTGTTGTTACCTCGTATCACAAGGAAAACAGTCAAACTCATACGCGATAAATAAAAAACCATGGCAAAATTACACGAAGAAATCATCGTAGTCAAAGTAAGCAAATTGCTCAAGGACACAGAACAGGCACAACCCATAATGGGCGCTGAAACCGTGGCCAGTCTCGAACAGGTAATCCAAGAGCTTGCTGGATCCAATGTATTGGTAGAAATCGCTACCGAATGAAAACCGAAGATCTAGTGCTACTTCCGTTGACTATCTATGGCACACCATCTGGCAACTATGATGGCAGTTCCGACACGGACTTTGCAGGCGATCGACAGAAAGCCGTGGCCTATTATCGCAGGGCATCGGGCACACAGAGCGTGCTGTTTGATGTTAACGATTTCATAGGTGACATCAAGATCCAGGGTTCGCTGGATGCAGATCCCACGCAGAATGCCGAATGGTTCGACGTCTATACATTCCCCGACGATTCAGCGGCCACGTCTGCCACAGTGAGCGTGGCCATCACGGGCAATTTCGCCTGGATGCGAGCCACGGTCACTGGCTTCCTAGGCGGCACTATCAACAGCGTATTGCTCACATACTAAATCATGGATCGTATCAAAATTAGCCTGGATGTAATCAATGCCTCTGAATATCATAATATGGGTATAGAATTATGGATAGACCGTGACAAATTTTTTGATAACACAGTGTCGCCTGGTCGTCATCATGTCATACATGAGTTTGAGTGTGCGGATGGAGATCATTGGTTGAAAATCGTGCTCAAGAACAAGACTCATGAAAATACGCACATCGACGAACACGGAAATATTGTCAGCGATGCCCTAATCAATGTCAGCAATGTTTGTTTGGATGAAATCAACATTGACACCATGATGCATTCGTTGGCCGACTATGTGCATGATGGCAACAATAGTAAAACCATTGCTGTGCATGATTTCTTTGGAGACCTTGGCTGTAACGGGCATGTGCAAATGAAATTTTCAGCGCCAGTTTATCTCTGGTTGCTAGAGAACATGTGATACTATAAATACTGGTATGAAAAAATTAGTGATCATACCAGGTGGATTCCACCCTTATCATGCCGGGCACAAAGCCTTGTATGATGCCGCACGTGAAGCGTTTCCTTCGGCCGAAGTGTATGTGGCGGCCACAGACGATACCACTGGTCGTCCATTTCCATTCAAGACCAAGAAGTTCCTGGCACAGCAAGCCGGCATCCCCAGCAACAGATTCATCCAGGTAAAATCACCTTTCAGCGCAGAAGAAATAACCCAACATTTTGATCCCAACGAAACACAGTTGATTTTTGTTCGTTCAGACAAAGATCGCGATCAGAATCCTCAGCCAGGCCAGCCTGGACAGATAATCACACGTGGTCCTCGTAAAGGACTGAGCCCTTATTTACAGCCCTACCGTCGCAACGGTCTCGAACCCATGAAAGATCATGCTTACATGACTTATCTGCCCACTGTGCAGTTTGGTCCGGGCATGACGTCAGCCACTGAAATCCGTGCCAAATGGCCCGGCATGGATCCCAAACAAAAAGCCGCTCTGGCTGGTGTGCTGTATCCCTTGGCAGCCGACAATCAAGCAAAGATAGCCAAGATCGTGGAAATACTAGACACAGTGATGGGCGTCGGGAAAGACGTCAATGAGGAACAACTCAATGAACTAGATCTTTTCAATAAACGCACAGACTATATCAAAATGGGCAATGATCAGTTTATTGACATAGGATATCGTGTGACTGATAGATTTGGTCAGCCAGGCAACCCTCTGGTCACTAATTCCAAAATTCGCTGGGTGCCACCGCAAGAGGCTGTGACTCTTAAACTCAATGATCGTGTGACTGATGTTAGTCGCAAAATGGATTCGGACAATGTATTCACTCTTGATTCTAGTCTGATTCCACCAAACGTGAAATCTCAGATAGCACAATGGATCAAGACCCACCCTGCACCAACCACTGAAGCAGTGCTGGTAAATGATCCAGACGCTGGCCATCAGATCATACCTGACGGTGGCATGGGCACCTGGGACGAGGCCAGCATGGTCAACAATCTCGCCCGTAAGTTTGCCGACATGGTCAACATGGTCAAAGGCAAAAACTACTCTGGACTGCAATATGCACTTTACAAAGGTGGCGTGGTCAAGAGCTTGGTTGACGCCTTGGCAGAATACGAGCGTTTCATGCAGAAACAAGGTCGCAGACCCATAGCACGTGGCCGAGAAGTTGACATGAGCCAACTCAATCTCGCAGAAAAAATCCGGATGAGGATGCCTGTGGAAGAATCTCCCGACTATATCGAAGAAGGTGATGTGGTTCCGTTTCCGCCCTCGGCCACTCCGCCCGAGGGCTATGAGCAAGCCAAACAATTGGCCTTCAAAATAGTAGACATAGCCAAAGACGAAAAGATACAGGATCCTGGTCCTATGTTGGCTCCACTGCGCAGAGATCTGCAAATGCTGGGCTGGCGCATGAGGATGGACAACAGCGGAATGCGCTTGATCCATACCCGTTCAAATTGGAACACCATCATTGACCCAATGAAATAATCGTGCTACAATCGCTAGACTAAATATACGCACATTATTTTAGAGGACTCCATGAGCGAACAACAGCAACCACAACCGGGCCAGACCCAGATCCAAGTCAATGTAGATTTCTTGCGCCAACAGCGTGTGCATCTCTGTATGCCCTGCTATGGTGGCCAGCTCACTGAGTCTACATTCATGAGTTATATCAAATGGTCAAACACATGCCGACAGTTGGGCTTGGACTGGACTATAGAAACCATGACCAATGAATCATTGATTTCACGTGCTAGAAATACTCTAGTTGCCAAGTTCTTGAACACTCCTGGCAGCACACACTTGATGTTCGTGGATGCTGACATTGGTTGGGAACCGTGGCATTTGCTGGTGCTACTAAACGCAGACAAAGACGTCATTGGTGGCTTATACCCAATGAAGACCATGCCCGTTAAGTGGGTGGTCAATGGCTTCGAAGGTGCCAAAGAAGAAGGACCCTTACAGGAAGTATCAAAAACAGGCACAGGCTTTATGTTGATCAAGCGACATGTGTTTGAAAAGCTCGCTCGCCATCCTGCTGTGAAAACTTTCGCCAATGATATCGGCCTGCCCAAAGAACTTGATCCACACATGAAGACCTACTTTGACACAGCAGTGCGTGAAAATCGCTACTATTCTGAAGACTGGACGTTCTGTGAAAACTGGCGCGATTTCGGTGGCGAAGTATGGGTAGACAAGCGTGTGTTGCTCAAGCACACAGGAACCTATGTGTTTGACTATGCTGTGCAACCGGCCTTGTATCAGAGTCTCAAGGAAGAAATGGAACGCAACGGACAGCTACCAGTGGCACAACCCGTGAATACACCGGTATCTACCACACAGACCAGCGACTACAGCCAGCATGAAAAACTTGCTGTGCCAGCCGCCGACGCTGTGCCCACACAACCTGTGCCTGTGCAGGCCAAAGTGGTGGCCAAAACCAAACCTCAAGCAAAAAAGGCCAAAGCACAATCTAAATAAATAGATGTGCCATGGACATCAATGAATTAGACAGTTACCGCCTGTCGGACGCGGTAAAGTTTCACACTGAATTAAACCCTGCACTCTGGGACGGCGATCGCATGCGTCCCGAAGTGCGTGAGGCCCTGATCAAAATCGCCGATGATTTCCGCGAATTCCTGGGCATCAGTGATCTCGCAGTGGAAGATATCACTGTGAGTGGATCCAATGCCGCATACACCTATACTCCCCATTCCGACATAGATCTGCATCTCTTAGTAGATTTCAGCAAGCTCAATCCCGACCAAGTATATCAAGAGCTGTTCAACGCAAAGAAATATCAATACAACGATCAACACGATATAAAAATCAGAGGCTATGACGTCGAGCTCTATGTGCAAGACGCAGGCAAGCCTGTTCGCAGCCTTGGTGAGTATTCCATCGTGCGTGACGACTGGACTCGTATTCCCGTGCGACGCCAAGGCAATCTCGACGAAAAATCAACCCAAGCAAAATACGAAAAACTCAGAGACCTGATTGAGCTTGCACTGACCAGCGATGATCTCCAAACAGTCACCAATCTCACTGACGTGATAAAACGATATCGGCAGGCCGGATTGGATGAACATGGCGAGTTCGGACCTGAGAATCTGGCCTACAAGATCCTGCGCACACAGGGCTTGGTCAAGCGATTGTTTGATCATCGTGCCAGCCTAGAAGATTCAAAACTGAGCCTGGCTGAGCGCCGAAAGAAAAAGAAAAAATCCAAAAAGAAATTCCGTTACGGTTCTTTTGGTGGATACTATTATCCAGGCTATGGTTATTATGGTCAGACCGGCGACGCCGAAGCCGCAGACGGTGGTGGTGATGGGGGCGGAGAAAGTGTGCGCGAAGACACAGAGATCAAAGTCCAAGCCAAGAGCATACCCATAGACAAAGTGGTGCGACGCTTCGTGCATTTTGCCGCGCACTATCTCAAACTAGATCAACTGCCTCGCATCATCTTGCAAGGTGAAAAATTTACCAAGCACATCCATTCAATGGGCCATTATGTAGATGACAAGAAAATGATCGAGGTGGCCACGCACGGTCGCCACATCATGGACATCCTGCGCACCGTGGCACATGAACTCACACATTACAAACAGCATGAACGCTTGGGCCGAGACATGCCTGACACAGCGGGTCGCACTGGCAGTCCCTACGAAAATGAAGCCAATGCCAAGGCCGGCATAATTATGCGCCATTTCCAAAATCGTTATCCAGAATTCTTTGGCGCAGAAACAGTGGAAGAACAACTCACGGAGTTTTCACCCGCACAGTCTGGTGCTACCGGTGAAGACGATGACATCGAAGCACACTATGGTGATCAGACTCCACCAGGACCAGAATTCCCTCCTACCATGCCCGCAGGCACTGTGAGGGTAGATGTGAGCGATGTGTATGACTGGTATAAACTGGGACAGCATATCTCCAACATGAAAGGCTTGGGCAAGCATGACTTTGGTGCAGGTCCGCCCAGTTCCATAATCTCGTTTGGCGATGAAGAAACTGAACATAAGTTTATCAAAGATCTTGAAGCCACGGGCCTAGATGTCACTGACATCGATCCCAAGGATCCCCGGCAACCCGCTGGCATGCGAAAAGTCAAGACCGATCCTACCTACAATGTAGACGAGGGTCTAGGAAAAACACTGGCCACTGGTGCCTTGGCAGCCGCTGCCGCACTGGGACAGCCAGCACAGGCACAGGATGTGGGGCGCACGGCCTATCAGATAGGCAAGCAGATATATCAACCCTCGGGCATATTCACCCGTGCAGGTGCTGAAGAAGAACTCAAGGGCATAGCCCGAGACATGGCACGTGGCAGCAGAGAAATACGTGTGGGTGGCAAGTTGATCTATGGTGGCCCTAGACCGCAAGGTGAGCGTGTTGCGTCAAACGCCGCGGCTGCATCAGCAGAAGAAGCCTATCGACAGGCCCTGGAAAATGCCATCAACCGCGCACAACAACAGCATGGTCCTATCACACTGGGCCCCGGCGGTTGGAAAGTTGTGGATTATGAAGCCGACCAGATGGGCAACACATTCCGTGCCATGGTGGCCATAGAAGGTCCTGCACCGCGCAGAGAATCCATACAGACGCCTGTGAGTCGCAGCCAAAAGGATCGCGAAGATTACTACAAGTTTGTCATGGGCAAGGCCACGACAGGTCGTCCTTTGACACGCTCGGAACAAGAATTCATCAAGACCTATCGTCTACAACAGAAAATACAAGGTAAAGTGGCCGAAGATGCCGCAGGATACATCCCCACCAAGAAGCAGGCCCGAGATCCACGTTTCAAAACAGCACTCACAGTGGACATCCGACCTGGACAGGTAGGCAAGGAAGCCAACAAGTTGGGATTGCAGACCGACAGCCAAGGACGTCCTGCACTGTTGATCAAGAACTTGGCCAATGCCTTGAAGGAATACAAAGAGACTGGAGTGTTTGAAGCAGTCAATCCCGTGACTCCTGCCGTGCCAGACCCACGACAAAAAATAGATCCATATCAAGGGCAGGCCCAGAAACGACAAAGACCACAAGACCGACCAAAGAAAAAAACACCATCGAGCACTGGCAATCCAAGATTCGTCAATATCGAAGTCAAAGAAGACGAAGATCTCATGGAAGTCAAGATGTCGCCCGGGGCCTTGGAAGCCTGGGCACGATCACCTGAAGCCGAAGGTATACGTGCTGGCTTTGAAGCAGAAATGATCTTCCGTGATACCCGCCGTGACGAAGATGAAGACTACGATCAAGAACCTGACTACGACTACGATGAGCGGCCCGATGACATCGACCATGTCATAGACTTCTTCTCCAATGATGACTATGGCTATGGTTTGAGTCGCCAAGGCGCCAGGAATCTACGAGAAAGCCTGTGGGAAGCCTATACGGAATGGGTGGATGAACAGATCAGCGAGAGTTGGGACGAGAATGCCGAAGATCAAGTGCGTGACTACATGGAGACCAACGTCTGGGACGATGACTCAGAACGCGAAAGCCGTATCCAAGACAAGGTCGAGGAAATGTTTGGTGACGAGGCAGTGCCCGCTATAATGAAAGCCGGCGACAGCGCACCAAGATTCACCCGGAGTTCAGATCAAGATGAATATGCACAATCCAACGAATTATACCAAAAATTCAAGCAAGCATCCGATGCGGCCTACGAAGCATTCGAAGAAGAAATAACCAATGAGTTTGAAAGCCAAGGCGAATATTACGATGCGGCTCGCGAATATTATTGGGACATGACGCGAGAAGGCGGCGAGTTTGACGAGCGCGACTTCCTCCGTGACCGCTATGGTTACATGACTGACATCGCCAACGAAGAAAGCCTTGACTGGCCCTACTGGAGCGGCGGTTCCTCTGGCACTGGCAGCCGTGAGTGGAGCGATATTGGTGACAGTTTACAGCGTGCCATTGACATGCCAGTGAGAGTGAGTTCAGGCTATCACTCAACCACACGCCGGCCCGGTCTATGGATCATCGAACCCGACGGCAGCCTAGATCCCGATGATCGTGATGATGAAATGGGCCTGGAGATCGTGTCTCCGCCCTTGCCCTTGCCAGAAACCCTGGAAAAATTAAAACAGGTCATTGAGTGGGGTAACTCAGAAGCCGATGCCTACACCAACTCGTCCACCGGCTTGCACATGGGCATCTCTATACCCTATGTGGGCGGTGACGTAGACTATGTCAAATTGGTGCTGTTCATGGGCGACGAATATGTGTTAGACAAGTTTGGTCGTGCTTCCAACACCTATGCGGCATCGGCCATGGAAAAACTACGCAACAGCATGCGAGTGGCACGCCGCCGTGGCACCTTGACTGAAGCCCGATTTGATCCCATGGGTGCGCTAGAACTGGTGCAGAAAAATCTCATTGAACTGGCTGCTCGTTATGTGCAGAACGGTGTGGGAGACAGCAAGTATACTTCCGCACACATCCAGGACGGCTACATCGAGTTCCGTAGCCCTGGTGGTGATTATTTGAGCATGGAGAGTCGCGGTGAATATGATGACATCCGCAATACCATGTTGCGTTTTGCTCGGGCCATGCAGATCGCAGGCAGCCCCAGCCTGGAACGTCGAGAGTATGCCAAGAAACTCTATAAACTGATCTCACCTGGTGCACAGGATGACGGTCTCAAGTTATTTTCTCAATTTGCCGCTGGCACCATAACTCCAGAAGAACTCAAGAAACAGTGGGCCAATGCTGTGCTCCAGAAAGAGATACCCACCACTGGTCAAGAAGAGTGGGAAGTGTATGATCAGCGCAAGTCTGGTCCGGATGGAGTGATCGACTCTTTCTATGCTGATGAATATGACACTGCCTATATGAAAGCCCAGGACAAGTATGGCAACACACCCGAATGGCGCAATTTGGACATCCGTAAGAAACAACCCTGGTATGATGTCAAGGATTCCTACGGTGACATCATACTCACTGTGAGAGCCAGAGATTTTGACAGCGCCAAACAAAAGGTCCAGGCAGAGTATGGGGATCGACTCTCCGACGATTGGGAGATATATCGCAGGCCCGATGACACTCCTGAGCCAGAAAAGAAACTGAGTCCACGTGCTCAAGTGGCCAAACGCCTCAAAGAACCCAAGGTCACACCGGCAGTGGCCGCAGACAATGAGCGAGATCGTGAACAGATACAGGCCCGCATAGGTGAGCCTCAACCCGCAGGCGCAGTATCAGACGCCGGACACTATCGTGTGATGTGGGATGAGCGCAGGAATGGAACAGTAACCAGTGATTCTTTGAACATTGATGCTGCCAGTGCCGAAGCAGCCAGACAGAATGTGCTAGATGCGTTGCAAATGCAAGGTCGAGATGTCATACAGATATCTGCACACCCCCAACAGCCACCAGCCTGGCGGCGCAATCGAGAACCTGTTGCCACATCAACACAGGGCGAATTCTCAGGACAGTGGCAAGTTCGTAATGCCAATACCGGAGAAGTGGTTTACACATTCAGTGGCATAGGCAACAGTCAAGGCGATGCCAATCGTGTGGCACAACAATGGGTCCAACGCACTAGATTTGATGATCCTGTAGAAGTCGTTCCAGAGTTGAGATAATGCGATCTCAGGAATTTATCTCAGAAGTAAACTTTCCCGATGAGTTATCAGTGAGCGACCGCATACAAAACTATTTTTTTGATCGCGGCTATCAGTTGGCCGGCGAAGGACGCGATCAGATAGCCTTGTTGAGTCCCAGAAACACCATACTCAAAGTCTTGGGCATAGGTGAAGATGAGCGCGAACAGATAGTAAAAAACTACGTGAAATTTTTCGTCAACAATCAGAACGATCCTTATATTCCCAGGATTTACAACGTGGGTGATTTTGAAGTAGATGGAGAAACATATTTTGTGTATGAGATGGAATATCTAGACTATGTGGCCAACGAAGAAGCCACGCTGGACTATCTAGAAAATCTCATGTCAGCAGTGGCACGCGGACGTGATCGTGTGCAGGAGTTCATGAAGAACAATCCTGCTCCTAAAGAACTGGATCGTGATGACATCGTGGGTTTAGTAAATACTACGCTGAAATTAGAACAAGCCTTGGGCGGCCAGGCACCATTGGATCTCAGCCAGATAGAGAACCTTCGCCGCCGCAGTGATGGACATCTAGTGATAATGGACCCCTACAGCCTATGAGAGCACAAGAATTATTAGTCGAAATCACTCGCAGAGACTTCTTGCGTGGTGCAGGTGCCGTGGCTGGCTCTGCGGCATTGGGATCGGCACAGGCTCAATCCGATCGGAACATCACCAAGATTATCAACTCGGCTGCCATGTTGTGGGTGATATGTAAAAAACACTATCCCAACAACCCCAACACCCGAGAACTAGAAGAAACAGTCAAACGGCTTTGGAAAAGTAAAAGCGACAATGCTGTGGCATTTAATGAAGAATACACAGCAATGAAAGAAAGATTGGCAGATTGGGAAGCCCGAGATCCTGCCGGCTATGCCAACTTTGTCAACCGATATATGATGAACTTTGCCAAGATTAAAGCCAACTTGGAAACATTACCAGAGATGATGATATGAGAGCACAAGAATTCGCTAATTCCAAACTAGTCATCTTTGACATCGACGATACCCTGGTCAACACAGACACCAAGGTCAATGTGGTGCGAGATGGCCGGATCGTGAAGCAACTCAACAGTCACGATTTCACGCACTATCACTTACAGCCCGGTGAAGAGTTTGACTTTGGTGCTTTCCGTGATGCCCGCGAATTCTACACACAGGCCCGGCCCATACCCGGCATGATCCGCCAACTCAAACAAGACATCGCCACGGGCAACAAAGTGATCATGCTTACTGCCCGCTCGGACTTCAATGACCGAGAAGTTTTCCTGGACACATTCCGCCAGTATGGCATTGACATGTCAAAAGTGCATGTGTATCGTGCTGGTAACTTGAACATCAAAGCCGCCACAGAAGAAAAGAAAAAGATCATACTACAACATCTCTTGGGCAAAGAACACTACGACAAGATCATCATGTATGATGATTCTGTGCCCAATTTAAATGCTTTTCTTAGCCTCAAACAAGATTATCCATGGTCTAAGTTCTATGCCTGGCACGTGGATCCATCAGGAAAGGCAGACGAGTATCATAGGACTGATATCCGTGTCACAGAAGTCAGTGCGGATCGCTTGCAACAGTATCTAAATCGCGCTGGACAACAGGTTGATCGCAGACAGGAAAGAATGGCCCAGGCCCGTGAGCGACTCAACAAGAGTTATGAAATATACCATGCAGACCGTCCTGCTGGCTCCAGCCAGATTGTAGATCGTTTTGAATCTGACACCCCTGCGGAAGCCCAACGTTATTATGAAAAGTTTATTCAGAACTACGAAAGTGATCGAGACTTTGATTTACAACTGCGTCGAAGCACAGGCATCGTGGAAGATTCATTCCGAGGCATCGATATCTCCATGGAAAAGGAAGATGATGAAATCATGGTCCAGGCGTCGGCGGGTGGCAAGCAGTTAGGGTCAGTGTTGTTTGTGGAATACGATGGCTATCTCATGCCACAGGATCTTGAAGTAGATGAACGATTCCGTGGGCAAGGTATCGCCCAGGCCATGTATGACTATGTGAAAAGCCTGGGTTATCGCATACGCAGGAGTGGCCAGCAGACCGACGCAGGTTCTGGATTCTGGAGAAAACATCGTCCAGAACAGAATGTCTGGGAACAAAGTGTGGCGAAAGGCGATAAAATGAGCCTCATTAATCTAGATCAATCCTTGGCCGACACACCATCGGTATGGAAAAAATTCATAAGTTTGTTGCCACCACAATTGGCCCGAGAGTTTGTGGATGAGCGTCCAAGACCCGATCAAGACGATATAGACTTTCTCACTCCTTTGCGTCTGGTCAGTCCGCAGCCTGTATCAGTGCGTGTGGCCGACTTATTGCGTCATCCAGAGAATCAAGGAACCATTGGTAGATCGCCCGACGATGTGGTAACAGCAGTAAACCAACGATGGGGTCTCAAGATCCCGTCAGGTAAGAAATATGATCCCAATCCCGCACGATATCGTGCCTATGCCCAGATGGCACCCGGCACAGCCAGTCCTTCAGTCATGGCCGACGGGGTGATCCTGTTTGGAGCAGGCAGATTCGTGGCCGCGGCTCTGCGTGGTGATGAAACCATGCGTGTGTGGAGCATGACAAGAAAGCAAGGCGTGAAGGAAGTAGAGGAAAACTTTGCTGATGGTCGAGTAAAGGGCAAGAGCCGCCCGGGTCGTGTGAAACGTGCGGGTGCTAGTTGTAGTGGATCAGTCACAGATCTGCGTGCCCGTGCCAAGAAGTATGGTGGAGAACGGGGCAAAATGTATCATTGGTGCGCCAACATGAAGTCAGGTCGGAAGAAATAAGTAATATCATGCGAGCAAGAGAACTCACAGGACACAAGTGGATCACCACTATAACCATAAGCAATCCTGACTATACCGGCCGGATTGATGTGTCAGTGTATGCCCACAATCAAGCACAGGCCCGACAACTGCTCAAAGCGCAGTATCGCATCCAGGATCATCACATCGGATCCATCAGGAAGGCGCCATGAGAGTCGCAGAATTCATCGCAGAAGATCTGTCAGCGGCTGGCTTCCGTATCCATGTTAGTCCACACCTGGATAATCGTGCAGAAAATCGCGGCATATCCATGGCCACCATCTTGGGCATACTCAACAGATTGGATCGGGTGCGCAGACACATCCGTGGATTTGAGCCCAACTCACAGTTCAATGTCTATGACAGCCAACACAACATACATCTTGGCATGATGCGATCAGGATTCGATCCAGATAAACTGTTGTTGAACACAGTGTATCACAACGAAAACTACCACGGGCGCAATCCCGTCATAAAGGTTCGATAATGAGAGCACAGGAGTTCCAGGAAGTGGCACTGCTGACCCGGGTCAAAGGCAAGGGCGAGGAGCCCAGCAATCTGCCCAAGTTTGGACGGCCCATACTGCCCAAAGAAGAGATCAAATACCTTGGGAAAAAAGTCGGCAACATGGGCCGCTATGAGATCTGGCGAGACTATGTGGGTAGCCAGGTCAGTTACATCCTGGTAGATCCCCAAAGCCGCAGAGCCATAATCCATGCCTTTGGCAGCAGATATCAGAGAAATCCCAACTCATTCATAGTGGCAGGCCTGTATGCCGCACCCGGCAATCCTGTGCGTGCCAGCCAGTTCTATCATGCCTTGATCACGGAATTAGGACTGGATCTCATTTCTGATATCAAGCAGAGTCCCGGAGGCTACAAAGTGTGGCGTGAATTACAGCAAAGATTTCGTGACGTGAATGTATATGGCTATGATACCAAGCGCAACGAACTGCTGAACGTCACTGCACGTGATGAAGAAATGACACATGTGCCCGCTGAAATCGTGCGCAAGGGCGGGCCCGATGTCAAAGACGTGGCCCGCAACATCAGGCTAGTGGCCACAGCAAAGTGATCGCCAGCAGGCGCACACGCCGGTAAATATCGCATGAAATCAACATTCGTAAAATTAAACGTAGATCTACACTGCGATTGGAAAAAGACTCCGCCGCCCTATAGACTCTATGTCAACGATGAACTGTTCACTGAACGCACCTACATCTGGGGTGGCACACAGTATCTCCAAGAAATCATCAGCCTCAGCGCACCGCCTGGACGCTACAGCCTACGTATCGACAATCTGGGCGATCCTGACTGCAAATTCAAACTGCGCAATCTCTCAGTAGAAACAGGATCAGCCACGGTGCTGGATTCTAAAACCGTGGAGATCACCCAATGAGAGCCCGAGAATTCGTCACAGAAACCACGGTCAGCGGTGCCATAGCCACGGTTGCACAGCCCATGATGGCCGTGCTCGCAAGAGAACCTGCACAAGCACCCGCTGATAAATATAAAACTACTTCTAGGAAGCCGGCACCAGATGTTAACCGACGATTTAAAAACTCTTTTAGCAAGTAACTTTGCATATTATCTCAAGGCACAGATGTTCCATTGGAACGTGGAAGGCCCTGATTTCGGGCAACTGCACGAATTTTTCGGCGAAGTCTACGCTGATGCCTACGGCGCTGTGGACCAGATAGCCGAATACATCCGCACCCTGGATGACTACGCTCCCGGAAGCCTAGAGCGTTTTTCAGAACTCAGCGAGATCCCTGGACAGACCAAGATTCCCCGAGCCCGGCTCATGCTGGAAGAATTGCTACAAGATACCGAAACCATGAAAGCCATGGTCATGCGTGTGTTTGAATCTGCACAGGCCGAAGGTCGCGAAGACATCGCTAACTTCATGGCCGAACGCCAAAACAGTCATGGCAAGTATGCCTGGCAGACACGCTCATTCCTCAAGGATCAACGAGCATGAGCAATGACATAGCCCGCATACTGACCAAGTTTGATCAACTCAACGAAGGGTTGAACCAACAACAGACTGCCGTGAAGCAGATGCCTGCACTGTTTAAAATGAAATCACAGGGTCCTGTGTTGGGCGGAGATCCCAACCGCCCTGCGCCCAGCAAAGGTTACTATTTTGGTGGTGAGGGCGAGGAACCCACTGTGAATCGCGGTGGTTACAATAAACTACGAGATCGCACAGATTATCTTGACAAGCGTGATATCTTGTTCCGCCAGCTCACTCCTGGCATAGATCCACAAACCAGAGAAGCCATCAAAGATCGATTGGCCCAATTAGAAAAAGCTGCCGAGATGTCTGGGCTGACAGAAAACACCGAAGACAATCCCATGAGAGATGCAGTGCTTGGGCGCATCCGTCGTGGCAGATTGGATCTCATAGAAAAATATGGTCTGGACCATGTGCTGTCCGCTGTGGATGATGTCACAGACGGTGATGATGATTGGTACGAAATTGGATCCAGTGATGTCAGCGCCTATATCAAGCGTGTGGAAGATCTCTTGCGTGATCACTATGGTAGCCGTGACGAAGTAGTTGAAAGCGCCACTACCGAAGACGTGATCTCCACTGTTAAGAAAAAACTGGGCGACTATCTACAAGACATAGCCACGCAGATCAAGACAGATCCTGATCTCAAAGACAAAATGCCCCAGGACATGGATCGGATCTCTCCTGTGGTCAAGACCATCACCACAGACGATGGCAAAGAAATCAAGATACACGGCAACGAAGATGACGGATTCCGCATCACTATAAAGAACAAGGCCTTGTCATCCGAATTTGACAATCTTGACGAAGCTGTGATGGCCTGCGAGATGTATTGTGCTCGCCGACGCAACATGCAAGAACAAACGTCAAACAACGACTATCTGGAAGAACGATAATGAATCTGTTTAATCTAATTGAAAATACCACAGGCGGCTACGACAATCTCCGCGCACTGTTACAGGCCGTGAGCACCCGCTCGCCAGCCGATCTCAACATAGGTGGTGAACCCATCACCCTGGACTACATGGAAGCTAACTTCCTCAACGGTATCTATCGAGCATATTTGAAAGCCGGACGCCAAGAAGAATTCATCCAGGACCTGGGCGATGCACGGCGCTTTGACATGCACATGAAGAAACTGCGCGATCTCATCGCTAAACAGAAATCCTTCCGTGGATCAGTTCCGGGTCAACGTGGTGTCACAGGCGATGTTCCTGCTGGTGTGATGGAAGGTCTGGAAGCCTTGGAAGAGATAGCCATGCAGGATCCCAACAATCCCACAGATCAAAATGCCGGCAAATTGAACTGGACTCGCATGATCCAGGACTACATGGGCAACAAACCCTACACTGAATTTGAATTTGGCACGGATCGTCCGCTCACTCTGTATCGCACACAGATCTATGCCATACTCAAAGCATTTGGCAACATGAAACCACAGCAGAAACTCAACATCATCCTCAACACCTTTGGCAACAAAGTGGCTACCGTGGAATACCTTGACAAACTGCGTGCCAAGGGCATGATGCCCAAAAAAGTGCCTGCCTATGTGGCGCCTGGCACAGAGGCTCCTGCACCGGGACAGATGAGCCTTCCGGGCATAGACATGCCTCGCATCAAAGAAGCTCAAAAAAAAAGTCCGCAAGAATTAGCTAGAGACACGGCTGTTTCGGCCAAGGTCCAACGTGCGTTCCAACTGGCCAGGGCTCGTCAACCTGCCGCTGCCTCTGACATCGAAGCCTTTGTCAAAGATGAAATAGAACGTGGCGAAGAACTAGCACAACAGGTCGGTCAGTTACAGCAAGACAATGAACAACAGAGCCAGCAGATAGCACAACTGACCAAGGCCGTGAGCCAGCAAGCCAAGGCCGAACCTGAACCAAAGCCACCTGCACCATCAGCACCTGCCGCACGGGCACCCACGGCACCTGCCAAACCAGAAAAAGAACCCACTGCCAAAGCAGAGCCCGAGGCCCTGCCCAAGGACAAAGAAGAACCCAAGACCGAACCCAAGGCCGAACCTGCACCGCAGACACAACCGGCTCCAGCCAAGGCTCGCAAGCCCAGGGCTAAACCTCGTGCCAAACCACAAAAGGCCCCCGGGGAATTGCCGCCCGTGGATACCACCATCCAGATGCCACCACAGCAGATACCCGATCAGCGACCTTCAGCGCAGATATTGCAGTTTCCTGGCGGCAAGAAAGATGAAGTAGGCGCTGCCATGCAAGGCCTGGATCTTGGTGATTTGCCACGTGCCGCGGGACAAAACGAAAGCGTGAGAGTCACTGTGAGAGGCAATCCGTTGTTTGAAGGCAAGGATGGCACTGTGAAACAACGCATCGCCGATGACTTCTTCCTGGTAGATGTAGATGGATTTGGATCACATGCTTTCCATGTCAGCAAATTGGTGTTTGAGATGCAAACCCGACTGGATCGCTTCAATATTGACAGACCCATGTTGCCATCCGGCGTGGCCAAGGTCCAATACGCCCGTGACAACAACATGTATGATGATGCCCGCATACAAGAAGCCTTGCCTGACAAGGCCATGGCTGTGTTGAAAAATCTACAGCAACAGCAACAACAACCAGAACCTGCAATTGATCTCAATACACCTGCTGGTCCACGACGTGGTCGTCCTACCAATGCCCAACGAGCACAGCGCCACGAAGAGTTCTTGACTCTCCGACGTCGCATAGCATTGTTGGACGAGTTGATCCAGATGAAAGAACAGATTGATCGCTTGTTCCTCAAGGCACAGAATGTGCGTGGCGGTATCTATCCTGGCTTGCAAGCAGACATTGAGATGGAAGAACTGTATCCTGTGCCAGAAACAGATCGCCAATTCCAAGATCTCCGAGACAAATACACCAAAGACTTAACCGCACTGCAAAAGTTCTTGGCCATGAAGAAGGCAGTGTATCGTGAAGACGAAGATTCGATGTTGGGCGAAAGCACTGCCTTGGTGCGCTTGAAACAAGCACGTCAGGCACTGAGTCAACAAGGTGTGGCGGAAGGCACCGACGACGTCAAAAAGCGAATGTCCAAGTTGGAAGCACTGGCCTTGGCTGCAAATCGTGCCGGTGATGATGCAAAATGCAAAATGTATCAGCAAAAGATTCAATCACTCAAACAAAAATTATCTAGAGATATGTCAACAGGTGTAGCGGAAGCAGTTACAGATGTAAAGGCTGGCATGGCTGAAATATATCATCGCCTGGCTCCCAAAATAGAACGCCACCGAGACAGTTTCCTTGCCGGGCAACTGTATGATGAGTTGGAAAACTATGCTGAACTACACGGTGCCGAAGGCGAGTTCAAAAGGATGATGGCCACGGCCAGGAACAGTGCCCACATGGAATATGATACCAACCCGGGTGGTTTCCAAAACTGGTTCTGGTTCTTGCCATTTGAAAAACAGTTGGATGAAAAACAAGATGCTTGTTACCGCAAGGTAAAAAGTCGTTACAAAGTATGGCCTTCGGCTTATGCATCGGGTGCCTTGGTCCAGTGCCGCAAGAAAGGTGCTGACAACTGGGGCAACAAGAAAAAATGAGATATCGAGAGATCCTTGAAGCATGCTGGACTGGTTATAGAAAAGCCGGTATGAAGCGCAAGGGTGATCGCTGGGTTCCCAACTGTGTGCCTGTGAGCGAACAGCACATGGAAGAAAATCTCCGAGACTGGTTCAAAGAGAAGTGGGTGCGATTTGGGCCCGACGGTAAGATCCGTGGTGACTGCGCCAGAGGTTCCGACTCAGAAGGCAAGCCAAAGTGCCTGCCACAGTCAAAAGCACACAGCCTAGGCAAAAAAGGTCGTGCGTCGGCAGCAGCCAAGAAGCGTAGAGAAGATCCCAATCCAGAACGCAGAGGTGCTGCCAAGAATGTGTCCACAAAGGTTCGCGAGGATGCAGTGCAAGATCTAGTGAAAGATCTAAAAAATCCACACAGTTATGATGCCATTGATCACATGATGCAGACCATTGCTAAAAAATCTGGAATCACTGCAAAAGAACTGCATGATCGTTTCGTGAAAAAACATGACATAACTCCAGACGAATACATCAAACGCAAAGGCAACAAATGAGAAATCTAATCAACCGCATGGAAGCCATAGAACAAGGTTGTCCCCCTGCAACACAAAACATTGACCTCAACCTCAAGAACAGGAAGAAAGCCATAGATGAATATGACTATGGTCCCATGGATCCCAACGCTCCCAACGAAGAATATTGGGAAAGGATAGCCGCAGAGTGGAACATGGACGACGTCGATCAAGCCAAGTCGGCACGCTGTGGCAACTGCGCGGCCTTTGACATATCAGATGACATGCAAGATTGCATAGCCAAAGGCATCGGTGCAGAACCTGGGTCGGACCCTATGAGCACCATAGATGCAGGCACCTTGGGTTATTGCAAATTCCTCAAATTCAAATGTGCTGCCAAACGCACCTGCACCGCTTGGGTGGAAGGTGGTCCCATAACAAAATGAGAGTGACTGACATCGTGCGCGAGACCAAAGATATTGCCAGTTTCCTAAGTGGTCAATCTCCCATGGTAACGCTGCCACCTGGTAGTGCTAGAGCCAAGATTTTCACACCACAGGATCGCCAGGCCATAGAACGTTTTGTTCCTGCGGTGCGCGACATGACCGATCATGACGCACTGGAATCGGCCAAAGAGTTTTTAGAAACTTTCTTGAATCGCATCAAAACCGGCGAACAGTTGGACAGGACTGACCTTCGCATAGTCGGCGGACTCTATGACATCATCCGCAAACAAACCGATCGTTATGACACGTTTATGAGGAAATACAATCTAGATGAAAGCCAGTGAATTCGTTTCTGAGAAATGGAGCCGCAAATACAAACGCTCTATCAACTGTGCCCGGCCTCGTGGTTTCAGCCAGAAAGCGCACTGTGCTGGTCGTCGAAAGACCGACGAAGCCATAGGTGCCAATTACAACACCGCTCGTAGCATCGCTCAGGACATCCATGATTATGTTCTGAACATAGGACAGACCATTAGTCTGCAAGGGTCTCGAGGTCGTCCATATGTAGAGCAACTGCAATCAGAAATGTTGCCCATGATCGAGGAACTGCGTGCGCTTGGCTACGACTATCACCCCGAAGCCCGAGACTACATGGTGCCATTGACCATAGACAATGCTCTCGATCCCAGACTGACCGAAGAACAACTGGATGAGATACTCATGTTTAAAGGATCACCTTGCACCGTGGACTGCTCGGGTCACAGGGCAGGATACGAGTGGTGGTTCCGCAAACGCAAGACTCCCAACTCATGGAGCCCCAGTTTCAACAAGGGCGCTGCCTTGGCAGCCGCAGGTAAGTAACGGTATGGACTATCCTGTATATCCCGAAGATGACGGTTCGGATCGTTGTCGTAATCCCTACAGCCCTGTGGCAAAGAACACACCTTAGGACCGCTATGGTGCGTGGCCGGCTGCTGGCCTGACTGACGGATTCGCTACCCCTAGGTCTAAAGTGAGCATAATTATTTAGATGTATAACATTGTACCATCGTCATGGCAAGGATCTGCCGATCAATGCACGGGTGAGATGGCATGGTTAAAAGAACTTGGGTCTAATTTCTATTGTGCTCTATGGCAAGCATGGCCAAAATATGATTTACCACTTGGATACGATGGTTACGTCATCTCGTTTCACCTCGAGTCTGGTGATTTTGCTATAGAGTGCGAAAAGGTAAACCTAAGCACATCTGATCAGGTTATTAGATATTTTAAATCTTGACTAAATCTGGGATATCGTGTATTATACGACAACAAAGGAGATATTATGGATACCAAAACATTCAACGCCGAACAAAAAGCCAAACTCACCCAAATCATCAATGAAGGCATGCAGGTCATGCACGAGATCGAAACGCTGACTGGCGGACTCAATGACACTGTCAAGGCCGTGGCCGAAGAAATGGAAATCAAACCCAGCATTCTCAAAAAAGCCATCAAGGTTGCGCACAAGGCCGAGTTTGGTAAAACCCAGCAGGAGCAAGAACTGTTGGAAACGATTTTGACCACCGTGGGCAAAACTCTATAATTACTGTTATCGAAACAGCGCATCGCCCACGTCACGGGCATGAATCAAGGTATGAGCGAGCCATAAGTCGCCTGGAGAACAATGAGTTACGTAGACGCACTATTTGATCGTGATCACGATCGCATACATGTGGTAGAACGCCTGGATGGGCGTAGAGAATACCGAGAGTATCCTGCCACATACATTTTTTATTACGACGATCCCCGAGGCAAGTTCCGTTCGATCTACGGCAACTCTGTTTCGAGATTTTCTACACGCAACAACAAAGAGTTCCGCAAAGAACTGCGCATCCAGTCGGGCAAGCAAATCTATGAGTCCGACATCAATCCTGTGTTCCGTTGCTTCGAAGAAAACTACAAAGGACAAGATGCTCCTCGACTGCAGACAGCATTCTTTGACATCGAAGTAGACTTCGATGCTGAGCGCGGATTTTCCAAGCCCGAGGATCCATTCAATCCTATCACTGCCATATCGGTCTATCTTGACTGGTTAGATCAGTTGGTAACACTGGTGGTTCCGCCACGTCACATGAGCCAGGAGACTGCTCAAGAGATTGCCAGCGAGTTTGACAATACCTTGGTATTTGAACGTGAAGAGGACATGTTAAAAACATTCCTGGATCTAATAGATGATGCAGACGTGCTGTCAGGGTGGAACTCAGAAGGCTTTGATATTCCTTATGTGATCATGCGTACCACTCGTGTATTGAGCAAAGATGACACACGAAAGATGTGCTTGTGGGGACAACTGCCCAAGCAACGCACCTTTGAACGATTCGGCGCAGAAAATCTCACTTTCGATCTCATTGGACGTGTGCATATGGATTACATGCAACTCTACAGGAAATATACCTATGAAGAAAGACACTCCTATAGTCTGGATGCCATCCTCGAATATGAAGGACTTGAAGGAAAAACTAAATTTGAAGGAACCCTGGACCAACTCTACAACCAAAACTTCAAAACATTCATACAGTATAACCGACAGGACGTCAACGGTCTGGCCCAGATGGACAAAAAACTCCGGTTCCTGGATCTAGCCAACGAACTAGCCCACGCCAACACTGTGTTGCTACAGACCACCATGGGTGCTGTGGCAGTCACAGAGCAAGCAATCATCAACGAAGCCCACGAACGTGGTATGGTAGTTCCCAACAGGAAAGAGAGACTCACAGATGAAGACACGCAAGCCGCAGGTGCCTATGTTGCTTATCCCAAAAAAGGCATCCACGAATGGGTCGGTGCCATCGACATCAACTCACTGTATCCCTCGGCTATTAGAGCCCTCAACATGGCGCCAGAAACCATCGTCGGGCAACTGCGCCCCATAATGACTGACCGGTATATCCGAGACAAGCAGACTTCCGGTGCGAGCTTCGCGGCTGCCTGGGAAGGCCTGTTCGGCAGTCTTGAGTATACAGCCGTGATGGAACAACAGCGTGGCACAGAGATCACCATAGACTGGCAGGACGGTGAAGAGACCGTGCATAGTGCCGCAGAAGTGTGGAAGATGGTTTTTGACTCAAATCAGCCATGGATCCTCAGCGCCAATGGAACTATATTCACTTTTGAAACCGAAGGTGTGATTCCGGGACTGTTGGCACGCTGGTATAGAGAGCGCAAGGAACTCCAGAATCATCTCAAACAAGCCACTAGCAAAGCCGATCAGGAATTTTGGGACAAACGACAGTTGGTCAAGAAGATCAACTTGAACAGTCTGTATGGTGCCATCCTCAACCCCGGTTGTAGATTTTTCGACAAGCGCATCGGTCAATCAACCACGCTCACGGGTCGGGCCATCGCACATCACATGGATGCCTTTGTCAACGAGTGTGTCACAGGAAAATACGATCACACAGGTGATGCTATCATCTATGGCGATACAGATTCTGTATATTTTTCTGCCTGGCCTGCGCTGAAACAAGAAGTGGAACAAGGACGCATGACATGGTCCAAAGAGATCTGTGTGCAACTCTATGATTCGATCGCAGAACAAGTCAACCAGAGTTTTCCAGCATTCATGGAACAGGCATTCCATTGCCCTAGAGAGATGGGCGAGATCATCCGAGGCGGTCGAGAGCTGGTGGCAGATCGCAGTTTGTTCATCACCAAGAAGCGTTATGCTGTCAACATCTACGACAAAGAAGGCAAACGCAAAGATGTTGAGGGCAAAACAGGACAGATCAAGGCCATGGGGCTAGATCTCAAGCGCAGTGACACACCCAAGATCATCCAGGACTTCCTATGGTCATTGTTGGAAAGAGTGTTGGCCGGTGCCCAACGAGATGAAATCATAGAACGCATCAAAGAATTCAAATATGAATTCAAAGAACGCCCAGGTTGGGAGAAAGGTTCGCCCAAACGTGTGAACAATCTCACACAGTATGCCAAGAAAGAAGAACGTGAAGGCCGTGCTAACATGCCAGGTCATGTGCGAGCAGCCATGAACTGGAACTCCATGCGACGCATGAATTCAGACAACTACTCCATGCAAATTGTGGATGGCATGAAGACCATCGTTTGCAAACTGAAATCTAATGCCCTGGGCTGGACGTCCATTGGATATCCCACAGATGAATTGCACTTGCCTGCTTGGTTCCGAGAATTGCCATTTGATGATGCAGAAATGGAAGCCACAGTAGTGGATCAAAAGATAGACAATCTGTTGTCGGTACTGGACTGGGATCTTTCATCGGCCACCGATACCACCAACACTTTCCAATCATTTTTTGACTTAGCATGAAACTCAGCAGATTAATCACCTACAAACACATGGTCGACGGGTTGCATATCAGTCACATCCAGGACCAAATAGAAACTGAACTAAAACAGATCCACACTGATCTTTCCATACAAAATATAGATTTTGATAATCTCAAATCTGAAATCGAAAAGCAGAGCCAAATGATACGGCAAAGCATGACAGCCATTGAATCATTGCTGGCTCAATTTAAAAAAAATCTACATGGCTTCGTGGACAGCATAGAAGAGCCTTATTACGCCCGGAGCGAAAGCCTTTATCAAGAGAGTCGCAAAGATTCTGCTGAATACACGCTGGATCAATTGCAGTTCAAAAAACTGCTGTATGAACCGGCCACCAATGAATTTTTCCAAAGCCGACTGAAATTGCATTCGAACTTCAAATGGCCGGCCTTGGAGATTCGTCCTGGATTTGGAGATCTCACTCCATGTCTTGTGGCCTGCGATCCTTTGTATCTAGTTGACACCAATGATGCACTCCTGCAACCTGTCAAAAAAATGTTTACTCCAGAATACCAGCGACGCATCAGATATTACACCATCGACGAATCGGCCAAGCACATTCTCAACCAATTGCCCCGACAACAGTTTGGTATTATAGTAGCAGTGAATTTTTTTAACTTCCGTCCTCTTCCTTTGATCAAAAAATACGTGCAGGAATCGTTCTCGCTGTTGAAACCTGGAGGATCCTTGATTTTTACCTATAATAACTGTGACTATCCAATAGGTGTTGACAATTTTGAAAATTCGTATTATTGTTATACACCAGGACATCAAATCGCTGAAATCTGTAAACAAGCAGGATTCAGGATAGCGGCCAGTTTTGATCTAGAGAACAATGTGAGTTGGCTCGAACTACAAAGACCGGGAAGACTGAGTAGCATACGTGGCGGACAGGCTTTAGGCAAAATACAATCACTTTAACGGAGAACCAAATGAGAGACTTTTTATTAGACTTAGTAGAACACACACATGATCTCGGTTGCATCGACCTAATCAAGATCACAGGCACAGACAAAGAAACTGTGATAGATGCCTTGGCTGAGGACAAGAGCGTGGTCGTGAATGCACGATTCGCCACGCCAGTGGCTGAATTCATGGGCACGTTCGGCATGCCCAATCTCAGCAAATTAAAGATCCTGATTAACTTGCAGGAGTATCGCGAACACGCCACCATCACTGTGAATCGCCAAGACCGTAATGGTGTGGACTCGCCGGTAGGCATGCATTTTGAGAACAAAGTAGGAGACTTCAAGAACGACTATCGATTCATGGTCGCAGAAGTGGTCAGCGAAAAACTCAAACAGTTTAAGATGAAACCAGTGACCTGGCATGTGGAATTCGAGCCCACAGTGGCCGCTATCCAGCGTCTCAAGATGCAGGCACAGGCCAATGCCGAAGAAACTTCATTCATGGCCAAAACCGAAGGCACTGATCTCAAGTTTTTCTTTGGTGATCACTCCACACACGCAGGCAACTTCGTGTTCCAACCTGCGGTCAGCGGCAAACTCACCCGTCCATGGTTATGGCCAGTCCAGCAGTTCATCGCTATCATGAATCTCACTGGTGACAAGACTGTGCGTTTCAGCGACGATGGTATTGCCAAGATCACTGTGAACTCAGGCATCGCCACTTACGATTACATGTTACCGGCCTTGAGCAAGTGATCAGAAATGTAGTCCGTTACCAGCCTCCTGATATCTGGGGAGTGTTGTGTATAGACATCTGGCAAGATGCTCGCACCGACGAGTTTTACCAAACGTTCCTCCAGAGATTGTCTAAATATCCAGTGGGTGCTGTGGTTAACTGCACCTTGGATCTGGTGATTGACTATGCGGATGTGAGCGTGTATAATACACTTGATAGATACCACTGGCGATCAACAGATACCCAAGAACAAATACGCAACATGATGCTACTAGATCTCGTCAAAGCCAGTGGGCAAAACAGGACCAGTCGCTTGATACATGATGCTTTGTTTGACCAAAACACTGTGCATATCAGCCAAAAGCAAACATTTAACTATCATGTGGATCGGTTCTTTCCTGACATAAAGGATTGGATCGTGCTTGGCAGTGCCTGGGGCAAGTGTTTACACTACGGACCATTGGGTATAGATAAATTGGTAGATCTACCAAATTGGAGATTCCATATCTTTCCTCAATGGAGTATACAGACAGAAACTCAGCAGGCACCGGATCTGCAACAGATACACGACGATTATTTTGTATGGGCACCCATCGAAGATGATGGGTATAGACTGATAACAAGAGCACAAAATCACAAATGGATAGAGACGACTTAACATCTAAACAGCAAGACTATGCTGTGTTCCTCCCGGCCATCTCCAGTTTCTACGCTGGATACATCGGTCGCGAACGCCATGGTGTAGGACTGGATGCAGGTCGGTTGCCCTCGGCCATTGGTGACATGGAAGCCATGAACTGGCTCAATCCTACCAAGGCTTTGTTTCCCTATCGTTGGAGCTTGTATTCCGCAGGACACGCCAATCTAGATTTGAATAAGTTTGATGCCAAAGAGGACATGATCCGCAACAGAGATCCCAACACCATCATGCTGGCAGACTCAGGTGGATTCCAGATCGCCAAAGGTGTATGGCCCGGGCGCTGGGCAGATCCCACAGATAAAAAGTCAGAGCAACAACGAGAAAAAGTTCTTAAATGGCAGATGGGCATAGCCACATACGGAATGACCATGGACATACCCACATGGACATTCCGAGACCCCAAGGCTGCTGAAGCATCGGGTATTCACAGTTATGATGATGCTGTCACAGCCACACAATACAACAACGAATTCTGGATCGCTAATCGCTACGGCGATACCCGGATCTTGAACGTGCTCCAAGGCGGTAACCATGCCGAGGCCGATCATTGGTATGATCTCATGAAACACTATTCTGATCCCAAGCGTTATCCAGATCGGCATTTCAATGGATGGGGCATGGGTGGCCAGAACATGTGTGACGTGCATCTCATACTCCGCCGCTTGATACATCTCATACATGATGGACTGTTAGAAAAAGGTGTGCATGACTGGATGCACTTCTTGGGCACTTCAAAGTTGGAATATGCCTGTCTGCTCACAGACGTCCAACGTGCCATAAGAAAATATCACAATGCCAATTTCACCATAAGTTTTGACTGTGCCAGCCCGTTCCTGGCCACTGCCAATGGACAGATATACACACAGCTCAGGACTGAAAACAGAGGCAAGTGGAGTTACATGATGAGCCCCACAGCAGACGATAAAAAATATGCCACGGACACTCGTGCATTCCGAGATGCTGTGCTACAGGACCGGATACATGACACATTTGAAGATAGCCCTATATCTGCCCGTATGAAGATCCAGGATGTGTGCATCTATAAACCCGGCGATTTGAACAAAATTGGCAAAGAAGGTCGCACATCGTGGGACTCTTTCTCTTACGCACTAATGATGGGTCACAATGTGTGGCATCATATCCGGGCGGTACAAGAAGCCAATCGGAGATATGATGCAGGAGAAGTTCCCGGAATGCTTGTGCGAGAAACCTTTGATCGTGTATACTTTAGAGACTTAGTAGATACCATTTTCCAACAACGTGATCGCAATCGTAGTTTGACTATCATAGATGAAAACTCTAAATTCTGGGACCAGATCATCGGCACACGAGGGTTCACGGGTAAACGCACTACCAATGCGCATACTCAATTCAACGCTTTCTTTGATGTGGAAGATGATGACAGTTCCGAAGAAGAATTTGATCAATCCAAACTAGACGCCCTGGAGAACCTAAATGTATGAGAATCGCATCAAGCACCTAGAGCATGTCCACGAAATGCTGGACAAAAAAATTGATGTCATGGAACGGACCGGTGTGTTCGAAGACAACAACATACACGATCTCAAAAAACAACGATTGCAGGTCAGAGACCAGTTGGCCGAATTGCGCAGGAAACAGCATGAACATGATCAAGAAGTTGACCAAGGAGATGATTGATGGATAGGCCCGGACACAACAACGCAGAATTCTTTTTCGGCCGAGAAGTGGAACATACTCCGGCCTTGGACCAGCACACGCTGTTCGTGATAGGTTATCAGTCAGTGGAATCCATAGAACAGGCCTTGGCCCAATCCACACAGGATACCCAGCACATCTTTTTTGGGGCCAATGATTCATATCGTCCCAAGACCAATCCTGACTATGTTGGTTGGGAAAATGTCATACAAACTTTCCTGGGTCGTGGATATTGGTGTAGCCTGGATATACCTTTCCAGTATGTGGAAGAATTCCACGAGGGTGGGCTGTGTGAGCATGATAGATTCATCCCCATCATCAAGATTCCCATTCCTTATATAAAATTGTGGAACTACAACACTTGTATCAAGATCGATGACAAGGATTTTGCGGCTACCAATCCTGGAGTATGGGTCCATAATCTACATGATGTGCTAGATAGAGAAAAATTCACTGATTGGTCTAAATACGATAAAGATCTTGTAGTATCATGAGTTGGATTTTTATGATGTTTATGCACGGCTATATAATAGAAGTGGACAGTTTTATCTCCAGGCAGGCATGTGTAGATAAAATGAAACAATACAATAGAGCCGCCGAACAGAGTGGCAGTATTTTCCTAGTATGGTGCGAATCAAGGCCTCGTGCTTGAGACCTTTTATGTGGGGAGAAATTTTTGAAATACTGGACCGAACTTTCAGAAAGCGATCGCGCTCATGTTGCGTGGACTCTGAGTTTGGTATTGGCTGCCACTGTGCTGGTGCTTTATGCCATAGCCGCCAGTCGTGGACAGGATGTGGATTATTTCAAGACTCGCTTGGGACTCATGGAACAGCGTTTGAACTACATGGATCAAAAGATAGACAAAGTAGCACAGGGGCAACACGATCAAAAAGAACATCTCAATGAGATCCGTAGGATGCATGAAGCACAACAGCGGCAACTCGAAGACCAGCAAAAATGGCTGGATTTTTATAAAACCTTACCACAACTACCCAAACCACCTACCAAGAGGTAATCATGGCTCGACTTTATAGAATCACTCCATTGCAAAAAAAATCAGTGGAATATTTCGTGGATGTTTATGAAAAACTTCCAGACGGAAGGATCAGAGGGTTTGATGTAACCGAAACTTGGCGATGGGGGCAGGCTTTCAGAGAAGAAGATGAACCAGTATATGAAAGCGAAGGCACTGTATTTTGTCGTCCTGAAGTTGGGTGGGGTTGCGAACTGGATGATTTGGTAGCCGTGCATGTGAATTATGGTTGCTGGGACATGGATGGCAATGTCTATGATGATGGATTCACAGAAGAAGAAAAAGCCCAAATAGAAGCACTGTTGCGATGGGAAACCGAAGATGAAGATGGTCGTTGCGGAACCGGGTGGATCTATGACGGTGATCATAATTGGGAAATCGAAGACGAGCACGTGGCCATATTGGAACCATACAAGGTTGACCTAGTGGATGAAGATGCTTATAATGAAGTAATAGAAGAGAATGTCGCACTTGAAAAATTAACCCCATCAAATGGTTGGCCATTTCCAACTGAGGAATCTAAATAATGAATGTGAAAGAACTAGCAGAACAAGCGATCTATCGGGCTCAACACTTGCAAGAGTTTGAGGTATTGCGCGATGAAAACGACATGATGCTCAACGGAACCATACGCTATGACATTCGGCACAGGCCTGGCACACCATATCGTATCACAGTGCCTGCAATGACACAGGCCGAAGCCGAAGTTCGTGTGGACGAGTGGATTGAAGAAATGAGGAATGTAGAATGATTGTCAGCGAAAGAGAAACCATTGAACGTATCCGTGAAGCCGCTGATCGCAAAATCTGGGTCACATTCCAGAAAGAAGGTATCCATAAATACCCAGCGGCGCTGACAGATCCTATGTTGGCCACAGGAGATGAGTATGATGTTTCGTTCCTTGGTTATCCTCACCGTCACATCTTTCATTTCAGGGTGTGGATCGATGTGTTCCACAATGACAGGGACATCGAGTTCATCCAATTCAAGCGGTGGCTCTTGTCGTTGTATTCCAGTGCCCAGCCAGCCGATGTCTTGCGTGATCGGACCGTTCACAATAATCAAAATTCAGTATTGAGCCTGGATTACAAGTCTTGCGAGATGATCGCAGACGATCTGTATCTGCAAATAGCAGGCCGTTATCCTGGCCGTGCTGTGTGGATTGAAGTGGCCGAAGATGGTGAGAACGGCTGCCTCATCAAGTATAATACTCACCGTCCCTATCAATCAATCACAATCTAAGAGGAATCAACATGGGCAAGCCCACGTTCAAACCCAATCCCCGTAGCCGCCAGGTATGGGAAGACCTAGACCGTTATCTTGAATTCTGTTGCGATTATGGCTACAAGTTCAACGAAGCGGATCTATACAATAACCGCGTGTATGCTTTCCAGCAGTTCCGCAAACTGGAAGCCGGCAAGGAGCCCCGAGACATGTGGGCACAAGATGCCAATCGGAGACCACGCTGATGCGTAAGATATTCTACATGGGGTTGGAAAGTTACGAAGCCCGCTACACTCTACAACTCACGGAATGGAACAAACGTGTGTTTGACCGCCGCGGCCTTGACGTTGTATATGTGCCTGGCTCCACCATTGATGATACCAAATCAATCAGTGTAGGACAGGTGCTAGACGCTCACGGTCGAAGTTATTTTTCAATGAGCCAGATGATGAACCTAGTGCAGATGATGCGCAACGGTGATGTCACTGATCAAGATGTGATCTATTTTGAAGACATGTTCCAACCCGGTATCGAGAGCTTACCTTATATTCTTGATCAAGTGCCTGACAATCTCAGACCGCGTATCTTTGTGCGCTGTTTGGCACAGGCCATTGACCCCGATGACTTCGTGCATGTCTGGGGCATGGCAGGCTGGATGTCGACTTATGAAAAGATGGTAAATCAGATCCCCAATGTCGCTGTGTTGGCCACCAACGAAGAGATGGTAGCACACATGCGCATCGCAGGGTGGACTGCTCCCATCTACAATATTTCAGGCTTGGCATTTGGCAAGGCGGAAGTGCTCGAGCGCATAGGTGGCAAAGACCATGTTTGTGATTTTGACGTGAGACCATATCGTGTGGGATTTGCCGCACGATTTGATCAAGAGAAACAACCAGACTTCTACATGGATCTCATTGACATGTGGCATGAGCAAGGCAGATATCCGGTTGAGTTCGCTGTGTTCCAAGGAGGCCCATTGCGCTCAAACAACTCACGTTATATCGAACGTGCTCGTGACATGGAACGCCAAGGCCGCTTGAAAATCTATGAGAATCTAAAGAAAAATGATTACTATAATCTTCTCAACAATACTCGTGTGCTGTTTAATTGTGCTCTACAAGATTGGGTATCTAACACAGTATCAGAAGCCGATACTCTTGGTTGTAATGTGTTATATCCTGCTTATCGCAGTTTCCCTGAAACCTTTGCCAACGATCCTAACCGACTTTATGTTCCTTGGTCGATAGATGATGCTTTCACCAAACTGGGGTTGTTGCTCAAAGAACCACACCACAACATGGGATTGATCTCTGACTGGACTGATGGCACAGTGGATCGCATCGTAGATATCATCCAAGGCCAAGGCGAGCAATGGAATCGTTCAGGCAATCGCTACAGAGATCACGTGCCCGAAAACAAGTATCATGTGGTCAAAATTTAAACATGAAACAAAAAGTTTTAATCATTGGTGCCAGTGGTGGTATAGGATCATCATTATCGAGATTGATGTCAACCCATGATTATGATGTTGCAGGTTGGTCTTCACAGGATTTAGATCTAAATTATCCTGGAAGAATTTTTGATTGTGATTTTTCTCATTTTGACATTCTTGTAAATTGTGCCGGGCACAATCGTGGAACTTGGCGAGGTAATTTACAAAACACCTGGGAAAATCAACTCAGCATGATAATTGTAAACTATGCATCAAACTTTTTTTTGATGAAACATTATGCAAAATCGAGAGATTCAGGAACTTACGTTTGGATCAGTTCCGACAGCATAGATCAACCAACTATCTACCAGGGTGTATATGCAGGTACCAAAATGGCCAGTAAGTTCAGTTTAGATCTTTTAGCCAAAGAAGCCGATCATATTACCGTATTATCTGCTAAAGTTGGACTTACCAAAACCAATTTCAGATATAGAAATTTTGAAGGCACCAAGTCCTGGCAGGAGGTAGAGGAGACTTATGGTGATAGAAAACTCATGTCAGCGGATTCGGTGGCGCAACGTCTTTTTCAAGGAATAAAAAGTAACACAAAGGAAATGGTAATCACATGAACGGTAAGATAAAATTTATATTACCCGATATCAACGACAAAGCAATAGATTCGCGTGGTGCAATTTACAGCTTTATACCACATGATGAAATTGTGGAATTCTGTTATGTTACTACCAAATCAGGACATGCTCGAGGTCATCATTACCACAAAGAGTTCGACGAATACCTCATGTTAGTGGATGGAGAAGGCATATATCTTGAGTTATTAGATGATGGAACTGTGAGGAAAATAGTAATAGGTGCTGGGCAAACTTTATATGTGCCTAGACTAACTCCACACACATTTATACCGATAACCGATTGTAAATCAGTAAGTTTTCTTACCAAACGATGGGACAACTGTCAAGAACCTATTACACCAATTAAGATATGAATTGGCGGAGAAATAAAATTTATATTGTTACAATAATGGAAAAATTATGACTATGAAATCAAACTGTGTAATAGTAACGGGTGCTAGTGGTTATATAGGAGGACAAACTATTCTCCGACTTGGAGATGCTGGACATAATGTCATTGGTATTGATATACGGCCTGCTCCAGATCATTTGAAAAGTGCGTGCAATAGGTTCTATCAAGAAGACTTTGCCAACGAATTTGCATTGAGCCTTTTGGACCAATTTGAACCACGGGCCATCATCCACTGTGCTGGCACTAGCCTCGTAGGCCCCAGCGTGACCAATCCTGAGCGTTACTATGACAACAATTTTGTCAAGACCAAACGCATGTTGGACCGACTGATCAAACATGAAATCAAGTCCAGAGTGATATTCAGTTCCAGCGCGGCTGTGTATGGAGAACCTGTGATGACTCCGTGTTCTGAATTGGATCCGCCTCTGCCCGTGAGTCCCTATGGTGAGAGCAAACTCATGATAGAAATGGCGTTAAACAGTTATAGCCGTGCTTATGGACTAGACTATGTGAGTTTCCGTTACTTCAACGCCTGTGGGGCTGATCCCCGTGCCCGTCACGGTCAAGCCAATGCCGCTACTCACATCATTGCCAGAGTTCTGGAAAGCATGAGAGACGGAAAAGAGTTTGTGCTCAATGGTGAAAATTATCCGACCCAGGATGGAACTTGTGTGAGAGACTACATTCACGTAGATGATCTTGCCCGTGCGCACGAGATGGCCATAGAGCCGGAAATTCCTGCTGGCGTGTATAATCTTGGATCGTCATCAGGATACAGCAATCGCGAGATCATGGATCTGGCACAAAAAGTCGCAGATAAATCTTTAAAATTTTCTGCAGGTCCTCAGAGAGAAGGTGATCCTGCTGTGCTCACGGCTGCCAGCGACAAATTCAATTTAGTGAGTGCATGGGTTCCTAGATACAATATCGAAGAAATAATCCAGCATGCGTGGGCCTGGTATACACGATGAGTTTTGACCCAATTTTTCAATTTGAAAAACAATTATCAGAATACACCGGTGCACCTTATGCTGTGATGACTGATTGTTGCACACATGCTATAGAGTTATGTTTACGGCATGAACTACCTAACTGGACATCATTCACTGCTTTTACCTATCTTTCTGTGCCCATGCTGATGCATAAACTTGGGATCGAATATAAATTGGTGCAGGAAGATTGGATTGGCGAATATCGTTTTCACAATACCCGTATCTGGGATTCGGCACGCCGGCTAGAACGCGGTATGTATCGACCTGGCATGATGCAATGTTTGAGCTTTGGCCGAGGTAAACCGTTGGAGATAGGGCGAGGCGGTGCCATATTGCTTGACGATGCTCGGGCGTATCGTGTATTATTAGAACAGAGATATGATGGTAGAGACTTGACCATCATCCCCTGGCAAGACCAAAAAACTTTTAGGGTGGGGTATCATTATAAACCAACCATAGAAGAGGCAGAAAAAGGTATCGAATTGCTACCAAAAGTAGATGAGAAACCTAAATATGTCTCATACCCGGATCTAAGACAGATCCAGATCATTGACTAGCCATCCTCGGCTCTAACTCGGAGAAAAAAATGACAGAAAAAAAACAAGAATTATTTGATGCGATAAAAAACACAAAGTTGGTAAGCGAAGCACCTTTCCATCCTGGCTATGAAGATGCTGCCATGAATCTTACCAACACAGGACTGGACGCCATGGTCAATGATCGAGGTTATCAAACGGCCTATCTCGGCGATGCTATCCGATTCCAAATGCGGCGTGAAGGCAAAAGATTCTGGGCTGGAGACAATGTATCGGAATATGTGAATCCTGCCACCAAAGAAATCCTGATCAATGAGGCCACCGAAGCGTTTGAGTTAGTGCTAGATCGTTTGCTGATCGATAGAGAAACGGATCCCAACTCCAAGGGCACCGCACGTCGTTTGGCCAAGATGTATTTCAATGAGATCATGGCCGGAAGATATGAATCTGCACCCGACTGCACTGCTTTCCCCAACGACTCGGCAGACCGATACGAAGGCATGCTGGTGGTGCGCAGTGAGATCCGGAGCATGTGTAGCCATCACCATCAACCAGTGGTTGGAGTGGCCTATATTGGAATCTTGGCCGCACACAAACTCATCGGTCTCAGCAAATACACTCGCATCGCGCAATGGTGTAGCCGTCGCGGAACTCTACAAGAAGAATTGTGCAACGACATCGCCCGAGAGATCATGAAAGTGACCGAAAGTTCTGATGTAGGCGTATATGTGCAAGCCACGCATGGGTGTTGTGAAAATCGCGGCATCATGGCCCATTCTAGCCTTACCCAGACAACCGTTCTAAACGGTGCATTCCGGACGGACCCGGCTGTGAAAAAAGAGTTCATCGATAATATCAAACTGCAACAGGACTTTGCGCCTAGGTAAGTGAGCACTTACCTATTTGACCAATAATCCTAGATCAACTATAATATTGATATTATAGACAAATCTGGAACGACCAATGGATTTCAAACGCAGTATCATTGCTGTATCAATCTCTGGCATAATGTCTACCTTGGCCGGCTGTGGGGGTGGTGGTGGTGGTGGCACTAGTTCAACGCTCGGTGGTTTTGTCCGATCAGAAGTTCCTTTCCATACTCCTGTGCGCATATCGTCGGCTATAGATCCTTTGGTCAAAGTCGATGGAGCGGCACCTGTATTTGATATCTTTGAAGCAAATGTCACTGGTAGTGGCAACGATATCATATTGGCAGGTAGACAAACACAATATGCCACACCCGAAACCTGGAGTAACAGCCGGATCAGTTTGTTCGCATGGCAAAACGGAACTTTAGTCGACCGCACTGCACAGTGGTTTCCGGGTGGTATCAACGAAATACTAGGCACAGAACCCAGCGTGAAGTTTGCTGATCTATTCAACACAGGTCGCCAAGACATGTTGGTTGCACCCAGCACGGACATGCAACACTATGGCCCTGGTTATGTGTTCGCCAACCAAGGCACACATTTCAATCGCATATCAATTCCTCTCAACAATGTATGGGCCCACGACAGCGCCATCGCAGACATGGACGGAGACGGTTTTAAAGATTTGCTGTTTGTCGATTATGGACCAAACACCACCTTGGCAATCAACAATCGAGTCAATAACTTTACCGCATATACCGATAGCAGAGGCACGGCCGGTGATCTGCGGTGGGGTGGATCCAGCATTGTTGCTGACAGTTTTCTAGGCAATGGACAGAAACAGATCATAGTAACTGACAATGCTTGTAATACTGCCAACGCCGCATGCAGTAATGCTCGCACCACCAAGATGTATAGCTACACCATCGTTGGAGGGCAACTGAATTATCAATACATAGCCGATCTTCCTGCACCATTGTTGGATCACAATGTGAGAGTGGTATCGCATGATTTCAACGAAGATGGACGACCCGATGCCATTGTTTTTAGCCGTCTTGGTTTCCATACCAAACAAAGTGCCATCCAATTCCTGAAAAACAACGGCGCCGCTGTGTTCCAAGATGTGACCACAGATACACTGGTCGGTTATGATACCAATACCTATTCTACCTACAACCCCAAATTCCTAGACATCAACGGCGACGGTCGCACTGATATTTTGGTCAGTGCCACAGATTTTTCGGGTAATCAATCCAGCACTCAAATACTGTTGAAAAGTTCAGACGGCAAGTATGTGGCGGCTCATCAAAGGATTTTTACGGATTTTCTCAAGCAAGCCGCGCAGATGACCCAGGAGTTAGGAACCGGTGCTAACGAAGCCAACAGCACGGTGAACTTGTTCAAAGCGCCAGATGGAAAATATTATCTAGTGACCTTCATCGCATATGAAGCAAACAATGATCGCAAACTGGCAGTTTACATGAGCCAGATGGGAGGACAAGTCACACTCACAGCGCAGACAGCAGTGGATCTCATCAGACAGAAATGGCCTTACATGAGTGCGGCCGCGGCCAATTCAGTGTTGGCACAGACAGCGGCCACTTATTGGAATGGCAAAGTTATTGACATTGAGGCCGCAATGAATCCAATTGGTGGTCTTTGGATCAATTCCAAACCTATCACTGGCCATATCGCTGGTGTAGACATCGGGTCAGGTAGGATGCTGGCCACTGATGCTCTGCATAGACCGTTTGCCATCAATGCCAAGCCCATGAACACTCAAGGACTCAATGCATGGCAACGCACTGCCAACCCTGTGCAGGATCATGAAATGACCAGTCATGCAGAGTATTTGGTAGGTGGACGCAGTATGATGATGGATGGCCTGCGTGTGACCAGTGATCAAAACATCAACGGCCAACCCGGTGATGCTTACAGTATTGGAATTCCACGCATCTGGTTCAAGAAAAACTGGACCTATGGGGCGCAGTATACCAAGTTGGCATTCAACCCCTGGATTAGTTTCAGTGGTGTGTGGGGAACTGTGCGTAGTAGCAGTGTGCTAGACAATGTTGTGGCTTATCAAAACGGTGGATTTTCCGCTCGTGGTAGCCTCATGTATGTCAACACCGAAATCAATCCAGGATTGATCACCAGAGTCACACCGACTGTGGGCACTTGGGCCGAAACAGGTTATCGATGGGACAGCAATAAAAACACACTGGGACTATATCTAGGACTTGCGCCCACTGTGTTGACAGGCAAGATAGAAGCAAATTTACCAAGTTCATTTGACAACAACGGACAATTAGTTTACAATAAGCACTCGTTGGACATTATGAGAACTGCAACATACTATGCCAGAGGTATTTGGACCAAAGACATTGATCGCAAGACCCGCTGGAGGACCAACGTCGCTTCTAACACAGCCGGACAATATCGGATCATGAATGAAATCGTTTGGAGTCTAGATAAATGACTGCTACTTTAAAACAGGCACAACAACAGGGTATCGCCCCATGGGATGATACCTATGGAGAAACTCCAGAATACTATATCTTCCGCGATCGATATCCGGTGGCCGAAGGACACTTGCTATTCGTTCCCAAAATCAACAACGATGATGCCATCATGTCCTGCTTCCGTGCGGCTCGCCGCCATGGAGAATGGTATGTGATCAGTGGACGATCGGATGCCTACAACATCGGTATGAACTGCGGATCTCAGGCAGGCCAGACTGTGATGTATCCACACATACACATGATACCGAGGAGAACCGGTGACTGTGAAGATCCAGTGGGCGGAGTGCGCGGGGTAATCCCAGGGCAGGCCAACTACAAAAAAGATGGTTATCAACAGCCCGATAAATAGAAATCTCAACAGCGGCCTTTTCGGCGTCATCCCGCTTTACAAACTCTGCCGCCTATGCTAAAATTGACATAGGAGATAGACAATGGCAAAATTTTACTCAACAAAAACATACGGTAACGACAGAGGTCTGTCATGCTGTTTTAGACAATGGCGTGCCACACATAGCCACTGCTCAACGCTACATGGATATTCAATTGGTATCAAATTAATATTTGAATGTGATACATTGGATGACAAAAACTGGTGCATGGACTTTGGCGGTCTTAAAGAATTCAAAGCATGGGCAGACCACATGTTTGATCACACTTTGGTAGTAGCTCAAGACGATCCAATGCTGGATTTTTTCAAACACATGAACGAAATTGTGGATATTGAAAGTAAAAATCATCTAAGCAAACTACCATACGAACGCGGTGCCTTATGCGATTTACGCATTGTGCCCGGTGTAGGATGCGAAATGTTTGCCAAAATGGCTTACGACAAGATGGCAGAATTACTTGCAAACGGTGACATGCGTTACCCTATTAATCCAACAGTAAGAGTTAAATCAGTTGAAGTATTTGAACACGGAGCAAACTCTGCCACATACGAAGGTTAGTTTTTTGTGAATAATTAACGGCGTATATAAATATTGTCTCAATACCGTGTTGAGACAGGAGAATAGATTGAATCAAAACGAACAGCCAGTGGGTCTCAGAAAATTATGGACGGATCCGGCTACACACGCTATATCTGTGTTGTTGCCCACTAGGAAACGCCGAGAATCATTGAAGGCCAGTGTGCAGAGCCTGTATGATCTGGCAGCTCACCCTGAAAACATCGAGTTGATGTTGGCCATGGATACCGATGACCAGGAAACCATAGATTGGGTCAAAGACAATGTGCTACCTGATCTCGAACAACGAGGAGTGGATGCTACCTTGGTCACTTTCACTCCCATGGGCTATATCAATCTCCATCAGTATGTCAATGCCTTGGGCCAACTGGCCAATGGTCGATGGTTGATGTTCTGGAACGATGACGCTGTAATGAAAACACCGTCCTGGGATCTTGAACTGATCAAGCACGATGGCACATTTGCTGTGTTGCGCATGCCCACACACAACTGTCATCCCTATGCCATATTTCCCATCATACCTCGAGACTGGTATTATCTATTGGGGCATCTCAGCAATCATCAACTTACAGATGCTACCATCAGCCAGATCGCATATACCTTGGATATCATGATCAACATTCCAGTAGATGTGCTACATGATCGTCATGATCTCACTGGCAACAACAATGATGAAATCTATAAAAATCGTCCCATGCTAGAAGGTAACCACAATCATCCAGCAGATTTTAATCACCTCAATTTCAGGCAGAAACGCCTCAACGATGCCAATAGGATAGCATGGTATCTAGATAGGATAGGTCAGCACAGTGATTGGTTTGATCGAGTCATGACCGGGGAAATAGATCCCTGGACCAAGATGACCAGCAAAGAACAAGATCCCAATGGTCAAGTGAGTATCATCCAGTGAAAGACATTGAACGACGTATAGTTGATTACTGGAATCATCAACCCTGCAACATCCGCCACAGCCAAGCACCTGTAGGCAGCCAGGAATTCTTTGATGCTGTCACTGCCAAACGCTATCGTGCTGAACCGCACATATTAGATTTTGCCGGATTTCATCTCTGGCGTGGTCGCCGTGTGCTAGAGATTGGATGCGGCATAGGATCTGACGCTGAACAGTTTGCCCGACATGGTGCCGAATATGTTGGGGTAGACATTTCCGAAGAAAGCCTGAGATTGTGCCGGCAACGGTTTGATGTGTATGATCTCCAGGGAGATTTCCAGCAAGGATCTGTGACAGATCTTGATTTCTTGCAGAGTCTGGGCAAATTCGATCTAGTATATAGTTATGGTGTGCTACACCATTTTCCTGGCATGGGATCACATCTATCTAACATCGCCAATATCCTGCCCTCGGGTGGTGAACTCAGATTCATGGTCTATGCCCGCAATTCTTGGAAGTATGCTATGATCCAGAAAGGCCTGGATCAGTTTGAAGCACAGGCCGATTGTCCCTACGCTGAAGCATTCACCCGAGAAGACATAACCAAATTGCTGGACCCACACTATCATGTGGAACGCATCCGGCAAGATCATTGTTTCATGTATGATGTTGCGGCTTACAAACAAGGCGAGTTCCAACTAGAGCCATGGTTTGAAGCCATGCCCGAAGTCATGAGGCTGGCAGTGAAAGAATATCTAGGCTGGCATCTCTTGGTCAAGGCCAAAAAGTTGTGAAAAAAATAGTTTACGTCACTGGTTGTTTGGGATTCATGGGCGTGCATGTGACTCGGGCCTGTTTAGACGCTGGATTTAAAGTCATAGGTGTGGATAAAAAGACCTATGCCAGCAACGACTGGGCCTTGATCGAATTCCTTCAGCACAACAATTTCACATGGTTGCACCGAGACATCAATGATCTCGATAGACTTGTGGACTGTGACTACATCATCAACATGGCCGCAGAAACACATGTAGACAATTCCATAATGAGCAGTGGTGTTTTTTTACATTCCAATGTCAACGGAGTGCATCATCTCCTGGAATTGATAAGACAAATCCCTCGCTACAAGCAACCCATCCTGTTGCATTTTTCCACAGATGAAGTCTATGGCGACATCGATCAAGGTAGTCACACTGAACAGGATCTGTTAAAACCCAGCAACCCTTATTCGGCTTCCAAGGCCGCAGGCGACATGCTGATAATGGCCTGGGCCAGGACCTATGGTATCAAGCATGTGATAGTGCGTCCCACCAACAACTATGGCATAGGACAGTATGTAGAGAAACTCATCCCCAAATCAGTGAAATATCTTGAACTGGGGCGCAAGATCGATCTACACGATCGTGGAGAGCCTCGACGAACATGGTTGCATGCTTCGGATACCGCTCGAGCCGTGATGGCAATCATTGAGTCTGGTCAGGTCAACGAAATATTCAACATATCGGGCAACATAGAACTGCCCAACCGAGAAGTGATCAAGAAACTGCTGGCCATCTACTGGAATGAAAACAAAGATCACTGCTGGCAAGATTACATCATGGACAGCCAGCGAGAAGGTCAAGATGTTAGATACAGCATCGATGATAGCAAACTAAAAGCACTGGGTTGGCTGCCGCAGGCGGACTTTGATCGCGAGTTGGTAGCCATCGTTGACTACTACAAAAAAAACTTTATTTGGTGATCTATGGGAACATATTATAAAAACGCAGAACCTTGGTTGGATCAGATCGATCGTGCGGCTTGGGTAGAATTGGGTGTGGATCGAGGCGAAGGCAGCACACGCTGGTTCAGTGACATGGCCAAAACCAGAGCTACCAAGTTCTACGGTGTGGACATGGATCCTGATCAGATCGAACGGGCCAGAGTCAACTTGGCTCAGAGCAGGACAGCGACCATACAGTCCGATGGATCTATCGCCATGATCCCCGGTGATATAGATCCGCATATCGAACTGATCGCAGACAAAGGCGAAGAATTTTTGCGTAAAATGGATCCCGCTGAAAAGATCAGTTTGTGTTATCTGGACAATTTTGATTGGGATTATTGGTTAGGGCAAGAGGAAGAATCCTTTGTGGCCGGAGTGAAACAACGCTATCGAGACACCATACAGACCGAGATGACCAACACCAACAGCCAGCTAACGCATTTGATACAGACCATGCGACTGATTCCTCGGCTCATGCCCAACAGCCTGGTTATCTGCGATGACACTTGGTTTATTCCCGAAGAAGGTATATTCAGCGGCAAATGTTCTGCGGCTATACCGTTGTTGATATTGCATGGTTTCAAACTGTTGCACCGTGAAGGTTATCGGCAAAACAGCGGTGCCATACTGGGCAGGTTCCGTGATTAAGAACTACATCGTCTCAGCAGTGCGCCCTATCCGTGAAGGATGGCACATAGAAAAACACCAAGAACTCTACAAGAATTATCGCGAGATGTATGACCTCAGCGTGGCCAGTTATCGCAAGTTCGTAGAAGAACCATTTGAAGCTGTGCTGTTGGAATCTCCAGTGGACAATAACTACCAAAACAATTTAGAGACTTGGCAGTTCATCCACGATCTTTGGCATCAGGAACCTTGTAATATCTTGTGGGCAGGCGCTGACACATTCATGACCCAATCCACATCGCTGTTCAGCGGTAGATACCCCGAGTATCGATTGTTCAATTACACTGATCCAAAATCGTTTGGGCCTTTTGCACATCACTTCAATGATGATGTGCAACTGTATCCACACACCATGAGCGAAGACACCTGGCAGGTAGGTAAGCAGTTCTGGGACACGGGCATGGAAGATCCTGCCATCCGGGAATGGGGATTTGATCAACTGCGTCACAATGCCATGTTCTGGAGCCAAGACATTGCCGACGATGACAGATGCCATCCTCATCTGAATTTTATCTGCATGAATCTGCGCACTCTGGATCCTGCCATTATCAGATGGCATGAACAATGGAACCGTTGCGAATTCGATAGAGCACATATCTTGCACTTCTGCGCCAGCAGAGGCAGTGCCAGCGTGATCTCAATCATGAAGGAACTGGCAACACAATTAGGAGTGGCACAATGAAAGAAATATTGGATCTAGTGCGCCAGCACGTCGAACAAAAACAATCTGACAAGACCTGGGTGGCCGGCAAAGACTTTGTGAACTATGCAGGTCCATATTTTTCGTCTGACGAGTATGTGGCGGCCGCCGAAGCATTGCTAAACGGCTGGTTGGTCATGGGCAACAAGAGTCTTAGATTCGAGCAAAAATTCCCCAAAGAGTTTGGCAAAGATCGTGGCGTGCTCACCAACAGTGGTAGCAGTGCAAATCTCTTGATGATGACCGCAATGAAGAGCAAACGTGGACACAACTTTCCGCCAGGTACCAAGGTATTGATGCCTATCGCAGGATTCCCAACTACACTGAATCCAACCTTACAAAACGGATTCACACCAGTTTTCTGTGACATCGAAATCGATACACTAAACATTGACTTGGATCAAGCAGAACAGATATTGGCCAACGATCCAGACATCCGGATCATGACTTTTGCTCATGTGCTGGGTAATCCGCCCAACATGGACCGAGTGATGGAACTGGTGCATCGACACAATTTAATCTTGTTGGAAGATTGCTGTGATGGCTTGGGCACAACCTATGATGGCCGACCATTGGGGAGTTTTGGTCTAATGGCATCGTGCAGTTTTTATCCAGCACATCATATGACCATGGGCGAAGGCGGCTTTGTGGCCATGAACGATCCACAACAAGAAATCATTGTGCGCAGTCTACGTGAATGGGGTCGTGGTTGCTATTGTGTAGGACCCGAGGCTAACAAATTAAAATGTGGCACTTGCGGCAAACGGTTCAATGAGTGGATCCCAGAGATGCCAGATCAGATCTTTGATCACAAGTATGTGTATGATGAAATTGGATACAATCTAAAACCCATCGAACTACAAGCGGCCATGGGACTGGAACAAATCAAGAAGTTGCCCGAGATACATGCTCTACGGCAACGCAACTACGCTCTGTTGTTTGAGATCTATGAAAAGTATGAGGAATTCTTCCACTTACCACGTGCCAGAGACAAAGCCGATGTCAGCTGGTTCGCGTTTCCATTGACCATCCGTGCGGATGCTCCATTCTCTCGCATGGATATCGTTGACTATCTCGAAGAAAATCTCATACAGACACGCCCTTATTTTGCTGGCAACATCATGTTGCAACCTGCGTATAGTCATTTGATGGATCCTGTGGCGGCACGCGACAACTATCCAGTGGCCACATTTACCATGAAGAACACATTCTTCCATGGCTGTAGTCCAGTTATCACTCCTGAACAGGTCGCCTACATTGGTGAAAAGGTCGACGGATTCCTGAGTCTTTACCTATGATCACCCGGCAAGAACTCATCGACTTTGAATCAGACATAGCACACTGTTTCAATACGAAACAGATACGGGCACCCATCCATCTCTACGATGGTGCCGAAGATCAGATCATGCGGGTGTTTGAAAAAATCAATGTTGACAACGATTGGGTATGTTGCACATGGCGAAATCACTATCAAGCCTTGCTCAAAGGTGTGCCACAAACTTTGCTGAAAGAAAAGATCCTGGCGGGAAAAAGCATGGTGATGAATCTGCCCGAGTATCGTTTTATCTGTTCCAGCATCGTGGGCGGGATTCCCAGCATCGCAGTGGGACTGGCCCTGGCATCAAAAATACAACAAAAAGATTCTCGTGTATGGTGTTGGTGTGGAGATATGAGCGCCGAAACCGGAGCCTGGTCCGAAGCCTATAGATATTCTCAAGCACATGATCTACCCATAACCTTCATAGTAGAAGACAATGAGTTGAGTGTGCTGACACCCACTAGGGAAGTGTGGGGAGAGTCGAGATGGTATCTCCCAGATCAAGAGCCGACCGATTGGTATGAAAGCCAGCATCTTATCTACTATCGATATAAAAACAACAAATATCCACATGCAGGAGCAGGTGTCAGGGTGCAATTCTAATGACCACACAACATTACAATCAATGCCTCAAAGATGCCATGTCATGGTTATCACAACAGCCTGGCACTGTGTTTCTGGGCCAGGCTGTGAGATATGGCGGAACCGGATGTTATGAAAGCCTTACAGTGGTCGACGACACACGCAAAATAGAATTCCCCATAGCAGAAAATTTCCAAATTGGTGTCAGCACTGGCTTGGCCATGGCAGGATTGATTCCTGTGTCCGTGGTTCCTCGATGGAATTTTCTACTGTGTGCTACGGATCAGATAGTGAATCATCTCGACAAAATGGTCACTCTCAGCGATGGTGCCTGCCGCCCAAAGGTCATCATCCGTGTGGCTGTTGGCAGTGAAATACCCGTGGATCCACAAGACCAACACAAAGGTAATTTCAGTGAAGCGTTTAGATTGTTGTGCAAACACATAGACATCATTGAGTGCGATACTCCGGAAAGCATATTGCCAGCCTACCAACATGCATATCAGAGGCAGGATGATCGGAGCACCATCGTGGTTGAGTTTCCGGACTACGGTAAATGAAAATACTGATCACTGGAGGCCATGGATTCGTTGGGCGTTTCCTGGGCCAATATCTGGCTCACAGTCACGACGTTTATGCACCCGGAAGGGATCAATTGGATGTATGCGATCCTGGCGCTGTGGATCGTGTTTTGAGCAATGGCTATGATTGGATCATCCACTGTGCCGTATCAGGTCGCAATCAAACTCTAAGCACGGATCCTGCCATAGTTTCCAACAACATCAGGGCCTTGAACAATATTTTATCAAAACGAGACAGTTGGGGATCATTGATCAATATAGCCAGTGGAGCAGAATTTGATCTTGACACCGATATCGATCGTGCCAAAGAACAAGATATCTGGATCCGAAATCCACAGCACAGTTATGGCCTGAGCAAAAATTTAACAGCAAAGATAGTGGCGGCGTTACCAAATTGCGTCAATCTCCGTTTGTTTGGGTGTTTTGATCCCAGCGAATCCGATCCCAGACCTATCAAAAGGTGCCAAGGGTTGGTCTCACAAGGATTGCCTTTTTTGATAGAGGACAGGCCTTTTGATACAGTTTCAGCAGGAGATTTTGCTCGGGTGGTTTCGGCTGTTTTGGATGGTAAAATACGTGACAACGATTTGAATGTAGTGTATAATAAAAAACATACATTGGGTGAAACATTGAAAATTTACTGTAGATTACACAACTATGATCCAGATTTGATCAGGATCTCAGACAAACCGGGCAGGAGTTATACCGGTGATGGCAGCCGACTGCATGCACATGCTTTGCCCTTGGTCGGACTAGAACACAGCCTCAGAGAATACCTATGAAAAAAGTCTACGTGAGTTGGTCTGACGTGCAACGACAGGTGCAGGAATTAGTGCGACAGATGTGGTTGGATCAATGGCGACCAGATTATGTGGTAGGTATCACCCGAGGTGGTCTGGTTCCAGCCAACCTGATCAGCCAGTATCTGGATTGTCCGATGTATACTCTAGGCGTTCGATTGCGCGACGGCAACGATGGTGATTGCGAAAGCAATCTTTGGATGCCAGAAGACGCTTTTGGTTACCATAGAACCGACGACTTGCCGGGATTTAGCAATTCCGCCTTGCGTAAGAACATCCTGATAGTGGATGATATCAATGACTCTGGCGCCACTATAAACTGGATTCGCAAAGATTGGCAAGGGTCTTGTTTGCCTAACGATCCTGCCTGGGCCGAAGTCTGGGGCAATAATCTACGCCTTGCTGTGCTCTATGACAACGAATCCAGTGAAGCAGAACTCATAGTAGATTACGCAGCCGAACGTGTGAACAAATTTGAAACACCACAGTGGATCGTGTTTCCGTGGGAAGAGTGGTGGCGTCATTGGAATCCCGAAGAACAACATGTATGATGTGGTAGTTGTCATGGTGCATGTATGGCAAGACATGCCCAAATTGGAAAACATACGTTGGAAAGAATTCTCTGCACTGATAGTAGATGATGCCAACAAGATTTCTTGGCCCAAAATATGGCAGTTTGATTTCATAGATAAAACAGCATGGTTGAATTTGACTGCCAATAAACCAGATATTGCAGATAAGATAATGGATCAAGGCAAAGTGCCCCATCCTGCCATAAGATATGGATACAACGATTGGATATCAACATCTGATGGGCAAACAGCAGATATCATAAAACTACTCAATCCAAAAATAGTGATGTTTGGAGGCCTCCACAAAGATTTGTGTGTCACAGGCGTCAAACTAGCCGTAGAAGATGATCAACGAGAATACTTTGTCAGTGATAGATTGAGTTATACTTGGAAACAAACCGCCGCGGCCATATACAAGGATTGGGACAAATGATAGAGCCATTGCGCGATGATCTAATGGTGCAACAACAGTTGCCTGCCGGGCGCACAGTGAATGGTGCTTGGCAACACATGGTGGCTGTGATCATGCTGAACCAAACTGGACGCAAACCGGTAAAAACAGTTTTCCCTATCTTTATGGATAGATGGTCTACGCCCGATCGATTCCTTCGAGCCACTGAGAAAGAAGTCAAGGATGTAATCTGTCCTTTGGGCATGGTCAATGTTAGATATAAAAGATTACATGGCATGACTCAAGATTTCTTGACCTGGCAACACGAAGATGCTACAATGTTATATGGCATTGGCAAATATGGGTCAGACAGTTATGAAATCTTTTTCAAGAACAACTATGCTGTTGATCCCACAGACAAAGAACTAAAACGCTATTTACAAGAAGAAATTTTTGAAATCATCTAAATACAATCATGGAAAAAATCACTTACACAGAAATATTTTATAGCCTCCAGGGCGAAGGCCGATGGGCCGGCGTGCCTTCGGTATTCTTCCGCACCTATGGTTGCAACTTCCGTTGTAAAAAGTTTGGCCGTCCACGCGATGAAATCCTTGAAGGACACAACCCCGAAGTCACGGACATCATCGAAATGGTTCGGGCCGAACCCGAACGTTATAAGAAGTTTGAGGATCTGCCCCTTGTGACCACAGGATGCGATACCTACGCTTCGATCTATCCTGAGTTTAAGAGTTTCAATCACATCGACGACACAGACACTATCGTAGACAAGATGCATGCTATGATTCCCAACAATCGTTGGAACTCCGACGGATGGAACGACAATGACATCCATCTTGTTGTCACTGGCGGAGAACCACTGTTGGGGTATCAGCAACTGTATCCGCAACTGTTAGAACGCTGTAGGGCCAACGGACTGAAAAGTCTGACCTTTGAAACCAATGGAACCCAAGATCTCTACCCCGAAGTGCATGAATACTTGTTTGAAGAATTCACGAGGCACGGTCGAGATTATGACAGGCTCACATTCAGTGTCAGTCCAAAACTACCCTGTTCTGGAGAGTCGTGGGATCGTGCTATCAATCCCAAGATCATCAAGAATTATGAGATGATTGGTTATACCTACGTGAAATTTGTGGTAGCTACACGCCAAGACGTGGAAGATGCCGAACGTGCAGTGGCTGAATTCCGCGAGGCAGGATTTGGCGGGCCTGTGTATCTCATGCCCATGGGTGGTGTTCCGCAGGTATACAATCTCAACACGCAAGAAGTGGCACGTTTAGCCATGGAACGTGGATGGCGTTACAGTCCCAGACTGCAAGTGGATATCTGGCGCAACGCCTGGGGAACATGATTTGTCAAACAAGGCCAAGGGTCGCACGAGCTATGATACCCAAGCCGGTAATGTAGTCGTTGAGTTCTTCAACAGGAACGTAACGCCTTATCCTACTGAAGCTGGCGGACCTAAGTTTGATCTTATTCCCATCGAAAAGCAAAAAGACATCATGGTCAATGTGGCCAGGATGCATGCTGAACAAGAATATCATCGCATACTAGAACTGGTAGAAGTGCTACAACGACAGGCCGCGGGAATTAAACGTCGGTTGGATGTCACTGACATGGTGCATCAAGCGCACTATCAGTTCCAGACCTATCATGGCCAATGTTATTGGTTAGCCCATGATCACATGCACCAAGGTAGGATAGCATTGTTGCACATGGGACCAGGAGAATGGAGCACAGGTGCCCCGGACTGGTATGAATATATCTGCCGAGTGAAGTGGCTAGGTGACTACACTTGGGCAGAAGTTGATGATCAAGGAAACGTCATAGAATGACCGTGATACACATTGATCGAGAAGCCGGGCCCAAAGAAGTCAGTTATAAGATAGAACGTCCTGATGGTGGGTGGAAACGTAACTTTACCGAATCCGAAAAAAACAAACTGTCGCCCATAGCCGAAACCTTGGCCATGATGGATGGCAATGCATTCTTTACCAACTCTGATGTGGTAGAAAGTTATCTGCCCGAAGCCCATGCCATATATGAAAGCAACGGCGGCGACACGGGTTGGGCTAGTGAATGCAGTTGGCTGCGAGATTGGCGCATGATACAAGAAGATACCACACTCAAGGATGCTTACGATAAATTACAAGTGCTATTGGCGCTGAAGAGGAAAGAAAATGGGAATATTTGATCTGTTCAAAAGAAAAGAAAAAGTCAGTGAAACTGCGGTTTCCAACGAAAATGTTGACAAAGATATAAAAAAGTCTGCAGAACCAACAAAAAGTAAGAAAAAGTCTGAGAAAGAATTAGCCACAGAACGTGGTGAACCTTACATCGAAATACTGAGAATGGACGTCAACCCCAATGACATCAACACCGGCGCATTTGAGTTTGATTGGAATGACAAGTTCGTGGCCAATCTCATACGAGCAGGATATCAAGGCAAAACCGATGCTGACCTAGTGGATCAATGGTTCCAGAATGTGTGTCGCAACGTGGTGCTAGAAACCTACGAACAGTATGAAGCCATGAACAACGACAGCCGTTACATGCAGAGCAGAGATCTCGGAGATGGTCGGAGAGAGATAGGATGATATTCAATCACATCAAACAACTGCATGCCGAAGGCAAGAAGATTGGCATCACATTCTCGACCTTTGACATGTTGCATGCTGGCCATATTGCCATGCTGAGCGAAGCTAAAAATCACTGTGACTATCTCATCTGTGGTTTACAAACTGATCCCACCATAGATAGACCTGACACCAAGAACCGCCCTGTGCAAAGTATCGTAGAACGACAGATACAGTTGGCGGCCTGCCGTTATGTGGATGAGATTGTGATATATTCCACCGAACAAGATCTACGAGATCTTTTGCTGATACTGCCCGTGGATGTTCGTATCTTAGGAGTAGAATATCAAGGAAAGAATTTTTCCGGACAGGCTGAATGTGAGCAACGTGGAATAGATATCATATTCAATGGCAGAGATCACAGTTTCAGTTCCAGCGGTCTGCGCCAACGTGTGGTAGCAGCCGAGCACGAAAAAGAAATCAAGAAAAAAGCCGCACCCGTTGGCAACGATGATAACCCGACAACGAGTCCTTGATGATTTTAACCAATGGTTGTAGTTTTACTGAAGGTTTTTATCTTGCTAACAAAAATGACGCTTGGCCTGCACAACTTGGATCTTTATTAAATTCCACAGTGATGGATCTGTCGTTAGGTGGGGCGAGTAATCAAAGAATTTTACGGACCACACAAGAATCTCTGGTCAATCATAAAAATATTGATTTGGTAGTGATCGGGTGGACCGGAAACGAACGCAATGAAATTTTTTCAACTGATGGCGATTACGTGAGAGCCACGTTTGGCGGCTGCCTTGGCGAAAAAACAGACAATCGCAACAATCAGGAATATCTTGAAATCTTGCATAAGAATTGGGTGAAATATAATTTCAACGAATGGTTAAATTATCGTAATTGGATCTACGACGTCTTGTTACTGCAAGATTATCTTGATTTTGCAAAAATTCCTTATAAATTTTTTTCAGCATTTGGTGAGAATCTTATCGCCGATTTTTTAAATAAAGATCAAAAAAGCCTCGACTTGGTCCGGCACGCTTGGGCTCCATGGAATCGAGAACAATTCTCTCCGGATATGGAGCGAAATCTAGATTGGAAAGAAATGTGTGATTTAATAACAAAGATAAACCTTGATCGTTGGATAACTAAAAATGAACACACGATGGATAGTTATCTGATGTCTATAGGAATAATCGAAAGAGAACCAGGAGGACATCCTGTGGAAAATGGTCATCGGTGTTGGGCAGAAAAAATAGCGACTGAAACACGATGATATTATATGTCAACGGCGACAGCCATACAGCCGCGGCCGAAGCTGTCAATGCTTATGCTTTTGCTGAGGATGATCCTAATTTAGGATATCTGCACAGACTACCCCATCCAGATAATCTAGCTGTGAGTTGGGGGAGATTACTGTCTGAAACGCTCAAAGCCGCATTCCACTGTGATGCAGAATCAGCAGCCAGCAATGACCGCATCATGCGTACCACACGAAGTTGGATTGACAAACACCAGCGTGATTGGTCCAGGACACTGATGATCATACAATGGTCTACTTGGGAGAGAGAAGAGTGGTTGCATGAAGAAACCTACTATCAAGTCAATGCTTCGGGCATCGACGATGTTCCACTTGAATTACAAGACCGATACAAACAGTTTGTGGCGTCAGTGGATTGGCAAACCAAGACTCAACATTGGCACCAACAGATATGGCAACTGCATCTAGATCTTGCGCAACGTGGCATAAGGCATGTGTTCTTTAATGGCAACTCAGATTTTTCGGCCGTGCCAAATCGTCTGGAATGGGGCGCCAATTATTTGGAACCTTACAGTCCAGAACACTCATTTTCCATCATCTTGTCCAAAAATTATCAAACAGTGGCACCCAATTCCTATCATTTTGGTCAGGAAGCTCATAGATTTTTTGCTCATTTTATGTTACAATACTGTATCGCCAACAAATTGATATGAGCCATGCGTTATCTACTGATTGACACTGCCAACATGTTTTTCCGTGCCCGACACGTGGCTTTCCGTGCCGAGGATCCATGGGAGAAAGTGGGCTATGCCCTACACATCACCTTGAGTGCTGTGAACAAGGTGTTCAACAAATTCCAAGCGGATCATGTGATATTTGCGTTGGAAGGTCGCTCGTGGCGCAAGGATCACTATGCTCCTTACAAAAAGAATCGCGCCGATGCTCGTGCCGCGCTCACAGAACGTGAACAAGAAGAGGATCGCATGTTCTGGGAAACATTTGATGCGTTCAAAGACTATCTCAGTATCAAGACCAACTGCTCGGTGATCCGCGAACCCAATGCTGAAGCCGATGACATCATCGCACGTTGGATTGACCTACATCCCAACGACGAACATTACATCATTTCATCTGACACTGACTTCGTGCAACTTTTGGCTGGCAATGTGCATCAATACAACGGCATTACTGACGAACTGCTCACTGTCAAAGGTATCTTTGATGCCAAGGGCAAGGAAGTGATAGACAAAAAGACCAAAGAACCCAAACGCATACCGGACCCTGAATGGTTGTTGTTTGAGAAATGCATGCGTGGCGATGTCAGCGACAATGTGTTTTCGGCCTATCCTGGTGTGAGAACCAAAGGCACTAAAAACAAAGTGGGCCTGTTGGAAGCCTTTGCTGATCGCACATCCAAAGGTTATAATTGGAATAATCTCATGCTACAACGCTGGACTGATCACAACGGCGAAGAGCATCGTGTTTTAGACGACTACAATCGTAATCGTGCGCTGATCGATCTACGAGCACAACCCGACACAGTAAAACTGGCTGTAGACACGGCCATACACGAGCAGATTTCACACAAAGATGTAGGACAAGTTGGTAGCCACTTCATGAAATTCTGTGGTAAATACCAACTCAACAGAGCCAGCGAACAAGCAGAACAGTTCGGACGATGGCTCAATAAAACATATCAAGGAGTTTTAAACCCATGATCCTGGCAAAACCTGTTATAGCAAACAAATACTGGATTCTCAAAGAAGACGATCAAAAAATAGGCTCCGTAGAGGCTGAAGGTGGTGTGTTCCGTGTGCGCATGTATGATGCGGCCGAAGAATTCAAGACCATCAAAACCATAAAAAACAAAACACGAATCATATTCGAAGAACCACCTGCACAGAAAAAAACCAAAAAAGAGCATGCGGTCAACGGCTTCGCTACAGATGCCACACCTCACAATGCTATCTATGATGTGCAACGTCGTTTGCCCATCTACACCAAGAAGAACAAATCAAAATCATGGTTTGCCGCGGGGTGGTATCAGATCAACACCACTGGCTCGTGGGAAACTGTGTTTTGCCCCAAACTGATCTTGCTCCAACGCTACGAGTATCGCGGCCCTGCACACTCAGCCGATCAGTTCACGTTCAGTTAATGAGCCGGTTACACATCTCCAAATTCATAGATCGGGTGCAACACTTTGAACAGCGTGGTGCCCGAGATTTCACCTGCCCGCTGGTGGATGCCAAAAATCTACACGCTGACATCACGAGATTACTGCTCGAACTAGAAGAACTGCGTGAAAAAGGCCAGCAGGGCGAATCTCGCATAACCGTGGAGATGCAGGGCGGAAGTTTTTAATCTACCCAGTTTATCATAAATAAACTGGAGAGATAAAGATGAGTAGACCCAAGCCCAAAGTCTTGGTCGAACTGACCAACAAATCAACTTATAAAACCGAACAGGTGCTGGCTTCAGAAGGTATCTGGGCGGTGTTCTTTGATGACAAACCTATCAACCTCAAAACGTCAAACTTCCTGGTGCAGTATCCTGGACCCAAATACAAAAAAGTAAGTTTTTCCAATCCTGGTCATGCCATCAACCTGGCCAAGAAACTCAATCAACAATTCAAGACAGACAAGTTTTCTGTAGTGCTACTCAAATCGGGAGATAGGATCTATCCCGATGGCAAACAATAAAAGAGAAATCACCCAACGCCTGCTGGCATTGATTCCTGACCAATCAGTGAATCTCGACCATGCTTTGAAAGTCTGGTATATGAACATCAGAGACACAGGTGGCTTGCGACTCACTGCCATTGGTTATGCTGTGTTGAGGACCTTGGACATAGAATCCTGGAACATGGATCTAGATCCAAAAAAGATCAACAAGAAGACCATACTGGAACTGGATCGCAAACTACAGTGGCCTTACTACATTGACACCAAGAAACGACAGATCATCTTTTTCTCCAGCCGCGAAGCCATGCTGGCCACACTGTATGGCGACCTGGGATCATTTCTCAAACAGTATTCTTAGATCTTCAGCGGCACGACGACGTATGCTGTCAGCATAGTCACCCATGAGATAGTCAAAGTTACGATCGATTTTTTCTTTGACTCTATCAAGATCGATGTCTTGGCGCAGTGTATCAATGTTGCGTTCTATGGCACTATACATCCGGGTATCCTTGTGCTCAGTGTCATATGAATAGTCATAGATTTCAGGATATGTGTCAAATCCCAGATTCTCAACATCTTCCATGCACAGCCGATGGCCGATGCACATGAATGGATGCCGGGCGGCGATGGCCAACAAGGTCTTTTCTGTGACGATGCCTCCCACATCTTGATAAAGGCTTTCTGTGATGATGGATGATCTAGCACTCTGATACACAGGCAACATCTTGACGAAATTGTCTACATTGTTGAAATTGTAGGCCTGATAGGGATGTATGTCTATGGGATTGAATATCGAGTGGCTGACAAAGCCCGAAGGTTCGTGTCTCAGCAGATTGTAGACTTCTTGCCGATATTCTCGAGCACGGCCATTGAGACAGATCCAATTGTGTCGAATGTCTTTTTTGGTAACATCTTTCCATTCAGCCCATCGGGCTTTCAGTTGATGCACCAGTTCATAACTGTGGCTAGCGAAGTTCACTATACGTATATTTCCTTGATAGATGTCTCGCAGTCTGTGATCCCAACACACGAAGATTATCTTGCTCTGTTGTTCTGGAGTGAACTGTTGTTCCAGCCAATGCAGTTCCACGCAAAGATTATCGTAAAAATGTATGAAATCCTGTGCATGGATAACCAGCCGGAAATTCTTGCGATACCAACGCTCTCGAGCGATATCAGGTAGATTGATGTTCCATCGACTGCTCACTATGGGCCTGCCCAGGGCGCAAGGAACGAACTCAAAGTCCAGTCCACGAGCCCGGAGCAACAGGATCATTTCTTTGTTAAAATTGGGTTCCGTGTAGTTGGGCATTGAATCAGGGGTTGACCAGGAATTAAATTTCGGGTAAAATTGTGTTGTAAATCAGCAACACCGCACAAATGCTAGGTTAGCAAGCACTAACTTAGTGGTTTTCTGCCCGGTTGACCAAAAATACCCTTTTCGGTTATAATATATGTATGGACAGTAAAAAAACACCCCGTAAAAAGCGAGCAGATCGCACCCACATCATCTACAAGATCATGTCGGGCACAGACTTCTACATTGGCGTCACTGCCAAGACCGAAACCACTGTGCTGAAATCGGTGCGGGTTCGCATGAACAAACATCTGTATCGTAGCAGGAGCGAAGACCGATCTTGGGCACTCTACGAAGCCTTGCGTGAGCGTGGTTCGGAGTGTTTTTGTTACTCTATCGTGGCTGTGGTGCGTGGCAAGCGAGAAGCACATCAAGTTGAGCGTGCCTTGATCCGCGAACTCCGGCCCAATTTGAATACTGACGTGCGTGAAAGGAGAGCATGATGGGATATTTTTCTAACCTAGCCATTGACATCGAAGAGGCCTTGTTCCAAGGCGCCACCGTGGAGCAGATCGCTGAGCGATTCAACTTGTCAGTGCCGGCGGTCGCCGCCTACATCGAGCAATTGGAACAATGTGATCGTGACCCAAATTGATTGGTGTTGACCAAAAATTGAATATTGCAGTATAATAAAGTAAATCGTAAAGGAGCAAAACATGGATGCTTATGAATATCAGGGTAAATTTTATGACGGACGCCACGGCGGGGCATTTGATCGTGGATCTGCGGATTCATACTATCACCGCCCACGCCGGCCACACATCTATCTAGGAGCCACTGGATCCAGTCCCCAAATCAACGAGGAACACATGGATCCTGCCGACGTTGAAGCCTACAATGCTGGCTATGACTACAACGAACGTTTTGGCGACAAAAAATCTTGGGACTAAGGAATAGATATGACACTGATAGAATTTGAACAAAAACTTGAAAACTGGGAATTGGAAGACCAGTATGCTGAATACATCATGGACCATGCCGCAGGAGATCGTGTGATTTGCAACGGTGACACTTTGTTGGCGGCCATGGAAGATGGCTATCTGTTAGAAGACTTCAAAGACAGTTTGGTAACACAATGAACGAATTTGAAGTGATCTTGGTGCATGAGGATCTGCGCCAAAAAGGCATAAAAAATTATACCATGCGACAAGGCAATGACTGCATCTGGGTGTCATACGGCCTTGTTGACTGCTATTATATTTTCCGTGAAGGACAGATCGTAGACATACAATTTGACTGAAATGAACACTACCAAACAACCCGCAAAGACACGCAACTGGGTAGCCAAACACAATCGGCACCGGGCTGTGGTCATGCGAGTCCGCACTTGGTATCAGCGCCAGCCCAAACATCGCAACAAGGAAGTATCATGAAGATTGGTTTTAGTTATAGCCGATGTGTGTGTGATATTGCGGAAGGCAATGTCAACATGGACGATGTGTTGATCATCATTGCCCGTACCAACTTTGACCCTCACAATGATGAACAGTGGCAAGGTATTTGGGGCGGATATCGACATGGGGGTCATAGTCGTGCCGAATGGAACCATTGCCGAGACAGTGATGAACAACGCTACCGAGACATCTCTTTGGAACTTTATGAATCAGGACGTCTGCATCAGCCCAGACAGTTTGGCGCACACCCTCGTCGCAGTCCGTATGTGTGGGTGGATACTGGCCCTGTTGGCCACGAACAATACCAACAACCTGAGAGTGTGCAACAGGCTTGGCAAAACTATTTGATGCTGTCAACATTGACGAGGTAACCATGGGATTCCAAAAGAAACGGGCGATGGCCAAAGATAAACTCATTGATTGGAGTCTCCAGGACAGCCGTTACATGGGGATGAAGTTCAGCGATGACTTCAAAGGATCCATTGAACGCTACCTGCTACAGGGACTCAAGCCCGGTGGTTTTGGCGAAGCCATGCTGGCCTGTGACTGGGAACGTGCTCTTTACAGTGCCGATACACACAATCGACAGGTGTTATGGGCCGTGGCCATATGGGTGCGCGAACACATGCCCGGGGGATCGTGGGGCAGTTATGAAACAGTAGAGGCATGGTGCCGCGATGAAGATGGTCGCCGCAGTGAGTTTCTCAATGCGTGGGAAAAAGAACGAGTTTGGTTAACATTAGTGAAATAAGGAGCAGTCATGGATGATAGACTTTACAATGTAGTGAAAAATCGATGCCAGTGCCGTCAGTGTGATGACATCATCGAATCCAAGCATAGACACGATTTTGTGCGATGCCGGTGTGGCGCTATCTTTACCGATGGTGGAACAGCCTACATCCGTAGAGGAGCCAGAGATCTTGGCGACATCATTGACCTTTCTGAATACCAACTCAAGGAGTTAAACCATGGAGTATAAGATCGACGGACTCACCCGGAAGCAAGTGGCCTTGTTGGACATCATGTGGACCTTGGATGATGAACAATCAGTTGAAAACTTTGTGCGCAGTCTTCCACGTGCTGACCAACAACAGGCCCAAAGCCTTAAAACTCTGTTGATACACGAGATGATGGAAGAATTCCTTGAAGGTATCACAGAGTTTCCTGACGCACAAGAAATCATCCAACGGGTAAAATGATGCTACATTTCCAAACTATCTATACTGTCAATCAGGGTCGTTCCAGACTCAAAGGCAATCGTTATGACAGCCCGTGGCATAGGCATCGTGATGATGGTGCCAGCCGAGATGGCGATGAGATGTCAGTGTTCACTTTTAGCAAACAGGCCCAGGCCGAAAGCCAATGCAACTTAGATCACTGTTTGACCGTGGCCCGAGACCATGCCATGAGCCTGCTGGTCATAACTCCCAACAGGATCCAAGTAGGTGGTGACGGTGATGGCCCCAAAGCACACAACACCGCTGATGTCCTATTCACGAAATCTTGGCTGAGAGAGCACAATGATTGGTTAGAATCAACTTCCGATATCGCACCAAAGATCGAAGAAAGCCAACACGGGCAGTTCCTAGATTTCTACACTTATCGCAGGAGCGTCTGTGTGCAGGAACATCAAGGAGTATACGATGTGGTCACAGGCCAACGCATAAAACCTCGCCGTGAAATCATCGAACGCATGTGGGCCTTGGGTTTCGCCGCATATCGTGGTAGACCTCTGACCATGGCTCGTCCACGCTGGGCCGGCGAGCGTGAAGAACTAGAGGAAATCACTGCCTTGGCTGATCGCTATTGGACCAGGCGCAGTCGCAGTGATGCTGCCAAGAAACTGGTGTCAACATTCACATCGATCAATCGCTACTGTGCATGGCCCGGTGCATGGTAAAAGGAGCATGACAATGATACACAGCAATAAAAAGGATCTACGCAACTGGAGATTCCTGGGCATGGAGATGGAAGCCCTGGGCACCAGACTGGATGCGGCCAGACAGTCTCTTAGCAGTGCCGACTCTGCATGGGCTCGGTGGTATTGGACTGAAACTGTAGACCGACTGATGTTGCAATGGCGTAGCCTACCGATCATGCACGATGGCGATGCTACCATGACACAGATGCCGCGTTGGTCCATCAACTACGAATGGTGGGAAAGCTCAACTGAGGTTGGTTACACTGGCTTGGAAGGGCTAACTGACAGTCTGTTTGACAAGATATTCCGAGCAGAAGATCTAGATGCAGTATGGCGACGGCATAGAGATACCAGATTGATGAAGTGCAACTGTCAATGACACAGTATGAATCGTGGCCACCGCCAGACTGGCCCGAAGTGGTCATAACCTGGAGAACCATGTTAGACTATTCAGATTACAGTCCCAACATGATCATGCATTGGATAGACAACGCCCCTGGCGGTCGTTATCATTTGCATGGATTCCAAGCCACAGAAGGATTCGCTTTCCGTTTTGAACGACCAGAGGACGCTGTTATGTTTGCATTGAGGTGGCTAACAATTTAGCGGCATACATCCAAGGGCACCATAATTAACAAATGTCTAACTACATTATTTCTTTTATTTTTTTTGTCATCGGAATCTTTTTCAAGTATCATTCCTCAAATCTGACCATGGGAAGTTTACGAGACATGGGACCCGGATTCTATCCCGACATGATATCTAACTTACTCATCATCATTGCGATATTGATCGCGGCAAAACAGGCAATATGGAAATCATAAACAACTTATCGTTGGGTATTTCCACCGCTTTTACCTGGACCAACATCTTATATTGCTTTGTAGGAACTTTCCTGGGCACACTGGTGGGAGTTCTTCCAGGACTGTCTCCATTGACTGCTGTGGCTATATTATTACCATTAGTTTATTCCATCGGTGATCCAGTAACTGCACTAATATTGTTGTCGGGAATTTATTACGGGTCTCAATATGGTGGATCAACCACATCAATACTGCTGAAAATACCCGGAGAAGTACCGAGTCTAGTGACTGCCATCGACGGTTACGCTATGACCCGCAACGGTCGCGGTGGCGCGGCACTGACCATCGCCGCATTGGCCAGCTTTTTCGCAGGAACGATCACCACATTGTTGATAGCGATTTTTGCTAAACCATTGGCACAAATCGCATTTGCATTTGGATCAGCAGAATACACATCTCTCATGGTCATGGGCCTGTTGGCATCTGTGGCACTCACCAATGGGCCGTTCCTTCGTGGAGTAGGCATGGTATTGATCGGAATCTTGCTAGGAACTGTGGGAATAGACATCAACACCGGAATAGAAAGATTTACCTTCGGATCTCTGACTCTCATGGATGGTATAAATTTTGCGATCATTGCCGTGGGTGTGTTTGGGTTTGGGGAAATGATTTATAATCTCTTCCACGGACAAAAAATTTCAGCACAGATACCAAAATTTAAAGATTTATATCCTACAAAAAAAGAATTAAGAGACAGTGTGGGTCCTGGAGCCAGAGGAACACTGATTGGTAGCTTGCTGGGGATTTTGCCCGGTGGCGGTGCTTTGCTTTCTTCCTTTGCCAGTTATGTGGTAGAGAAAAAACTGTCCAAAGATAAAAAAAGTTTTGGTAAAGGAAATATAGCCGGAGTGGCCGGTCCCGAAGCCGCCAACAATGCCGGGGCCCAGATAAGTTTTATCCCAATGCTGAGTCTGGGGATCCCCACCACTCCCATAATGGCATTGATGATAGCATCATTGATGATCTTTAGCATACAACCTGGTCCAGAAGTGGTAAACTCTAACCAATCTTTGTTTTGGGGATTGGTGGTATCCATGTGGTTGGGGAACTTAATGCTGGTAATTTTAAATATCCCGTTGGTCGGGGTATGGGTCAGTGTGCTGAGAATCCCACAGGTTGTGTTATTCAGCATAATATTCTGTATCTGTGTTTTTGGCATTTATGTGATGAATAATAACATCACTGAAGTATGGCTATTACTACCATTTGCTGTGCTGGGTTATATTTTCCGTAGATTAGATTGCGAGCCGGCTCCACTGGCCATGGGGTTTGTCATCGGTTTGTTGTTTGAAGAATATTTTAGAAAAGCCATGATGATATCAAAGGGTGACTGGATGATTTTTTTACAGAGTCCGATCAGTGCTACGTTTTTGTTGATATCATTGGTTGTGATCGCAATTAGTATAATATTTAAAATTAAAAAATGATCGATTATTATTACGAATTTCCTGAAGGACATCGAGTGTTTGGGGAGCCCACACGCTATGCATTGTTGCGAGGGTATCATCCTGAAGAAGCATCTACCAGCCAGCATCTATTCCATAGTCAGTGCTGTTTGGAATCCACCCGTGTGTGGTTGGAAAATGCCAATGGTGCATATCTAGTGCGCCGTGGTCGGCGAGATGTGCATGAACCCATACATGCCAAAGAAATGACCTGGGTCAAACTGCAGGCCCGAGAATTAGAGATCATATAAAAACCGCCCCTCGGGCGGTTTGCTGACCATTTGGCTTATTATACGCTGTCAGCCAGCGAGTGTTATTTGATCTGACTCCATACACGCTGACGGATCTGTTGTGTAAGACTGTCAGGCAGTGGAACGTAGTCTAAGTCAATGGCATCTTTCTTCCCGTTACGGAACGCCCAGTCAAAAAACTTCAATGCTTCTTGGCTTTGATTTTTGTTTGCAGGATCTCGATACATCAAAATAAATGATGCTGTGGTCACTGGCCATACTGCATCGCCACGCTGATCAACTATACTCAATCCCATACCAGGCACAGAGAACCAATCGGCACCAGCGGCTGCGGCCGCGAATGTTAGATCATCAGGATGGACCCACTTGCCTGATTTGTTTTGCAGTTGGAGATAGGTCAACTTGTTTTTCTTGACGTAGGCATATTCCACATAACCTATGGAACCTCGGATGCGGGCCACATTGGCAGCCACACCTTCGTTGCCTTTGCCTCCCATAGCTGTGGTGGGGATCCATTTCACAGCAGGACCACGTCCCATACGATCTGCCCATTCTTTGCTTACTGTGGCAAGATAGTCTGTCCAGTTGAATGTTGTGCCAGAACCGTCGGCCCGATGCACCACAGTGATTGGTTGGTCTGGCAATGACTTACCAGGATTCAATGCTGTGAGTTTAGGATCATTCCACTTGGTGATGTTGCCCATGAACACATCAGCCATTACGGGACCAGTGATGCGCAGTTCACCTGGCTTGAATCCATCCAAGTTAACGATAGGCACAGTGCCACCAATGATGGCAGGAAACTGAATCAGACCTTCACGATCAAGTTCTTCGCCTTTCATGGGTGCGTCGGATGCCCCAAAGGTCACTGTTTTGGCTTTGATTTGGCGGATGCCGCCCGATGAGCCAATGGATTGATAGTTGAGACCAATATTGGTTTCTTTCTTGTAGGCTTCGGCCCATTTTGCATAGATGGGGTAGGGAAAAGTTGCACCTGCCCCGGTGATATCGGCTGCCTGTGCTGTAACCGCGACTGCGGCCAGTAGTGTCAGTATGAGTTTTTTCACTGTGATCTCCTTTTGGTTGAGTAGTGATGTGCGACTTGCACAAGATTATTTAAGTATAGCAGTATGACCGTTTTGTTACACTTGCGAAAAAGGTTGAGGTTGACTCACAATGCTGGTTCAGTTATAATACATGCTTAGGGCCTATAGCTCAGTTGGTTAGAGCAGTGGACTCATAATCCATTGGTCCCTGGTTCGAGTCCAGGTGGGCCCACCATACAAAGAATACAGCATGACATTACCAGACGAAAGATATCGAGCCATTGTATATGCCAAGCAGTTCTGCGAAGATTTGTTGGATCCTAAGAAGACTCCTCGTGTGCCCAGAGACATCCGCCGCAGGGCGCTGGGAGTTCTAAGGCATTTTCCTGACGAGTATTATCTTTCCATGTTGGCAGAAGCACGTCCGGATATCATAGAACGCAGAGGCGAACCATTTGAACCTCTGTATAAAATGATCAAACAATACGAGTTGGAGAAACAATCATGCGACAAGAACTAGATCAACTGCTGTGCGAACGCTATCCCAAGATATTCGCCAATCGACACGCTGATATGAAGACCACGGCCATGTGTTGGGGATTCGAACATGATGATGGATGGTTCAATATCATCGATCAGTTATGTGCCAACATCCAACATCATATCGATTGGAGAGAAAAACAACGCCAGTGGACCATTACTTTTAACAGTAAGGCTGCACCAGAAGAACTGAAAGACATTCCGGAAGTTGTTTCGCAAGTCGTTGCAGATCAAGTAAAGGAAAAGTTTGGTGCTCTGCGCTTTTACTATCATGGTGGTGACGATATCGTAGATGGCATGGCACGCATGGCTGAATCCATGAGCGCAGTGACCTGCGAACAGTGCGGTGCACCAGGCCGTCAGCGGGGCCGTGGCTGGATCGTGACACGCTGTGATGAACATGCAAAGGAAGACGAAAATGACTAAACCAGAAAAGAAATTACTGAGTGGCACGGGCAAGATCGCAAACGCACAGCCCGGTGAGCCACTCAAGGTGGTTTTCGAACCCGGTTGTTTCGATCACATTGACGTGGAAAGCCAGGAAGAACTGGATCGGATCATGGCGGAAATACAGACCATGTTTGCTGGCATGTCTCGCGAAGAATTGGAAGCACAGAGCCGACCACTCACGGACGAAGATATCGACGACCTGGATCCAGAAGAACGCGAAGCATTGATGCAGGCATTGGAACAGGCCCATGACCAAGAAACCCGAAAGCAACGTCTCAATTAAGGTAGCGTCCAGCCCTGATCGGCATACCTTCCAGCGAGAAGGATATCTAAAACGCTGTGAAGAAAAAGGGGAAGAACCCAACCAAGCCTATCTCGAGATGTGGGACAAGGTCAAACAGCAGGATGCCGAGTGGCACCAACAACAACATGTCAATGATCTCGAATATGACTTGAGATCAACTGACTGGATCGTTGCCAAAGCACGGGCCAGTGAATCTTACGCACAAAATATCTACGCGGCCTTGTGCAACATGCAGTGGCAAAAGATAGATGTATGGCCCGTGCTCAAAGATGAACTCTGGTCATGCTCATGGCGCAGTGCCGGGGGTATCGTGGCCGATCTACGTGGTGAAGGTGACTATATCGATTGGTATTGTTCAGGCATGGCGGACAAAGACGACACTGGATTCGTTCCAGAAGGCGCTGTGACAGATGAGATCCGGGAGGACTTCCAACGATTGGGGTGGCAGCCTGTGCCCTATGACGAATGATGGTTATTGATTTTTCCTATGATCAATATAAAAAAATATTCAGAAAAAACCTATAAAAACCATTGATCTAATAGCTATATACTGCTACAATTTTATATCAGTAGAAACACTGAGTCTCACAAAACTTCACAGGAGAAACACATGAAAACAGTAGGAAACAAAATCGAAAAATTCGCCATCACTGGCGTGAACCCAGGCAAGGACGATTTCTTCACCATCACAGAAGAATCATTTGCAGGCAAGTGGAAGGTCATCGTTTACTATCCCAAAGACTTTACATTCGTGTGCCCAACAGAAATCGTGGCCTACGACAAACTACACGGCGACTTCGCTGATCGTGATGCTGTGTTGCTCACAGGATCCACAGACAATGAGTTCTGCAAACTGGCATGGCAAGCCGCACATGAAGATCTCAAGAAGATCCGGCATATCCAGTTCGCTGACACACAGCGTGGTGAGTTGAGCCTGGTTGAGCAATTGGGTGTGTTCTTTGCACCAGCAGGCGCCGCACTCCGTGCTACCTTCATCATCGATCCCGAAGGTGTGATCCAGCATGTCACTGTCAACAATTTAAACGTAGGCCGTAGCCCAGAAGAAACTCTGCGTATCCTTGACGCTCTTCAAACAGGAGAGAAGTGTGCATGCAATCGTGCAGTGGGTGGAGAGACTCTATAATGACTGCCTGGGTAGATCAAATCAAGGAAACCATACCTGATTACGCCAAGGACACTCGTCTCAACATTGATGCAGTGATCAAACGCTCGTCTTTGCCCATAGAAGAAGCAGAAGCCGTGGCTTTGGCGGCTGCCTTTGCTACAGGCAATACGAAACTGTGGACCTGGATGCAGGGCCAGATCGCAGACCAAAAGGAAGCCGAGGCGGCCATCACAGCCGCTAGTCTAATGGCCATGAACAATGTATGGTATCCCTACGTCGAAATGGCCGAAGACGAGCGACTCACTGGTTTGCCAGCACAACTACGCATGAATGCTATTAGCTCCCATGGTGGGACGACCAAGGCTCGATTTGAGAGCTATAGTCTAGCCGCCAGTATCGTGGGCAAGTGCCACTTCTGCGTAAAAGCGCACTACGAAACACTCAAGAAGGAAGGCTACTCAGTAGAACAACTGCGAGACATCGGTCGGATCGCCGCAGTGATCACAGCAGTGGCTCGAGTGCTCAATAGCTAAATGTTACCATGGCGGAGTTTAGTCTTTAAATACTCCGCCCATGGAACTCCTCGAACAAAATCCCAAACTTGGTTTTTACACAGTAAACGGTAAGAACTTTTATTCTAAACCTCAAGCCCTGCTAGAGGCCACCGCCACTGGTCAGTTTCCCACATGGAACTTCAATCGAGAAGTTTTTAGTCGCATGGACACAACCAAAGAGCCTCAGTTGAGCTTACGCGAACTGTATCGTATGCGGGCACAGCAACTGAGAGACCGATATGATTACATCCGATTGGAGTTTTCAGGTGGGTCAGACTCTGCTACAGTGCTCTATAGTTTTATCAACAACAACATACATCTCGACGAGGTGGTATTCCGCTATCCCATGCAAGGAGATAAAAATCTCGGCCCCGATGCCAAGAACATGAAGGCCGAAAATACCTTGAGCGAGTGGCACTTTGCGGCCAAACCTATCTTGCAAAAGTTGGCTGTCACCCATCCAACTATCAAGATCACCATGCATGATTTTTCCGACAACATCTTAAAATATCAAGGCGATGAATCATGGGTCAACAATGCCAAAGATTACTTACATCCTGAGCACACGTTCAAACACGACCCCTTGGGTCTAAAAGGTCACAAAGAGTTGGCCGAAACTGGCAAGCAGATTTGCATCCTCTATGGTGTGGACAAGCCCAAGGTCTGTATCAAAGATGGTCGTTGGTGGTTGTATTTCTTGGACATACAGGCCAATCACAGCCAGAACCAGCGTGGTCCTTATGACAACATTACCACAGAATATTTCTACTGGCAGGCTGATCTTCCGGAACTCATAGTCAAACAAGCCCATACCATACGCAACTGGTTCATGACTCCCACTGCACAGCATCTACAGTTCCTAGTGCGTTGGCCCAATCACAGTGTAGCACAACGTGGTGCCTACGAACAGTTGGCCAAGCCCTTGATCTACCCTGACTATGATCCCACCACATGGCAAACTACCAAGTCAACCAACAACTTCTACTCAGAAATGACTTGGTGGTTCTTCAAGAACTTCAAGGACACACGTTTCTACCAAGTCTGGGAAGCCGGTCTAGCGCACATGGTCAATTCCATTGATCCCAAGTTCTTTACCTATGAGCAAGGCCGTGCTGTGGGATTTGTTGGCTTCATGGATCAGTTTTACGATCTTGGGCCCACCGACTACGTAAATACCGACATCATCCAAGGATCTCTCAAATGAAAAAGTTTTTATTATCAATTGCCATTGCATTGGCGGCATTTTCTTCACACGCTCAACAGCAGATTTCTATAGTGTGGCCATTTGGCATGGGCGACACGCAGGCACAATATAGTCGCAGTCTAGTAGAAGAACTCAACAAGAATCAAAAGGCCTACACTTTCATCTTAGAAAATCGCCCAGGGGCCGGAGCTACCATTGGTGCCAAACATGTGGCAAGCACACCCAATTCTATTTTGTCCGCGTCCACAGCATTCTTTGTGAGACCTAACTTTTATCCTGAGGAAAGTCACAGTGTAGCAGACTTCCGGCCCTTGATGACACAGTGTGCCGCGCCCATGGTCATTGTGAGCAAACGATATCGCAATTGGAACGAAGTTGACAAATCAAAATCCATCAACATTGGCATTTCTGGGCTGGGTGCTACATCGCACTTGATGGCCATGGAGATTGTCAAGCAATATCCCAATGCTCAACCTGTGCCCTACAAGGGCACTCGCGAAGCCAGTATAGATGTGATTGCAGGCAATATTGAACTCAGCGTGGCATTCTTGGGCGAGGTAGAAGGATTCCTTGATCGCGGTGATTTGTATGCTTTGGGTATTTCGGGCAGGAAAAAAGTGCGCGGCATAGCCACACTGGAAAGCCAAGGATTTGCTGGAGTGGGCGAAGTGGTCAACATGCACAGTCTACAAGTGCCACGATCCATGCCCGACTCACAGTATCAACAACTGCGCGGCATGATCATGCAAGCCGCTCGTGCTGATTCAGTCCAACGGGCCTATGCCGTGGACTACTGCGAATCCAGCAATCTTGATGCCATAGCCACACAGCGTTGGTTTGATTCACAGGTTGCCCTGTGGAAACGCCTGAGCCAAGGTGTGAAACTGGCTAAATAAAAATGGCAGCGCCGGTCAGGTGATCGACGCCGGTTACAACGACGCCTAGGGTAGCAAACCCTTTTACCAGCATGATATGCCTGGAACGCCGAACCGTAGCGAGCAATCGCAAGCACATTTAAACTACCAAATTTGGATATAAAAAATGAGCAAAACTACTAAGATTCGTTGGGTTATAGCCCATGAGCCTTTGAACCTTTTCCTTCGTGCCGCTGAAGATTTTGAGCGTCGTGTAAACGAACAACAAAGCGAGCACAAGATCGAAGTGGAAATCATGACCTTGACAGAATACAGCCAGCGTTACAACGATGGTGTCGTCATCACCAAGCACGATCTCTTGGATCTCATGGAACAGGGCAAAATTGAAATGAGCCAGATGTATACCACATGGCTCGCAGAACGCTATGAGCAAGACTTCTTGGCATTCGATCTACCATTCCTGTTCCGGGATCACGAGCATGCTACTCGCGTGTTCGAGAGCGAGATCGGCGAAGGTCTGTTACAGAAACTCACAGACAAGTCAAACGTGCGTGGCCTTTGCTACACATATTCCGGTGGTTTCCGCCAGATGATCGCTAACAAGAAAGTTTCTACTCTAGAAGAACTTGCTGGCACACCTGTGCGTTCAAACCGTAATCCTGTGGCACAAGCAACTATCGCTGCCTTGGGCATGAAGCCTGTTGTGGCCGAAGTTGAAGATCTGCGTCGTGTTGTTGTAGAAGGTCAAGCCGAAGGTGGCGAAACCAACTATCCTCGCATGTATCCTCTGCGCCACAATGAAGTCACCAAGTCAGTGATCGACACTGGTCACAGCTTGTTCTTGACATCGATGATCATTGGTGATCAGTTCTGGTCATCATTGAGCCCAGAAGTGCAGGCCGTGATCAAGACTGCCGCTATCCTGGCCGGACGTGAAGAGCGTGCTGAAACCATCCGTGATGGTGCTCGTGCCGAGAAGCGTCTAGTGGAAGAAGAAGGCGCCAACATCGTCAAGTGGACACAAGAGCAACGTGAAGCCGCCAAGGTTGCACTGAGTGGTGTTTACGATCAGTTCCGTGATTCATTCACACCTGGTCTCATTGAGGCGATTGAAAAGAAGGCTTGATAAGTAGGCAAGCATAAAACAAAAACCCTACCAAGTGTAGGGTTTTTTGTTGTAAAAAGGTAAACCAGAGGTTGACCTTATATAAATAAACCTATACAATACACACTATGATGAAAACTTTAAGACCTTATTCGATATCATTTATGCAGAAGGAGCCAACAAGTCTCTTGTGGCACCCCACCTGCCTACGTAATGATGCGATTGGTCCGGAGGGTTCTGAGTAGAAATCAGATTGTAAAAATTATTCTACACAGGACCCCGGAACTAAAAACTCCGGGGTTTCTGTTTTATACACAAAGGAAAAAGAAGTTGACAGAAAAAATAGATTACAGTAAAATTGCCGATCGTGTTGTCGAACAAGCATTTGAGCATAGTGGGTTTGTCCTAGATGAACATGATATGCAACGATTGCTCCAAGGCAAGATAGATCGGGCTCGAAAAGAAATCGATGCTAGGGCTACATGTCCAGTCTGGCACACTGATCGATAATCGAGCAAAGTGTAGTGGGAAACGAGGTCCCAGAGCGCACTCTAAACATGCTCTAAACGGGCGGGGTCCTGGATTGAAATCTCCGGCGGTAACGGAGAAAGTAAGATAGGCAAGCGGAGGATGTCTCCGCTTTGGCTCTGGCAACAGAGCCCATATTCAAACACATGACCGAGCAGTCAAGTCAATGAGTCGTGTGTTTGAATATGCATGGGGGTTGTTCTCTACGGCGGACTGTAAATCCGTTGCCTTTAATATGTAGAGTGGCCGGCGATTAGGTTCGATTCCTTCAGTCCCCACCAAACATGGTCTCATAGTATAATGGTTAGTATAGCGGCTTGTCACGCCGTTGATAGGAGTTCGATTCTCCTTGGGACCGCCAAACAATTCCAAGGTAGCACAGCGGTAGTGCAGAAGACTGTTACTCTTTTGGTCGCAGGTTCGATCCCTGCCCTTGTAGCCATGATCTCCCCCGCTAGCTCATGGAGAGCAGGTCGGCTTATAACCGATTAATCTAGATAAGGTCCAGGATGAGGTTCGATTCCTCAGCGGGGGACCAAAAAAATATTACGGCGTAGTTCCAACTGGCAGAACGACAGTCTCCAAAACTGTATGATGGGGGTTCGAATCCCTCCGCCGTAGCCAACACAATGTGAAGGTGGCAGAGAGGTCCAATGCAAGAGTCTGCAAAACTCTAAAACCGTCGGTTCGAATCCGACCCTTCACTCCATTAGAATTCTAGTCGTAGGCCTATGCTGAGATTGTTTATAACCAAAGCGGATTCCATACCAGTGACCACTTTGAGATACAGAGTGCGGTTACGGCCTTGGAAATAATCTGCCGCAAAATAGTTGGCTACCATCCAAGTCACGAAATGCAGATCCACTGCTTGCGTGGTAGGATGCCGGCCCAACAACGGATTACGTTCATAGTAGCCTTCAGCATATCTGCGAGTCATGTTGCGTGTGGTCGCCCAATCACCCAGAATGGCCGCGTTGGATGCCAAGAACCAATTTTGTTGCTCTGTGGTCCAGTTAGACCAGGCCCAGCTAGCACTGGGCAACCATAGCAGGATGGCCAAGAGTTTTTTCACAACAATATTTAACAATGGAAGCGTGGCAGAGTCTGGTTTATTGCACCGGTCTTGAAAACCGACGATCCGAAAAGGTCCGTGAGTTCGAATCTCACCGCTTCCGCCAAACCTGGAGAGGTCCCATAATGGTATTGGAGCGGATTGCTAATCCGTCGGTCGGCGTAATCCGGCTTCTGGGTTCAAGTCCCAGTCTCTCCGCCATATCCCGTCCATAGCAAACGTGATTGCTGTCGCTTACTCAGCGTTACGAGTCGGGGGCGGAGAACCGTTAAGCAGAGTGCCCTTTTATTGGGAGTCCAAACCGCTGTGCTGAATCACAACAGCGAAGAAGTTAACAACGTGATGACAGAGTAGACAACTCAGGACGGGGCGATGTGGAAACGTGGCCGTCCACCAAATATGTTTTTAGACAGGTGTGAATTCACTGGTGTGGGTAGTGTAATGGTAGCACACTTGATTGTGGATCAGGTAGTGCGGGTTCGAATTCCGTCCTTCACCCCAAATGTGTGATCAAGTGGGTGTTACTTGCCCGGTAACAGCATCCACATGCACAGGTCGGCGTGTGACAAATGCGAAATCATAGAAAGGATTGAAGCGATAGTCTACTGTTTTGCGCAGTCTGCAGAATGTCCAGGTGTCGGTGATTCCGGCCTTGGCCATGGCCTGCTGTGCTTGGGCGCAACTCAGTTTGGGTGGATACACAAACGCCGTGCATTCGGCCACTCGCGAATCATCAATCACAGGTGAGGTGGCATGTCCTGATGTATCAATGGTTATGGCATAGGGTTTTTGATCTTGAGAACCTTGCCAAACAGTATACATGGTTCCGCCTGCATTGGCTTCGGCGAGATAAAATTGCGATGCGCTCTGATAGAGATCCATGAGACTCTTGCCGCCCCATATTTGCTGATCGTATGTCAAGGGCGATAACACCCCCAGTCGTCTGAGATGTTTCTTTACAGCGGCTATGATTTTCATGGTTAATCCCCTTTATTCGAGTATTTATAGGTGTTTTTTTGCCCCGGTGACGGAATTGGTATACGTGTTGGTCTTAGAAACCAAATTTTAGGAGTTCGAGTCTCCTCTGGGGCACCAAATTTATTAGTATGCGGTAGTGACGGAATCGGCATACGTATCGGACTTAAAATCCGAGTTTTGTGGGTTCGAGTCCCACCTTCCGCACCATACAACGGAGTGTAGGCTAGTCTGGTCCAAGTCGCCTGCTTTGGGAGCAGGAAACCGCAGGTTCGAATCCTGCCACTCCGACCAATCACAAAGGATGTCTTAATAGATCTTTTAAACAACGATTTGATTCATCTAGCGTGAGTCTTTTTAATTTGTCATGAAATCGCTGTTTGGCAAAATCCAGGTTAGCATCAAACCTTTGTTGATTTTGATTCCAGAGTCTGACAGTATCAACAGGATTTGTGAGCAAGTGCTTGTTATTACTCACGGCGGTATACAATCTATCTATAGGGTTATCTATGATGTCATACGAATGATCAATGATGTCGTCAAACATATCAAATCCAAAACTACGATAAAGATCTACGGTTCCTCGACTAGATATCATGATAGGAAAATTCCGAGCATATATCGTGTGGATAAATTTTTCATCGATGTTAATAGTTGGCTCGCAGAAAAGTCTATTTGAAACCAATTCTACAAAACTTGTTCTATACAAAGGACGCAGATTGTTTCCAAAATTGTTCACGTTATCAAAGTCTAGCACTGTGTCAGATCCAGCCTCTGTCAAATAGATGTCGTTGCCATTATCATCACCAAATCGTAAATTATCAGGATTTGATATCATCTTGTCAAACCCTTGGCACATGATCTGTTTTACATGATCATTGTGATCATGATATTGCCAAGGGTTGTGATCAAGGAAATCCCTGCTAGGCAATTTATCTAATTGTTTGTATAAATGACCAGTGCTGATATGGCAGCAATTATCTAGATCTAATCCATACAAAAGGCTACAGAGAGCCAATCGATGAGTGCGCATTTGTCTATTCAGTGCGATGCCTATTTTTTTAGATTGTTGATTCTTGTCGTTGATTGGGGATAATTTTGCATATAGATCATCTTCAGGAACGGTAAACCATTTGCCTACTCTTACATTGGGCAGATTGAAATATCCATCATGATAATGATTACCTTGTAACATAAAGACAATGGTTTTTTCAGGAGATGCGAGCGCCAGGTTCCTGATGTCTTGGAAAATAGTGGGTTCTTGGCCTTCAGTCCAATAATCATACTCCTGTGGGAAATTGCCGTAATGAGGACTGTCTTCCAAAATCAAAAACAACAGGTTTTCGTTGAGATCAAGGTTTAACCATTGATTCCAAGATGTTATATGCGTAAAAACACTGTCGTGCGGCACAGAAATGGCATCAGTCACTGTGTCAAATAATTTTCGTGCCATGGGCAATCTGTGTGGCACATGAGTAAAATATTTCATATACAAATTTATGTAAACCCATGCCCCCTTGGACAAATAGGTAAAGTCGTCTCTCTCAAAAGGAGAAGTTCTCTCGGTTCGAATCCGAGAGGGGGTACCAAACAATGCAGGTATAATTCAGCTGGAAGAATGTCACGTTGCCAACGTGGATGTCGTCGGTTCGAACCCGACTACCTGCTCCAGAATTATGTCCCAGGCCTCCGACTATTGGCCACTCGTTGATGCGCAGTGGTTGCGTCTGTGTTTTCTTTTTCTTGCATCGTTAGTTTAATGGTAAAACGCCCTCCTTACAAGTGGGATAGCGGTGGTTCGATTCCATCACGATGCACCAATGCCGCTTTAGCTGATGTGGTCATAGCACCGGTTTGAAGCACCGAGGAACCTGGTTCGATCCCAGGGGGCGGCACCACTCTGTTGGGGGTTAGTTAAATGGTATAACCACGGATTTTGATTCCGTTATTATAGGTTCGATTCCTATACCCTCTGCCAATCATCGGGACGTTAGCTCATTAGGTAGAGCAGTAGACTTTTAATCTATTGGTGGTGGGTTCGAATCCCGCACGTCCTACCAATATGGTAATGTAGCATAACGGTAGTGCTCCACCTTCATACGGTGTTCAGTGTAAGTTCGACTCTTACCATTACCACCAAATATCCGGCCGTGGTCTAATGGATAAGGCAACGCTCTTCTAAAGCGTCCGATGTGGGTTCGATTCCTGCCGGCCGGGCCAAACGGTCCTTAACTCAATGGATAGAGTGCCAGTCTTCGAAACTGGAGGTTGGGAGTTCGAGTCTCTCAGGACCGGCCAATGCTCGGGTAGTTAAATGGTATAACGGCCGACCGATAATCGGCTATTCCTGGTTCGATCCCAGGTCTGAGCACCAATTTTGCCAAATCAGTCAACGCTGAACACTGCTGTGACGTTATATAAGTGTAGGACATAATTCCTACAGTTTCTAACCAAAGGAGAACTTTATGAAACTCGTAACCACACTCGTAGCAAGTTTGTTTGCAGTATCCGCTTTCGCACAAGCACCTGCCAAGAAAGAAGAAAAGAAAGAAGCAGCCAAGCCTGCCGCAGCCGCTCCTGCACCTGCCGCCAGTAAGCCTGCCGACAAAAAGGCTGAGCCTGCCAAAAGCGACGCTAAAAAAGACGATAAAAAAGCCGAAGCCGCTAAGAAGTAATCCAACCAGGTATATCCTGGTCCATGTAGAGGGCAACGAAGATGGGTATTCCATCGACGATGAAAACATCTATGTAGGCTACAGGAGACCTGAAGTGGTAAAAGATCTCAAAGATACTGTCGCTGATGACGAGGATCTTTCGGATTATATAAAAACCCGTTTGTTTTTAGCCCGACAGTTGGCCTTGATGAAAGCAATGGGATATGATTTAAGGACCCGAGTCTGACTCGGGTTCTTTTTTGGGGGATTAGTTAAATGGGATAACATCGGCTTTGCAAGCCGAGATTGAGAGTTCGATTCTCTCATTCTCCACCATCCAACTCGTTGACAGTCACTAAATATTTTTGTTATAATCAAGTAACCAAGGAGACTGCGATGGAACAGAAAAAACAACCAGTGCCAGAATATTTCTTCAGTGCCGGTGAATGGGACAGACTGGGTTGTGGTCCTTTGCCACCAGAGCGCAACAAGGATCGTCTGCAGATTCCGGAAAAGAGCGTGCAAAACAAAGATGACGCTGGCCTTGGCTACGATTGATGTGATCATGGCCAACATGGTTTTTGCTGTTGCTGTGATGTGGCTACTGATTGAAGATTTTCGCACAGAAATGCGGAATTTGTCGGCTAAGTAATTTTACTATGCAGGAGTATGCACCCAAGGGCTCTTGAAAAATCTCTTGGAATTGTTGATGTGGTGAGAGGCCACAGGTCACGCGAGGACCGTACATGTCCTGATAGTCTCGTGAAAGAATTGTTGTATGAAGCAAAGAGAAAAGTGTTCAAGACATGGGTTCGAATCCCATCACCTCCACCTAAGTGTATAAGGTATATTTAGGTGGGGGTGCTCCGGTAATCGATTGAGCAAAGAGTAAATGAGTGGACAACACGATAGGCGATGATCGTTAATCAAGCAAACTTTATAACTGCAAACGATGAGTTATACGCTCTAGCCGCCTGATAGGCACTAGATGAGGATTTTCCGGTTGTGCCTTATAACCCAAACAACCGGTTGACTCTTTTTTATTTTCCTGTTATAATTAACAATCGTTCTTTAACAATTCACAGCATCAATGCTCGGTTCGTCTATCGGTTAGGACACCGCCCTTTCACGGCGGGAAGAGGGGTTCGATTCCCCTACCGAGTACCATAAGCAAACATATCGGCCCCAGTGTCATACCTAATAGGTCTGCGGCAACACTGGGTGAAATCCTGTCGCAGGGACAAAGGTATGTTTGCTTATGGTAAATGGTGTGAGCGAAAGAACGCCTCGCCAGCAATACCCTGACCATCGGGGGAGATAACCACCCTAAGCCGCTGTAACCGTAATAGGACGCACTCGTTGGCTACGAGATGAACACGCGAGAGGGGGACTGGGCACCAGGCTGATACCCTGGGCAAAATGTCTGGACCTTAAACACAAGATGGTGTCATTTATCATTTCAACATAGACAGACAGTGATGCATACTATATTCCTGGCGGTACTACAAGCCCGGGTCACTCACTGCTATGTTTAGCCATACTGGATCGATCCGAGTATACGGTAGTTTTCCAGTCACTGGCAACCCCAATCGGTCTGGGCTACACTCTGTGCTCTGTATGATCTGACGGAACGTTGATCCTCTACATCACAGGTCACTGAGCATCAACACAGACTCCGCATAATCGTAAGCGGAACTAACAATCGCGGAGTATATCAGTGGCAGATGGCGAGTCTCATAAGCTCGAGGTCAGTGGTTCGAATCCACTCTCCGCAACCAAATAAAGCGGGTAGATCGTGGCAAGGGGCGCCCAGCAGTCTTCCAAACTGATCATGCGGAGTTCGACTCTCCCTACCCGCTCCAGGACGTTCCGTGTAGCAACGGATAGTGCGACCCGCACGATGAGAAGTGGTGTAGCAACCACGGGTGGTCCCAGTCTAACCTAACTGGCGCTGGCAATGCGACAATCCCGAGGGTGGCGAGCGGGTGCCTACCAGCCCAAGTAGTCCTGCTGAGGGACTGGAAGCCGATGGGCCAAAGGTGGTAACACGAATCCAACCAGGACGCTGGCAGGCAACAAAAAGACCGCGGCTCTCGGGCAAGCACTTTCTAAACACAAGGAGAATGTCATGGCAAGAATCACATCAGAAAAAGCAGTAGAAGCCGTAGGTAATCGTTATGATCTAGTGTTGATCGCTAGTCGCCGAGCACGTGAGTTATCCAACGGCCATGCTCCTCACATCACGACCGACGATACTACCACAGTCAAGGCCATCCGCGAGATTGAACAAGGTCATGTGGGCAGAGATTACCTAAATAAAAACCCAGAAATAAACAAGAAAAAATCCAAATCTTGATTTTTATTGCAAAGAGATATATACACATATTATGCTATCATTCATACGCGAACTCACTGATCCACTGTTAGATTATCTCAAGGACGATCCAGTGCGTCCCGAGATCTCACGCGAATTCCGTGTGAGTGGTCAGCGTTTCGTGTCAGCCCTGGTAGACGATCAACCACGTGCCATGGTCTGCGTGAGCCTGCATGATTTTGTGCCTGAGACTGTGGCGGATCTGTCGCAGGACCCTGCGGAACCCAACACAGCGATATTTTATACTATCTGGAGTTATGCTCCTGGAGCGGCCACAGAACTGTTGTTTGCCACAGTGGATCAAATCCGAGAACTTTATCCCACTGTGCGACGATTCGTCACACTGAGTCCCAAGACAGAAATGGCTCGCAAATTCCATCTACGCAACGGGGCACATGTGCTGAGAGAAAACACAGACACTGTCAACTACGAATATATAATTGCATGACCAAATTCACTGACACTCTACGGGCCGCGCTAGAGAAAAAACATGCCGCGGCACATCCTGACACCAAGTCGGATGCCAAAGATGATGGCAAAAGCAAACCTAAAAGGACACCGCCGGTGATCACGGGTAAACCAGTAAAGAAAGTCACTGGACGTGGACGCTAGTATTTGGAACTTGCCTTGGTGGCAACTGGGTTGGGGACTGGCAGTGGTAGCCAACTACATTTATTGGATCTTTGTTGATCCTGTGTTGCATACAGAACGCAGTTGACCAAAAACTGCTTTTCTAGTATAATGCTAGAATGGACTTTTACATAGATGAAGCATATCTCACTGATGTTGTAGTGCGGACTGAATATCCTCGCTACAACGATCGCACAGAGCTGACTGCAGAAGAACTTATCTCGGTAATAAAACATCCTGCGCCTGCTGTTAGTATTGGCACCAAAGATCATCCTGAGTTTGCTTGCCTACGTGAGCAGTTAGAACAAGATGGATATATTCAAGTTCAACGTGGTTGGTGGAACGGTGATCGTGTGTTAAAGCCATTCCAGTTAAACGATGTAAAATTTAAAAAAGGTGATCAGTTTCCCTGTGCCGCGGCCATGAACGGTCATTTAAAGTTTCGAAAACTATATAAACAAAAGAAAGGAGGGCACAATGCCTAGTGTATTTTTAGTATCAGACACGCACTTTGGTCACGCAGGTGTGTGCCGCTTCACACTCAACGACGGAGTAACCAAACTTCGTCCCTGGGATGATCCAGAGGAGATGGATGAGTTCATGATCAAGGCCTGGAACGAACGTGTCCGACCTACAGACAAAGTCTACCACTTGGGCGATGTTGTGATCAACAGAAAAGCGTTGAAAACTCTTGCTCGTCTAAACGGTGACAAGGTCTTGATCCGCGGCAATCACGACATCTTCAGAGATGATGAGTATCGAGCATACTTCCGTGAGCTTCGTGCTTACCATGTGATGAATGGCATGATCTTGAGTCATATCCCTATCCATAGCGAAAGCCTGGGTCGGTTTGGTGTCAACATCCATGGTCACTTGCATGCCAACCGGGTGATGAAAGCCATGCCGCCGGCATACAGGCCTGATATCATAGATCCACGTTATCATTGTGTGTGCGTGGAACAAACTGACTTTGCTCCTATCTTGTTCGAAGATGTGATCAAGCGCATCGAAGCAGAAGGTGGTACTATCGGTTTTCAAAACGGCAACGGCCCTCGAGGTGCAGATTGATGACATATCCAAGGATCAAATTCTGGGAAGCCACCATCCGCACCCCAGATGGTCAAGAGTTTAAAGACCGTGTGGGAGCAGATACGGCCGAACAGGCTCGTAGACTTTTGCAAGAACGGCATGGCCCACGTGCAGTGCCTTACTTGCCGCGCATGATCCCCAGTTAGGGCCACAGTCAGCCTTGCTCACTTGGCCAGCGCCAATAAGTGCCGATAGCAAAATGACTGGGTGACGTCGGGTAATACCGCAAGAGCCGTAGATACCATAAGTCTGCGCCGGACTGGGTAACCGGCATACATATTTCATGCCAAAAATCATTTCCATAGAACCTGCCATTGATCCTAATGCCAGACCTACATTCTTACTAGATTGGGAATTGACCATGAAGTGCAATCTAGACTGTAGTTACTGTCCTACTCCAGATCAGGTTCCTGTATCTATGGCCTATCATGACAATTCAGCTGATCATCCATCGTTGGAAAAATGTCTATCGACTATAGATTTCATGTATGAATATGTGGATCTTTACATGCAACAAAAACCACGATGGAATAGGTCTGTGGTGCTCAATATCTACGGTGGAGAGAGTTTGTTTCATCCAGACATAGAAAAGATCATGGCTGCGGTCAGAGACAAACATAAGCCTTATCGAGACAGTTGGCCATTGACTGTGACTTGCACAACCAATGGCGTCGTTGGTCCAAATCTCATGAAGAGAGTGGTAGGCTTTGTAGATGAATTCACAGTGAGTTATCATGCGGAATCATTGTCCAAACAAAAACAACAAGTGCTAGACAATCTTCGTTTGATAAAAAATAGTGGCCGTCGTCTCAAGTGTGTTGTGCTCATGCACGGCGATGAAAAATTTTGGCCAGAATTGCAAGAAGTCATTGCTTTCTGCCAACAAGAGAATATTCGATATCTTCCCCGGCATTTGGATGGTCATGTCAATGCCAATTATGGCCCCAAACAAATACAATGGTTCCAAAATTTATGGAATCAACGCAGTCCTGGCCATGCCGCGATCAAACAGCGAGAAATTATTGAACACAAACAACAAACACTGACGAGCAATGTAGATCTATCTGATGTGGGCAGGGCCTGTTGCGGCGGCAGATTGATGTGTGTCAATCAAGAAATGAAAGATCCGATATTTTACATTCCTGACAATAACTTCCTGGGCTGGAAATGCAGTGTGAATTGGTATTTTTTGTATGTTAAACAACACACCGATGAAGTTTATCTCAACAAAGACTGTCGCATGAATTTTGACGGGTCTGTATCACCAATCGGTTATCTCAATAATACCACGGAAATTTTAGATTGGCTCAAAACTAGATTCCATGGATCCAACCTTCCCGTCATCACCTGTGCCAAAAATCTTTGCACATGTGGTCTGTGCGCACCAAAAAGCCAATCCGAATCTAACTTTCGTGAGATAATGCGTAAACATGTAGCCGATATCAATGTTTTTGATGTTGACACAGCGTGATGATTATCGTAAAATAACATTCTGCCCTGTTAGTTAAATGGTATAACAGTTGATTTGTAATCATCAATTGGCAGTTCGATTCTGTCACGGGGCACCAATCTAATATAAAAGGAAACAGTCATGCTAAAACCCAACTCCACATATCGAATGAGCAAGGCTGCCAAGACATATCTGGCATTCAATTGGTATCGACTTGGCATCCGTTCTATCATGCGTGCCACTGTCGAAGCCGAATTGGCAGACAAGATCCAACCTCGGGGCCGGCGCGACAAAAATGATGCCTAATAAGTAAAGGCATGTTGCACACCGAACTTGCTCTGCATCTTGGCCCAGGACTTTGGTATCTACCACAAGTATTTGACATTGCAACCTATCGTGAGATACGTCGATCATATCGGGAAACTGTGACAGGGTGGCAATGCCTCGGCCCCAACAGGCTCATGAGCCTGCCCAACAACCCAGATTACTCATATCTGCGTGAAGTGGCTCTGGACATCAATCTCGCTGTGAGCGAATTGACTGATCATAGATTGCGTCCATTGGATCAGACCATATTCGTGGATCTCCCTGGTCATCAACTCACATGGCATTTTGACCACAACAATTATCGCGTATTGCTCCAGGTCTACTGCGGAGATATCGCACAGCCCGGTATGGGCACTCAGTGGTATGTGGGCGAAAAAAATACAGAATTGTTAGAACAATATGGCACAGATAAAATAGTAGATGTGACGGGCCTAGAAACAGTGGAAACAGCCTACGCACCCAATGCGGGCTACATCAACGATAATACTGTCAAAAAAGCACATGGCACCCGCCGTGTAGGGCCGGGTCTCAGCAGAGAGAGCGTGCTTTTTACTTTTGGATAAATTTTCTTGTCAGATTGTATTTTACGTAAGTAATGCGTTATTATCGTCGCACGTAATAACAGATCAAACTTTCGAAAGGAAATACAATGAAAAAAACAGCGATTGCAGGTATCCTGGCAGCGACTCTAGCGGGTGCCGTGCATGCTCAGAGTAATGTCACAGTCTACGGTGTATTGGACACAGGTGTAGTCAGTGCAAGTAACTCCGGCACGGCCAATGGTCAGTTCACAGGCGTAGTAAGTGGTATCCACGGAGCCAGCCATATTGGTTTTAGAAGCACTGAAAAAATTGATAACAAATTGACAGTAGGTGTCAAAATTGAATCCGACATCAACGTGGCAAACGGAACACAAGGACTAGCATCAGGATCTGGTTCAGCTAACGCTGTGTTTGCTCGTGGATCCAATGTGTTCTTGCAACACACTGACCTTGGCACAGTGACGATCGGTCGACAAGACAATGCGGCCTGGAGCACATATTCCAGCCTAGACTCGCGTCGCCACAGCAACTTTGGTGGTAATCCTGTGTTCCTGTCGGATGGTTCCAGTTTCGGCGGTACGGCCACTTCCAAAACAGGACTGAGCAAATACACAGGTGGTCCATTTGTGAGCCAGGCAATTCGCTATGATACGCCAACGTTTGGTGGGTTCAGCGCGACCTATGCTCGTATGTTTGGTAACGTAGCTGGTGACATGGATGCCAGCGCAGCCGACCAAGTGGTCTTGCGCTACGACAACAAAGGCATGGTGTTTGGTGCTGTGGGTTATTACAATACCAATGCCAGCACTGGTACAAGCCAAGGACGCAACAATTATGCAGGCGTAGGTATCCGTGCTACCAAAGATCTCACTCTGTTGACCAACTACTGGAAGATGGAAGACCCCAACGGTGCCGGAGCCGCAAACACCAAATTTGATCTTTACAGCGTGGGTGCTCGTTATCAGATCAATCCTAAGTTGGAGGCCACTGTTGGTTTCTATCGCTTAGAGGACAAGATCAACAGCAACAATGGTGCTGATCGTCAGTCCGCTGGTCTAGCATACTCACTCAGCAAGCGCACCACACTCATGGCCATGGCTTCTTATGCGCAAAACAAAGGAACCACTGGATTTGCAGCCTGGGGCGGCGGTGGATCTAATGCCAATACTTTAGGCAACAGTTTTGGATTGAATGCCGCTGGAATTGATCAGAAGGCCTATGCTGTAGCGATCCGTCACAGCTTCTAAAAACAAAAAGGAATACAATCATGAAGAAAATCGTTACTTCTGCGATGATGTCATTCCTTTTCGCTATCTCTGGGCCGTCGCTGGCTCAGTCGATAGTGGGAGGGTTTGGTAGCACGACTACAGAATACAAAATCATCACCAACAATCCAGTGGGGGCCGGTGCTGATGTGTTGGCACGCAAAATCAGCCAGATCATGCAAGAACGTCATAACATCAACAGCAAGGTCTACAATATCACCACAGGCGGCGGTTTAGCATCCGCTCAAGAATTTAAGAAGGAACGACTTGCAGTCACTATCACCAGCGCCAGTGCATTGGCTTATCTACCTATACAACTAGGCAATGTAGGTTATACCCGTGCAGATTTTAACGTGATCAACGAGATTGGGATCGGCGGGGTCATTTGGTTTTCTTCTGCTGACAGCGGGATCAATGATCTCGATGATCTTGTCAAAGTTTTACCTACCTTGCCCAAGTCATCGGTTTCTGTTGGTGCTGCCGACGGTGGTTCGAACGCCCAGGCATTCTTGAAAACCAAGAATCTAAAAGTTCCTGTGGTCACTTTCCGTTCAAACTCAGATGCTGTGTTACAGGTGGCCGGTGGTCATGTGCCGGTTGGCGTGGTTACTTTGACCACTGAGCAGATTTGGACTTTTGCGGCAGAGAAAAAGATCAAGATCCTTGGAGTCACAAGCAAAAAGACCCTGGAACATCGTGGACATAAGATCCCATCAATCAATGAGAAATTTGGAGTTCCTATCCTACCGGGCGGTGCTTTCTTGGCCATGACCCCGGGCGACACAGTCGAGCATCGTGCTCTCAAAGTCGCTTTGTTGGAGGCTCTCAAAGATCCAGAAATCGAAGCCATAAAGAAAAAATACTGGCCCATGGGTAACTACATCACGCTGGATGAAATCATTCAAGTGGCACAGAAAAATCAAGATCTTATCAAGAAATGACCCTGAGTAAAAATCGCGGATACTGGAGAGTCAACGGAGAATGCTTTGACAACAAAGTCAAGGCTATACTGGCGGCACAACACCAGGGACTCGGATTTGATGATGTCAGTTATCATTACAATGATGAGTGGTATGATCAACATGACTGGTCAGTGGAGCCAAAAGAAACACTGGATGAACTGTATCTAAAAAGAGCCCAACAACTGAGAGAAAAATACAAGACTCTTATTTTGCGATACAGCGGTGGCGCCGACAGCCTCAACATACTAAGGACTTTCGTTGATAACAACATCAAACTTGATATAGTCACTATGAACGAGTGGCATGCACCTGGCACAGATCCGTGGCTTTCAATTGCCAACGTAGAAAAAAATCTAATAGCCAAACCGTTCGTCGAGGATCTTGTCAAAAAAGGTGCAAACTTCAAAGTAATTGTCAATGATTTCAGTCCTACCATTTCGGTGTTAGGGTCTGATCCTGGTTGGATATTTGACATCGATGCTCCTAGATTTAATTGTATCGATATAACTGCTCATAGAGCATGCACCACTGAAGAATTCGAAGAATGGAATGATCCTTCTACCGCGGTGATTGTTGGCGTAGACAAGCCCAAAGTTTGGGTCAGAAATGGAGGTAAAATTTGGTATTTTTCGCAAAATGATACATTACACTCGATGCACAATCGGGCTGATCATATGATACCGGAACCTTTTTATTGGTCAGCAGATCTGCCGGAATTGGTCATAAAACAATGCCATGTTGTTAAAAATTATTGGAGGCACCATCTAGACAAAGTAGATATAACCGAAAATGATAAACAATCAATACAGAAAAAAACTCAAGTGATTCCTTTGATTTATCCTAAATATTATGGTCACCTGGATCCTCATGCTTCCGAACTTCCTTACTGGGATCATGATGACATAAATTCACAATATCGAAACGGAAACCATCAATCTCCGCGTGGATATGGCTGGGATTGGGAGTTCCATAAGTCTCCATATTTTAAAGTCTGGAAAGACGGCATAGACCTGGCAGACAGAATTATCCATCGACGGTTTAAAACCAAAGATACTATCTGGGAAAATGGGCTACTTGTCTGCCGGACTAAACCTAGATGGTTAGGTAAGTGATCACTGACCACCCTGCTACAAGCAGGGTTTTGTTGTATTTTTACAACAATCATTTAGATTGACCAGAAATAGCCATTTTGCTACAATATAGGTATAGTAAACATTACAGGAGCCCTACTGTGAAATCACTCAAAGCCTATGTAGATCAAAAGAATCAATGGAACGCTATTTTTGGCGGCCGGCCATTGGTCATTGGCCAAGATAATCAACGCATCGCCGACATGATCGACGGTGATCTTTCCCCAGAAAATCTCACCTGCGACGGAGAATTGCCTCGCAGTCAAGTTCAAACTCGTTATCGTCAACTCACGGCCGCGGCACAAGAACTACGTCGTCTAGATCCCACAGTAAAGTTTTATGAGTTCTCTTGAGTTGACTGAAAAATCAATTCAGCATACAATTATAAAATCGTAAACAAGAAGGAGTAAGCCCTATGTCAGTTGAACATCGCACCGTTACCGCGGTTGGTGCCCGCAAATCGATCAAGAAGTGCTTCGACAAGAAGCGTCCCCTGTTCCTGTGGGGTCCCCCCGGAATCGGCAAGTCAGAAGTGGTAGCAGACATCACCCGCGAATTGGGCGGTTTGATGATCGACCTTCGCTTGGGCCAGATGGATCCAACCGATATCCGTGGTATTCCGTTTTATAACAAAGAAGTAGGCAAGATGGATTGGGCACCCCCCATTGACTTGCCCGATGCAGAAACCGCCAGCCAGTATCCGGTAGTGGTATTGTTCTTGGATGAGATGAATTCTGCGGCTCCGGCTGTGCAAGCGGCCGCTTACCAGTTGGTGCTCAACCGCCGTGTGGGCAAGTATATCCTGCCAGACAATGTAGTGCTGGTAGCCGCGGGCAATCGCGAATCAGACAAAGGTGTGACCTATCGCATGCCTACTCCGTTGGCCAATCGCTTCGTCCACTTAGAGATGCGAGTTGACTTTCCTGTGTGGCAAGAGTGGGCTGTCAATAACAGCATCCACAAAGATGTGGTAGGTTACTTGAGTTTTGCCAAGCAAGACCTCTACGACTTTGATGCAAAATCTGCGTCACGCTCGTTTGCTACTCCACGCTCGTGGACCTTTGTGAGCGAACTCTTGGCAGACGAAGATGTGGACGAGACCACTTACACTGATCTCATCGCAGGTGCTGTGGGTGAAGGCTTGGCAGTGAAGTTCATGGCGCATCGCAAAATCGCATCTAAGATGCCCCGGCCTGAAGACATCTTGTCAGGCAAGGAAAAAGAACTCAAGGTCAAAGAAGTATCGGCCATGTATAGCCTGGTGATCTCCATGTGCTATGAACTCAAAGGTGCTATCGAGCGCAAGGTCAAGGATTCAGAGTTCCATGCCATGTCTGACAACTTCTTCCGCTACATGATGGACAATTTCGAGACTGAACTGGTTGTGATGGGTGCTCGTATCGCGCTCACCACATACAATCTTCCGTTCCAACCTACCAAGCTCAAGAACTTCGACGAGTTCCATCAGCGGTATGGCAAGTATATTCTCAGCGCAAGCCAGAATTCCTAAACGGTTCAGGGTTGGATCCACTTTCGGAAACGAGACATAGGGCTATGTCGGATCCAACCCATCTTTTCTCCCAACCACCCGTGAGGGTGGTTTTCGCACCTTACGATCATGACCGAGTGCAGGAAGTCCTGGTGCAAGTGTGTCGAGAATTTGGCCGTCCTGGAGCACGTTGGAAGTATCGTAGTCCCGACATAGGCACCATCGAAGACAATGTATGGGTGGTGGATTTCCATTTTGCCAATCCACATGATGCAATCATATTTGGTCTTAAATATCAACGATGAGATACAAGATAGTCAAACTGGATGGTCGTTGGAGTTACAGAAAATACTTCGAGTATGCTGTGATTTTTTCTGGTCGCATGAGCAACAGCCAAGGTCCCATGCAGTTTGCCGAAGCACAGAAATATTTCTTTGATATCTATGGCTGGAGTGCCGAGATACGCCAGTGGGCTGACATCCGAGAGTATCATCACAATGTGTGGAACTATATCAAACCCCCGCCCGTGGGAATCATGCCCGAATGCGTGAACCCCATGTGGTCATGGACCAATGGCTACGAAGATCTGCGTATATACGTGAAAAGCCAGCAAGAACTCACGCTGTTCACGCTGAAATACCCGGTTGACCAATAATTCCATTTTATGTATAATAATAGAATACAGTGAAGGAGCACCCTATGTCTACAGCACAAACTACCACCCAAAACAAAGACGACGCTAAAAAGTTTGAAAATCTCCTGGGCCCCATGGATCCCAAACTAGATCGCGAAGTGCGCGAGATGCTGGTCACTGCCCGTGTGGGACTCCTGCTCCGTGCTTCATTCTTTGGCAATCTGGCCACTCGTTTGAAGTTGGTCAATGCCGATGAGTGGTGTCCTACTGCCGCCACAGACGGGCGCCATTTTTATTATAACAGCCGATTCATCAAACTACTCAAACCCAAAGAGATCGAGTTTTTGTTTGGGCACGAGGTCTTGCATTGTGTGTATGATCACTTTGGTCGCCGTGGCGATCGTGATCCACAGTTATTCAATATCGCCAATGACTTCTGTGTCAACGCAGATTTGAAGAAGCATCGCGTGGGCGAGTTCATCACTTCAGTGCCTTGCTTGTATGATGCCAAGTTTGAAGGCAAGAGTTCTGAAGAGATCTATGACTATCTCTACGAGAACGCTGAAAAAATCAACATCAATGACCTCATCGACAAATTGCTGGATGAGCACATGGATGGCGACGAAAATGGCGATAGCGGGTCCGATGGCGACAAAGAAGGCAAGGGCAAAGGTCGCCCCAAACTGAGTGCCGAAGAGCGTGCCAAGATCCGTGACGAGATCAAAGAAGCCATGCTGGCGGCCGCCCAAGCATCGGATGCAGGCAACATCCCGGCCGGTGTCAAACGCATGATCCAGGATTTAACCGATCCCAAGATGAACTGGCGCGAACTGCTCCGTATGCAACTCGAGAGCACTATCAAGAGTGATTACACTTGGATGAAGGCCAGCCGACGTGGTTGGCACATGGATGCTGTGATGCCGGGCATGCGGAACACTGACGCTATCGATATCGCAGTGGCCATTGACATGAGCGGTTCAATCTCAGATGCGCAAGGCAAGGACTTCCTCAGCGAAGTCAAGGGCATCATGGAAAGTTTCGATTCCTATCGCATCCATTTGTTCACGTTTGATACCCAACCATACAATCCGCAGAACTATAATTCCGACAATCTCGAAGATATCACAGACTATGATTTGCAAGGTGGTGGTGGCACCGACTTTGATGCTATATTCCAGCACTTGAAAGAAAACGAGATCGAACCCAAGCGCCTGGTGGTGTTCACAGACGGTTATCCGTTTGGAAGTTGGGGCGATGAAAACTACTGCGACACAGTGTGGATCATCCACGGAGACAAAAATCCAAACCCACCCTTTGGTGTATGGGCACTGTATGAGGAGCAACAGTGACCTTCAGTGAATTCATATACTTCGCCTGTGGCTTCTGGATGGGTTGGTGGATCGGTGAACCAATCATTCGATCTATCCCCAAGATCATTCGCGAGATCAGAGAAACCCGCTGGAGGCAATGAAGCAGACATGATCACTAACTTGCACTCACGATCAGATTGGCTTTATACCAATACCAGTCCCAGTTCAGTGTATGTGGGCAATCAGCAGAGTGCAGGCATGTTGAGATATAATACCCAAAGCAATCAACTGGAAGTGTATGACGGAAACAACTGGTTGAGTTTTGGCTCTGGTGCTACAGTAGGACTGTCTCCAGAAGCCGAGCAAATCTTGAGTTGGGGCAGAGAAAAAATGGCCGAAGAACACGAACTAGAGAAACTCATGAAAGATCACCCGGGTTTGAAGGAATTACACGAGAAATTCCTACTAATGAAGGCCTTGGTAGCACGAGAGTCTAAAAAACCGTGAGATCAAGATCAAAAAGGTAAAACTGAAACAAAAACTACTCTGCAACCGCCGCTAAGGCGGTTTTTTTGTGGCATAAACTACGTAGATTTCTTTTTCGCTCGTAAATAGATGTATGGAGAACCAACCCCAGAATCTATCAGTGTCAGACTTGATCATGCTTCAAAGCATAGTGCAAGTGGCCTGTGAACGCGGTTGTTTCCGTGCCGATGAAATGAGCCAGATAGGTCAATGCTATGATCGATTGAGTGCTTGGTTGGCACAAATGACTGCACCAGCAGAAACAGAGACACCCAACGAAGAAACAAAAGGAGAATGACAATGTTCATTAAACACGTAGGTAAACAAGGCGATCGCAGGGTAGCCATTATATTCAGAGAAGTGCCAGGTGAGGACCATATGTGTTTGGTCGTATATCCCGACGTTCTTCCAACTCACATGCATGATGCGCTGATGAAAGCCATCGAAACACCCGAAGCACAGCAGAGCGACAATCTAGCCGATGCTGTCCACAGACAGATGTTCCCGGATGGTCGTCCCATGCTAGTGGCTTTGCATTCAGAAGGCATGTTGAAAAAGATACAGACCGAAACAGTGATCGTGACCCCTACACCCACTGCTTCATGCAAACTCAGCGAACTCAACGACATCCTTCGCCAGATGAAAGAAGGCAAACAGGCCGTAGATAAGTTGGCCGAACTGGATGCCAATGCCGGAATTTCCGGCAAAGCCAAGGTCCGTGACGGTCTAGGACGTGAACTGCGTTCACCACCTGCTGCCAGGACCAATCTCGCAGGCAGTAATCAAGTGTTGACAGACGACGCACTGGCTACAAATCTCCGACAACAAGCCGAGCGCATGTCTGCCGAAGCCAAGAGTCTATTGGCCGAGAGTGCCAGATTGATGGAGGAAGCGGCCACCATGACCGGCGCTCCTACCAAACCCGCTAAACCTAAAAAAACAACTAAATCAAAGGTAGCGGATGCGGCTCAAAGTTGATGACGTAGAAAAATGGGAAGAAGTGATCTCGTCAGTAGACAAAGATCACATCCCTATCGATTGTGTCAAAAAAGTCACAATCAAACTCAAGGGTAATCGACAGAAATCTATCAATCTAGAAATCCTGCGCCGTAATGGGCTGGATATCGAAGAGATTGAATCTGTGATGGCACGCACCATGAATGAACTGGGCAACCAGATAGTAAATATCGATTTTGTTATCGATGTAAACACAGTGGCCCGTCATGTGCAACCACTCACTGACAAAATCCTAGGAAAACTATGAATGTTCGTTTGGTATCCTACAGTCAACCCACAGGTGAATTTAGACACATGGGCATCCAAGATGCGCAAGAACTCATTGCGTATTGCGCCCGTGTCAGCAATCCCGCCAACCAACTCAACACTGAATCATCAGAAAAGCTCATCAGATACTTGGTCCGACATCAACACTGGAGTCCACTGGAAATGGTCTCAGCCTGTTGCGAAATTACCACAACCAGAGACATCGCCAGACAGATACTTAGACATAGATCATTCTCATTCCAAGAGTTCAGTCAGCGATATGCTGACCCTACTCGAGACCTCTCGTTCGTATGTAGAGAAGCACGGCTTCAAGACACTGCCAATCGCCAAAACAGCATCGCCGTGGATGATCCAATGTTACAGATCGAATGGGAACGTGCCCAACAACGAGTTATCTATGCCGCCAAGCGAGAATATGAGTGGGCTATCGCTAATGGCATAGCCAAAGAACAGGCCCGTGCTGTGTTGCCAGAAGGTTTGATCGAAAGTAGGCTCTACATGAACGGCACCTTGCGTTCATGGATACACTTCATCGAACTGCGCAGTGGTAATGGCACACAAAAAGAACACATGGAAGTGGCTCGTGCCTGCGCCGAGGTCATAGCCAAAGTATTTCCTATGGCCACAGATCTGGTTGCACAATCCTAATATACCTGTTATACTGTGACTGTGAAGGTCATATTCCATTCTTTTACCATGGGCGATGTAGATGATTTAGATATCTATGTGGCCCAACCCATTTACGAATGGCAACAGACTGACAAGGGAAAATGGGTCATGGACAACGCTTCCGACCTTAAGTATTATACCAGTGCCGACCCAACGACCTTTGGGCATAAAATCACCATCCAAGGGAAACTGGAGGATATCAAAGCAACGGAGTATTATCTGCGATGGAGTTGATAAAACATTTTTCATTTATTCTTCCATACATCAACGACCTTTTTGATCAGGATGTAATGGTCACTGTTAGTTTTGATAGAGATTTTAATATACAGCAGTCAAATATCGTAATATTGACAACCGACCATTGGGGAGATGACGAATACCTTCTGACCCCACCCGACTGCCGTCCTCAATCAATGATTGACTGTCTGAAAATTAAAGTCCGCCAATATCCAACAAAAACTTTTTATCTCATGACTGTCTGCCCTTTTCTAGAAGAATTTTTTACAGATGAGAAAAATTTAATTGTTATACATTGGGGAAATGATTTCATGCTACATCCAGATACTGACTATTCTGGGATTAGTCCTGTAATGGAAAAAGAATTTTCTAAAAATTGGCATTGGGTTTCATTATCTAATAATCTAAGAGTTCACAGAAGCATTTGTCATCTAATACTTTTAGGACTAGATATAAAACACGGTTATCAAAGATTTGACCCATCGTGGATTATCAGGCACGAATCTTGGAAATCATTCAAGTCATATCTAAAATATAACAAATATCCTTATCTGAATAGTATCTCTAGAAAATTCTATCCTGTCATGGAAAAAGGATTTTTAAAAGTTAAAAACTCAGAAGGATATGATGCAAAAAAGTATCTGCACAGGGATAACAAATCTGCAGAAGTGGGGATGAACCTAAAAGAAAATTTTAATCAATCTCTCAAGAACGTTTTCTACCAACATAGCGCAATCGAAGTGGTGACAGAAACTGTTTTTATAAACCAAACTGGAATAATTACGGAAAAATATCTTAACACTGTATATGGCAGCAATTTTCCTATCATAATTGGCATGCACAGAACTGTTGCTCACCTAAGATCTTTGGGATTTGATATGTTTGACGACATTATCGATCATTCTTATGATGAGATCGTTGATCCTTATGTCAGAATGACAAAAGCTATCACGGATAATCGAAAAATGCTCGAGGACAAAGGTGTTGCTATTTCTGCTTGGTTTGATTGTCAAGATAGATTCCAACAAAACTATCGTCTAATCGAGGCAATTTATCAAAATAAGGAACACATGGTGAAACAACAAATACATAATACTCTAGATAGAAAAAAAACACGAAACTGAATATTTCTTCAAATGGCACAAATAACTAATTTTATCAGCGAAAGTTTATTATAATGCGAAAAATTTTAGTCACTGGAGGTTTGGGACTCATTGGACACAATGTTGTTCGCCGCCTCATTGATGCAGGACACGAGGTATCTGTAACAGATACACAAACCAACTACGGGTTGGTTCCACAGGATGAACTAGATTATCTCATGGCCGAGCGGCGTGCTAAGATTCCAGAGATGAATCTGCGCACACATCGCATAGATATCGCAGATCAGGCTGGAATCGACTGGCTCGTCAAACACTATCAACCCGATACTGTGATACACATGGCCAGTTTTCCCCGGCAGAAAGTGGTCAATGTCAACCCCATGATAGGATCACGTGCCATGAGCGAGGGCTTGCTCAATTTGCTAGAAGCCGCAAAGAATAATCATGTGTGCAAATTCATATATATTAGTAGCAGTATGGTCTATGGAGACTTCACTGACGATGTCACAGAAGATGCTGAATGCCGTCCACAAGGGCAGTACGGCATCATGAAACTTGCAGGAGAATGGCTTGTCCGAGATTATAGTAGGCGTGGTTTTTTTGATCATGTCATTATTCGTCCTTCCGCTGTATACGGAGAACTCGATGTTGAAGATCGTGTTATTTCAAAGTTTCTGTTGACAGCCATGCGTGGCGGCACACTCAAAGTCAATGGTGCCACCGAAACTCTCGATTTCACTTATGTGGGTGATGCCGCCGACGGTATAGTTGCGGCGGCCTTGAGCACCACAGCCAATAATCAAACCTATAACATTACCAAGAGCCATTCATGGAGCCTGCTGGACGCGGCTAACTTAGCTGTGCGGATAGTAGGGAAAGGTTCGGTAGAAGTGCGTGACAAAGATGCCGATTTCCCCAGCAGAGGTGCGCTCAACATCGATGCCGCACGACGAGATTTCGGGTATGATCCCAAGGTAGATATCGAAGAAGGTTTCCAGAAATACTATGAGTGGCTTAACAGTTCCCTTTACTGGTCTCCGAAAACAGTATAACAATCTCCGCCAGGAGATACTAGACGCCACAGACGAAGTGTTGCGCAGTGGCCAACTCATGAATGGCAATTTCACTGCCGAATTTGAGTCTTGGTTGGCCAAACGCAATCATGTAAAATATGCCATATGTGTCCACTCTGGCACATCGGCCCTGGAAGCCATCGCGGAATTCTACGCCAAAAACTCTGCTGTGCCCAATCCTCCCACTGTGTTGATTCCCAGCCTGACCTATGCGGCCACGGCCAACGCTTTTATACGTGCAGGATGGGATGTTGTGTTTATTGACACCGATCATCATGGTATCATTGACGTCAAAAAAATACCTACGGATATTAGTTATCAGGCCGTTGTGTTGGTAGGGCTGTATGGCGCCTCAGTGAGCCACATGGGTGACATATCCACCTGGCGGCAATGGACGCTGAACGACAAGATCGTGATTGAAGATGCGGCACAACACTGGTTGGCCGCTGATTGCACTCGTATTGGTAGAGCATCTGCCTTGTCATTTGATCCCATGAAGAACTTACCTTGCTATGGCAACGGGGGTGCAGTGATCACCAATGATTCAGATCTCCTGCACTGGGTCAGAGCCTGGAGAGACAACGGTAAATCCACCAACAACGACACAGGAACCAACAGCCGTATGAGCGAGATTGACTGTGCCCATATGATGGTCAAAGCACGACATATCGACACGTGGCAGATCCGTAGGTCTAAGATAGCAGGATATTGGAGAGAACGTCTAAAGAATACTGATATCCGTTGCTTGATAGATCAAGACAACGAACATGACCATGCTTATCATAAGTTCGTGATTGACATCAACAATAGAGACATCCTGCAAAAAAATCTAGCCATACGCAAGATAGAGACCAAGATACACTATGTCCAGCCCTTGCATGAAATTGGCTTGTTCCGTGCGTATCAAGGGCCCGATATCTTGAGTTGTGCTAGTGCTTTGAGTCGACGTGTATTGAGCCTGCCGTTGTATCCTGAACTCACTGATCTTGAAGTTGAGTATGTCATTGATCAGGTGACAGATTGCGCCTGAGCAAGGCATAACTGGCCAGCCAAGACCACTCATAACTTTTCTTCAACGCATCAAAGTCACCGTTGACTTCATCATAGTAAGCCACAGCATCCTCGGCTCCCCAGATTGACCATTGTCCATTGGGATTTCCTGCACCTGCTGTGAGCCATTTCTTCAGCCTGTATTGACTTTCTACATCTGTCTGACCACGCAATTTAACGCACTCGCGGAAGGCAGTGCGCCATGCTGACCAAGCAGTGTAAGCATATCGGGCTGTGCCCGACACTACGGGCACCACTTCATGTTCGTCATCCAGTGTGAAATCCAGTCCTCGACCGGCATTGGCCAAAACCAATCTTTTGTTGTAAGCGATCATGGCTTGATGTCCATAGGTCAATCCTGTGATAGGGTTGAAAGCATGGAAAATGTAATGTTTAGCGGCCTGCATGCGATCTGGTTGCCAAGACCAATCAAAATCGTTGACCACTTCTAACTTCGCGAACACAGCGAAAAACCAATCAGTGTTGGATGCTTGAGCTGCCGCATGATAGGCTGCCGCACGGCCGTTGACACCATCGCTACGCACTGCTCTATTGTCATGCCCTCTTTGCAGGGCATAAATCAAAGTCTGCCAATTTTGATCAGCATTGGGTTCACCGTTGGAAATAAAAACGATATCAAGGGGTCTGTCATTGTTTTTGTTTTTGTGTGTTTTATCTATGTAGGGATAATCATATAACTGTGTTTTGAGATGATTTTTGGCCTCTCTAGGGACCAGCACAGAACTGGCTCCAGGTGTGAGTGGAATGACAGTCTTGACCTTTTCTCTCCAGAGATTCATGGCGGGCACATCTTCAACAGCATCGTGCCGCACAAACTGCACCACCGGTGCCTGGAAATCGTATGCCCACACAGCGGGCACTTGGCTGTCATGCTCGTGTCGGCACACAGGCACAGGACGCCGAGGTACTGATTGGCCTTCTACGAAGTGTATGGTATCAAACCATTCCAGCAAAGCCAGTTCCTTGGATTTCTCAAGGAAACTGGGAACATGCACCAGAAAAGTATCCCCAAACTTCTGATCATCGCTGGCCCATACGTGCAACATGTCCTGCTGCCATTCTGACGGATGCCAGGTAAAATCAAACCTGCTGTAATCACACACACTGGACACTATCCACACATATTGATGTTGGCATTTGCCGAGTATGCGCCTGAGTGTGCCAAAATAGTCTGAAATATATCGAGTCTTTTCTCGACACGGGATCAGCAGACCATCTCCATGATCTATACCTATCCTTGGATAGCTGCCTATGCGTTGGATTATGTCATGAGTTCGGTTGACATCTCGCATACTGGTTTTGGGTATAAGATACGTTCCACCATTTTCCTGATGCTGGCTAGGCCATACATGAGTTTGTGCAGATTCCCATGGCACAGGTTCCCATGACCAATCAAATCGAGAATAGTCGTTCAGACCGTCTACTATCCATAAGTATCTCGTGCGACTGAGTTCAATAGCATGATCAACAGATTCTGCTTTCCGTTCATGTGGGAACAAATAGGTAGGATTATTTAGATAAAAAACGTCAAACATGATTAGAATAGATGAAATTTATTATAACATATTCCTACAAAAAATAAAAGACAAAACGGCCAGCATACATTGGTTTGAACCATTTGGGACTACTGCGTTTGAAAATATTTGCAGTATGCCCGACATCACCGAACCAGCGACCAGGATTTTATTTTGGGATCAAGAACCATTACATCGTGATCGTGTGGCTAATGTATTGCCCCGATTCCGTGAATGCTATGGTGATGATCGCGGACCCGACGAAGTAATTATCGTCCATTCAGAGAGAGATAGCGAAAACATTGATTGGATAGAAAATACCTACGGTGTAAAATCACAATATTATTTTTTCCATGCTTGGGCTTCGCTGGATTGGTATAGAGGCTATGATCGATCTTTACTATCAATTCCTTTCCAGAATCGCAAAATTAAACATACATTCTTGTGTCCTAACAATATCATCGGCGGTCAACGTAAGCACCGTCTAGAATTATTGTCAGAGTTGGTAGATAGAGATCTAATAGCAGACAATTTTGTAAGTTTTCCAGAACGCTGTCCTTACGAAAATAAAACCGTGGCAGAACTTTGCCGAGAATATGACATAGCGTTAGGATCTATCGATCTTCCTCTAATCATCGATCAAGGATCTGACTATGCTGGCAACAGTCACAAGATAGACATGTGGTCGTTTGCCGATCTAAGTTTATTACAGGTGGTCACAGAAACAGTGTATTCTGGTCGTAGATCGCATCTTACCGAAAAAACATTCAAATCTATAGTGATGCAACAACCATTTGTGTTAGTATCCTGTCGAGGTAGTTTAGATTATATCCGATCATATGGATTTAAAACTTTTGGAGAATTCTGGAACGAAGACTATGATGATTATGATGATAACACCAGAATCATGCGTATAGGAAAACTACTCAATGACATCAACAATCTTTCCGTTAAAGAAAAAGTGACTCTACAAAAACACTTGGCTCCTATAGTAGAGCATAATTTTAATTGGTTCTACAGCCAACAGTTCGAACATCTCCTTTGGCAAGAATTATCAGATGTGATCGACCAATGGTAAAGTTTTGTGTAGATAAAAGCGTCGATGGCAAACCATATCCCAATGTTGCTACATGGAATGCCAGACCTTATACCTCAGATTGGCGCAAATTCAGCACCAACTGGCCTTACAGCGAGCCTGTGCATTTTTTTGAATATCTCGATCAAGAAAATATACCATATCAAATAGTTGATTGGACCCAATCTGACAGATCCACTCTATACCCCATAAGTTTGAGTTTTTTCGATTTTAATATTGATTGGTTTGTGCTGTTGCCTGTTATGATCAGAGAAAAACTAAGATCAAGAAATATCACACTTTGGTTTTTTTACAGCGAAGGTGATCATCCTGGACGCATACGGGATCATCTACATGCACAATTTCAAAAATACGACATAGATCTCGGTCTGATACAATTCACCAGCGCCAATTCCGCCGCTGATCAATTGTCTGGATTCCATTATTTTGTTGACGATGAATGTTTGTATCGTCTACGCAATACCAATTGCCCTATCAAATTCCATGATCGCCCAAGGAGTCACAAATACACAGCATTGGTAAGGACTCACAAGTGGTGGCGGGCTACTACCATGGCCAGAATCTGGGCATTGGGATTACACAATCATGGATTTTTTTCTTATAATCACTATCTTTCAGTGGAAGACAAAGAGACTGATAACCCCATCGAAATAGATAGATTTGATAATCTGCGTGCCAATACCTACGAATTTTTACAGCATTGCCCATTTCGAGCAGACGAATTATCATCACAGGAGCATAATCTGTATGCCACCACGGTGGTCGAACATTTCGAAGATAGTTATCTCAATGTCGTGCTGGAAACTCACCTGGATGCGGATCAAAGTGGAGGAGTTTTCCTCACCGAAAAAACATTCAAACCCATCAAGAACTGCCAGCTGTTCATGATATTCGGAGCTCGAGGTAGCATAGCACAATTAAGGAACATGGGGTATGACACGTTCGACCATGTGATTGATCACTCATACGATGTCATAGAAAACAATACCGAACGATGGGATCGGGCATGCAAAGAATTTGAAAGACTCATGCGCACCGATTTACATTCGATTTACATTGGATGTAAATCAGCATTGGAACACAACCAGCAGTTATTTTTGTCTAGTAAAGCCAACTGTTTAAATAACCTACTTAAACGAAGCCTTGAAATATGCAACCACTTGTAAACAGTTATACCAGTTGGCAACCTCTAGAAGAAGTGATCGTAGGTCGTGCCTACGATCCGGACTACTTTGATTTTTTAGATAACGCCCAAGTCCGCAACCAACTACAACAGATATTGTTTGAAACAGCAGAAGATCTCAATAATCTCCAACGCACAATAGAATCATATGGTGCTGTGGTCAGACGACCAAATTTACCTCCCAAACAGATCTTTGAAAATAATCAAATGAACGTTGATCAGGGCATACCTATTCCCCCCTTGACTCCTAGAGATTGGCAAATCACCCTCGGACAAAAACTGCTACGTATGTTGTCAATACCCGAACTCGATGATGTTTGTGATCTTTACAAAGATCAAGTGGTGAATCCTCACGACAATGATCAAAATTTAAATGATAATCAAAATTTCGATGAGAATTGCACGCTGAATGGTGCCAGTGCCAGCTGCATAGTTCGGGTTGGCAGAGACATATTTTTTGACAATTCAGAATTTTTAAAACCAGAACAGAGTCGATGGATCGTTGAAAATCTACTAGGACCAGAATATCGTATACACGAAGCTGTCACTGATGGGCACGGGGATGCTGTGTTTGCCATCCTCAAACCTGGAGTTATATTAAGTAGCAAGCACGATAGCAATTTAGATTTCGGCAGAGATTTTCCCGGTTGGGAAGTGTGCAAGGTTTGGGATAGCTCAATTTGGGCAGCCATGGAGGTTGGCAAGTTCAAAGAAGATAACTTTAACGGCCGCTGGTATGTGCAAGGTCAAACACCCACCGAAGAATTCACGAAATTCGTAGATGAATATCTCAACAAATGGACGGGATTTGTGAGTGAAACAGTGTTTGATGTTAACTGTCTGGTGCTAGACGAATCACATGTAATCTTCTCGGCATACAACAAACCAGTATTTGATTTCTGTAAACAGCATAAAATTGAACCTATCATCTCGGAATTGCGTCACAGCTATTTCTGGGATGGGGGTGTTAGCTGTTGCACACAAGACATCCGGCGACGCGGTGGCTTAGAGACTTATCTCTAGTTGCAAACTTTTACACCGTATAGTTTTTCAAACCGATCAGCATCGTCTCTATCATTGACCATAGGCTCACCGCGTATGTTTAGACTGGTGTTAAGCAACATAGGACATCCTGTTTCTACATACCAACGTTCTAACAGTTCTCGTATACCTGACCCACAGTCCTTGCTTACTGTTTGAACACGACTGGTCTTATCTACATGTATGATAGCAGGAAAATGATCCGGATGGCGACAACGTGCTACCACTTGCATGTAAGGGCTACTGGTATATCCTTGGGGCATCTCAAAATAATCGTTGACACATTCTTCTAGTATCACAGGTGCAAACGGTCTAAACTGTTGTCTGCGTTTGATCGCATTGACTTTCTCCTTGATCTCGCTGCCTCTAGGGTCTGCAAGGAGGCTACGGTTTCCGAGTGCGCGGGGACCGAACTCAGCTCTGCCGGAGGCAACTCCCACAATCTGTTCATTAAGTAGCCGAGCCACAAGCTCATCAACAGGATAAGGGCCAGGTATATTATACCCAAGATAAGGACTGGTCCAGTTAACTCTATGCCCATGAGCCAAAGCGGCAGCACCAAGGCTGCTACCAGCATCACCAGGATTAGGCATGATCCAAATATTTTCATAGATGTCTCCAAGATTTCTATTGGCTAAACAGTTGAGAGCAACACCTCCCATGTATACAAGATTGGTTTCGCCTGTGAGTTCGCGAGCTTTTTTCATTACACTCATTATGAGATCTTCAGCCACTAACTGCGTAGCGCACGCAATATCTTCATTGGTAGCCGATTCTAAAAATGTTGAGTCAACTCCTATATGGAAGTTTTCATTGAGTTCAATGCTGTTGTAGTCTTTGATCACGCGATTGCTCAAGGCTTGGTACCACGTATCTCGACCCCAGGCGGCCATGCCCATAGTAATGTATTCTTCGTCCATGGGTTTTAGTCCCACACGATCAGTCATGGCGCTGTAGAATAATCCAATTGAGTGTGGATACATTTGGCGCCATAGTCTCTGGTATTGTGCCCGACCCTTGTTGTTGTAACATGCACGATAGATGCTAACAGTATCTAACTCACCAATGGCATCTATAACAACAACTACTGCACGGTCAAATGGTGATGTTTGAAAACCTGCGGCTGCATGGCTGAGATGATGGCTGGTGCTGACTTCGTTACGAGCCGGATTTTGATACCAAGACCCGAGATGCTTTTTCAATGCACCGCGTGTGGTCCAAGGGCCAAAGTTGCGTTGCCCAGAAAATATCTGCTGTATGTTGTGCATCCATGGATGTTCATAGAACGCCACTGTATCGTATTCCCACTCACACAGTTCTTTGAGCAGTCCAGGAGCAATAGTAGGATCGTTTTTCTTTTTACTATATCGTTCTGAGTGGCCGGCAAAAACTATTTCACCATCTGACCTGATGACAGTGGCTGCCGCATCATGGAACCCTGCACTGATACCAAGTATGTGTTTCATTTATAGATAAACGGATCTCTTTTGCGTAACTCTTTTAGTTTTTTGCGATAGCGTATTTCAAGTTTGATCCGGTTGATCAAGTTTGTTAACCATTTCATTTTTTCCTCCTATGATTTGTATCTGTCGAGTTTGATAATCAGGATCACTCCAGCAATAGTCATAGACACATTCGGCATCACTGGTTTTAACTCTGTAGACATCTAGATGAGTATTTAAACGGCTCCATATGGATTGATAATCATTTGTCCAAAAGGTATCAATGAGATCCACTTGACCGATTTGCGGATGCCCAATAGTTAAACTTTTGTCATTGGGATCAAATCCATTCACTGTTAGCCATTCACGGAACTCTTGTAATCTTATCTTTTGCCATTCGTAGTTGCCAGGATTGTTAGCCCACTCTATATCAAAGTCTCCTGCTGCCTCAGTCTGGCTACGCATGGTAGTTGAAATTAACTCACCCACACGACTGTCACGTCCTTCATCCTGGAACACTTCCCAATGATGTTTGCCCACTGCTTTGTTCACACCTACAAATACTCCGCCTATGGGTCGATTGATAGTTTCTATACCAAACAGCTCGTAGTCTTTTTCGTCTAACACAAATCTTGGTGCATTAAGCCAACACATCAGTTGACTGGGCCTTTGCCAAGCGGGCGCTTCAATCTGTTTTCGATAACTGAGAGCCCAAGATTCAAATTCGTGACACAATAAATTCAATTGCCGGATATGCCAGCGTGTGGCAGCATTAGCTTTTAGATAGTATTCTTTGGGAGAGCCGCTGACACCTTGTAAATCTTCAAAATATCTATGCAACCAGTTGAACTTGTCATGTATGATATTGCGACCGGCTGCGCGACCATCTATAGGTGTATCTGTGATACAATTCGCCATATCAAAATAGTCGTCGATGTGATAACCAAGATTGGCTTGATTGATTGCCGCTATACTGAGATTGACCTGCTCTAGTATATAGGAACCGTTGCGAGCATGATCGACAAACCCAAAGAAACAATAGTTTTTTTCTAGATGATAATCTTTCCGCAATAGATCATTGAGTGCTGACAGCCATTTATGACTGAGAGAGTTATCATAGATGTCCACATATACTGGCAGTAGATCGCCAGTATGACGATTTTGTAGATCAATCTGCAATCTATCTAATATCTTGCCACCAATCATACATGTCCTGATTTTGTTGTAATATATGTGCCATGGTATATTGATCACCACGTATCTTTTCTAGTTCTAAAATCCTGCGCTTGCCTTTGATCAATCCTGCTTGATATTGATCAGGCCATTGTTCCGCAAACGTGGGTCTTTGCTTGAGTTGTAGTAAAACATCTCGTAGTGCGCCACGTGTGGCAGGCACTATCTCATCCACTTTGCGATGTAATATTTCTCTAGGCAATGCCAGCGGACTCATTAAAATGTCCGGAGTAAAACTAAACACAACTTTGGCCAAGATGTCAACACCTAGTTCATCGGCTGTGCGTTGCATCGACTCAACTTCAAACAAACCTGGCAGAGTCAAAGTAAAGTCCAATCGCATCTGTCTGCGATGTCGTGCGATTTCTAGGCCACGTTTAAAGTTTTCTAAAAATACGGGCCAGGCCAAACCGGTTCTGATGTATTCTCCGATGGGTCCTGTTCCATCGATGCTTGCACAGATTTGGAAGTCTCGTATATTTGCCAGCAAATCACGATAAAGACTAATCCCATTATAATCCACGCGGCTAAGGTTGGTATTGTATCTTGCATAAAGTCTTGGGCCATCACCCAGTTCAATGATTCTTTTCATATAGCGCCAATGCTGTTCATACATCAGCGGCTCTCCGCCCACCCAATAGATTTCTTCTACACGATGTTCTTCTACTGCTTGAGCAAACTCTGCTTCTACCTGTGTGTCCTGGAACTGTATGATTTCACGTTTGACATCAGGCCGCATCCAGTTGTTTTTGGGATTTGACCAGTCTACCATGTCGTGTTTTTTCTCTTCAGTTTCCCAAGAGCTGGAAAGCATGTCTCCGCACATGCGACATTTAAAGTTGCAAAGATTACTAAATCTGTAGTCCCAGCTCACTGGTTTCAGTGTGGTTACACCGTCGGGTGTGGTGGCTGCCATGGCTTCCTCATACTTGTGACCAAACAGTCCCCAAAAGTAACTGCGATAGACATCTGTATTCAATAACTTCTCATTGCACACCGCACACTCTGGCAAGGTCTCTCCGGCCATCATGCGCCGTCTCACAGATTTCATGTGTTCACTGTTCCAATGTTCATCCAGTGTGATGGGAATATAACGTCCGCTGCCGGCGGCTGTGTCTATATACTGTTCAAAGTTCTGTGCAGGCTCACGACTGGCACAACACATCCTCCTCTCGGTCTGTGGCGAGAGATATGTGTGTGTCCACGGAGCCATGCACAGTGTTTCAGACTTCATAATCTATCACTCGTGCTAACTCCGGCGCTATCTGTGAAAGGTTCTGACGACGCCTTAGATCTAGATCTTTTATCTTTATCTTCAAAAGATTTCCATCAGTGCTGGCACCATTGATCATGAAATCTACCACGCGATCAAACTCAGATCGGAATGACTCGGGCACCCATTCACTTGACAATCTCTGTCGAACTGCCTGTTTAGCACGTTCGGGCAGGTTAGCAATACTGAAATAATAAGGATCATGCAACATGTTCCAGTAGACAAAATCAAACTTTTGACGATCGATCCATTGTGCCACGTCTGACAGATACATCACGTTGAACGCATTGATGGTGCAACACACCTGTAGAGTGATGTTTGAAATCCTAGATCTCATCTGTCGGAACAGTTCGATATTGTGATTGATTTCCGACCAGCCAGCATTGCTACGTTGATATTCAAATCTCTCACCTACGTCATCCACAGAAAAAGCGATTTCAACATGCCGGAAATGGCACCAGATGTCTTCGGCTTCTTCGGGATATTGTGTGCCGTTGGTGTTGTAGTGTATTTCAATTTGATGAGCATATCCACGGTCTACCAGGCGGCGCAGTAGATCAAAATGCTCTCGGATCATGAAAGGTTCGCCACCAGTGAACTCAATGTATCGGACTTGGGCCATGGCCGAATCCAGTTCGTGCCAAAACTGCTCGCTGTTGCGCGGCCATGCTCCATCACGTAACATTTGATAATGGAAACTTTTCTTTTTATCTTCTCTATCAACAATAAAGTTCAACTCTTCTGAAGCAAAAGTCGACGAAGACCATGAACCACAGATGCGGCATTTGAGATTACAGATATTACCTAATTTGAGATCCAAAAACATCAAAGGTTTAGCATCTGCTGTCCAATTGTCAGAAATGCCCATATGTTTGAGCCTATCTAGAGTATGCATCCTTTTACTGGTACGACCGGCACGTTCTTCTTGCCAACATCTACGACAGGTCTGTGGTTGCTGGCCATCTAAAAACTGCTGACGCAGATTTTTTAGATGTTGGCTGTTCTGTATCTGGTCAAAGGTAGAGTTTGTAAGTTGGAATTTTTTCCCTTGATCATCTACTATCTCGTCCATGGCCAAACAGCAAGGTCTCACTGTGCCTATGGGACTGGTTTCTAAGCTAACCCACGGTAACACACAGAATTTCTCGTGTGGTATTTTCATTGCAAGGCCTCCAGTTCGGGTATCACAGACAGCAGATTCTGTCCGCGGATGGCGTCTAGTTCGTGAGTCTTGCGCCAGAATACCTCCAGTAATTGAGTGTTATCTGACCCCATCATAAAATTGATAGCCGATTCAAAACCCACCGTGGCACGTTGCAAAGGATCTTGTGTTCTCAACCAATCAAGGTGCTCTTCAAAGCGTATCCTTAGACGTTGTTTGTATTTCATAGGTGCTATGTCTATTCTATAGTGTGCTGGATCTTGCAAGATATTGACATTGAGATCCTGCGCACGTATCAGTCCTTGCTCTACCCAAGATTTATGAAAATCAGGTAGATGCCATGCGTTCATGATACTCAGCGTAGGAGAAATATAGAAATCTACGTTGGGGCAGATATCTATCATCCTACGACGATTATCTTCTACTGTGTTCCAATTGGTACCATTGCGTATGTATTCAGCACGCAAGTCCATGGCATCCAGGCTGGCTCCTACTGCTACACTCTTAAACTTTTTCCAATAGTCAAACACATATCGATCTTTGAGTTTGACTTGCGTGAAGTTTGTATTGTAGATCAGGCGCACATCAAATCGTTCTCTGCGTTCTAATTCTTCCAGGATGCGATAGTGCTCATCCATCATCAGAGGCTCGCCACCTGCAAAATATATCTGCTCTACATAATCAATATGCGGTAACAATTGGTTCCACATATCTTCGGGATCGCGACCTGCAATGTTCAAAGGTCTATTGTGTTTGGCCCATTCAGGACCGGCTAACTTGATCTGATCTTGATACCATGAACTGGAAAAGATATGCCCACAACTGCGACAACTGAGATTGCAAAGATTACTGAAACGTATATCCCAATAAGTCATCTCAAACGGATTGCTTTCTAATTTCTTGATGTGATGACCGTGATGTTTGTTGGCTGATCTCCGACCTGAAAAAAATCCCGATTCCTCTTGTTCATAGCATCGACCACAGGCCGGGTTGGGCCGTTCGGCTAACATGTCTTCTCGCAACTGTGTCATGGACGGACCTTGCCAAATTTCGGCCAAGGTATTCTTTCTGCAATCGCCCACTGGGTATCGCATCTCTGCATGACAGCAAGGATAGGCTTCACCTGTGGGATAAGCATGCAGGTGTATCCAAGGATAGATACAGAATGTTTTGCTGTCTTTCAGCAGAAATTGTTCGCGATCGTTGAGATCCGTTGGTCGGACTAAATCTGCGGAATTATATTGATATTGTGTCATACCACTCACTCAATGCAGGAAAAGTCCTGCGGAAATTTTTGCCACGGCGCCGATCATATTGCTCGTAAAATTGTTTAAAATCGTTGTGCAATCGCGGCATATCAAATGCATCTGAATGCGGAGTCTTGACCACGTCAAGATAATCTATCAATCGTTGCATGTGATTGCGTTCGTGTTCATGCATCATGACATTGTCAGTCCAGCGATCTAACCAGGCCTGCAATCGATCTCTATGACGCATACGGATGTGATCAGGCAAAACCAGTGGTGATTGGAAACTGGGAAATCTCAGGATGTTCAGCGTGAAGTTAGGAAAGTCCGAACCATGGTCCTGTTTCCATAACATGAGATAGGTCAGGAACTCTGGCAGGCTTTCCAGGCACAAGGCATTAATGGTACACATCACATGCAAGCCTCGCAGTTTTTTACTCTGCATGATGCGTTCCATGTTGTCGGTCCACTGTCCATAGTTCAAACCATCGCGGATATATTCAGCATGAGGACCGATGCTCTCATTGGAAGTATACAGATCCAGTTCTACATCTTCGCAGGCATTGATAGCACGTTCTATCACATCATATTCCATGCCAAGATTTGAGTTGATGGCCAGGCGTGTTTGCGAACGTCCGCGATTTTGTTGGAACCAATCCAACAACTTCCAGGTATATCCGCTCATCAGTGGTTCACCACCGGTGATGCGCAGTTCTTTCAGTGTTCTATGTAGGTCTGATTCCCACCACTGGAAAAATGCGTCCACATAAGGATTCCGATCATTGAATGTATACAACTGACTGCTGTCATGAGCGTGAGTGAAATGATTACGACCATCTGATACCAGGCCGGTGTAAGCACCGTGTTGTTTAATATCCCGAACCCATGTAGAACTAAAAGCAGGATTGCAATAAGAACAAGCGAACTGGCAAGTCCTATCAAAGGCGATTTCCAAGGTTTGTAAATCCACGTCTTGGTCCGCTGGAGTATGGTATGCATCATCAAGGTCCTCGTCTGAATATATCACTGTCTTATACACACGGTCGCTGACGTTGTCTCGACCTATGTCTTCAATCTTCCAGCAGTATTCGCACCCTTGTGGGCGCTCGCCGCGTTGCATCATGCCTCGTTCGGATTTTTTTTTGGCAGTATTGTGCAAGGCTTTGGGATTGGCTTCTGCATCTTCTACGCTGACTTTGTGAGGCAGCGGGTGATGGCAACTGGTAGTCATGCCGGAGCCTAGCCAAATAGTAGCGTTATACCATTTGGCTCCACAAAAACTATCGGATTTGATATCGATCACCCGACGTTTGTATTCAATATCTGTTTCGTTGTCTTTACGTGGCATGCATGAACTTTTGGAATTTTACAGTAAATGTTTTCTGTTGGTTAGTATGTAGTTCTTGGGCGTGCTGTTGGTTATATAAACAGATGTCTCGTGTTTCGATCCAAAATTGGTCTAGATCTTGATCGCATAACCACTGGACTTCTTGTATCAATCTGTCCAGTCTCCCCTTACCATCTATTATAGTATCAAACGATTCATCGATCAACGATCCGAATGTTCTAAATCCCATGCGATGTAGGTCTCGATAGAATCCCATGTTGGCACAAATAACAAAAGGATGTGCCGCTAATATTGGCTTGTAGGTTTTCTCTGTGCGGAAACTGTGCGGATATTCAAACACAGTTTCACTGACTACGCTGAAGTAAGTGTCATTGAACTGTGGTGCATAGATCACGCCATCTAACCATGATGGTTCTGGTTGAATTTCATACCGTGATGGCAAAGATTTTTCGGATAAATCCATATGCTCAACATAGACTCTGTTGAAATCTCTATGCCCCCATGTATCATAGTTCTCTAGACAAGACCACAATGCTCGATCCAACAATCCAAAAAATTTCAATTTGGCGATCAAGTATTTCCTATGCGGACGCAGTTTTCGATTGGTAAAAAGAAATTTATAAGGTCGAGTAACCTGTTGGCTTAATACCAGGTTGGTTTCTTGGCTGCCGATAGTGGCCCGTAAAAAATGCTCGTTGTTGAGATTTTGTATATCCGGATCAGAATCACCGCCTGTTATCCATCTAAGAGATCCTCTTTGGAACCATGTATAGTAGAGATGATGTTTGACTATGTGCCACTGAGTGGCCACTGATTCATCTGTTTTTTCTACAGCGATAGTGCTGCCATTTTCCAAACTCTTGATCACCAACTCTGGTCGCATAACCAGAGTCTTCAAGGATATAGCATAACACCCTTGTCGATCACTTAGATAGTCAACAACGATGTCATCTGCTGTATCGAGATACCCAAGTGGCAGTCCAGGCTCAACAATAATATTACCATTCATGCCTGATTATCGCCTGGAACGATTCTATAATTGTCTTCCACAGAATCTGGTGTGCTGACTTCTATGATTGTTCCTGCTTCAATACAGATCAACTGATGAGGCTGGCAAGGTGGATTGTGCCAAGTTGCCCCTTCATTTAATTCTTTTTCATGAGATTCAGCGGTATCAGTATCTATCCAACGAATTAGAAATTTGCCATTTTGGACATACCAAGTTTCATCTTTGTCTCGATGGAAATGCATACTGAAGCGGGCACCGGTCTCAAAATTTAAAAACTTTGCACAATATTGGTTATTAGTTGCCCAAATAAATTCAGATCCCCATTTTTTAGGAACCAGTCCTGTCAATCTGGTCATGATTCAAATACATGATGCATTTTGTGATATTGTTCACGACTAAACTCAATGAACCTTTCACGGTTATAGCGAAGATCGGGCAACATATCTTGATAGATGTCTTCGATCTCTGACAGAGTCATATCGCATAACCAATGTAATACACTCATCACACTACCATGCTGGTCCTCTGAGGTTTCTATATCAACATGTGGCCAATAATGGTTAAATGTTTTAAATCCTCGATTACGCAACCATGGATATATCCTAGTCTGCCCATGTATGACAAAAGGTCTTAATCCAATCATTGGTTTCCATGTTTTCTCAGTTACAAACAAGGGATGCCAATTGTTAAACTCTGTTTCGCTGACCACATGTAAAAAATGATTTTTCCACACAGTTAGAGGACCTAGTCCAAACAAATCGCAAGGAATTCCACCACAGTCATCCTCTGTAATAAAATCATCTAAGTTCTCACCCAATGTTATGTTAGGGCCCATCATACCATCAGCATAGATATCTGCATGTTCTTTTGATCCGCCACCTAAAGTAATGATTCCCCTACGATCAAGACGAGATGCCAATATAAGATTAGTGAGCTCCACACGGTGTAGTCTTGGTTTGCGTTGTAGACAAACGAATACGTGTTTAACTGATTGAAGGCTGATTTGATCCAAAGTGGGTATGGTCATTAACTTATAGGCGGCTGCCGCGTGCCAATTCCATTGATACTTTTGATTTTCCCATGTGCCGATGCGTATTACTTTCTCGCACTTGATTTGATTGATAATACTATCTATTAGATCTTCGCGCAGATACACAGGATCGATTGTAGATAACAAAAACAAATTGTCAAATTTAGCGCAATCTTTGTAGATCAATTTTTCTAACTTTTGCCATTGTCCGTTATCAAACTGAGGACCAAACCAAGTCATATTCAATAATAAATTCTTTTCATCTTTGAACTTAGACTCAATTTGTTCTGCAGTCTTTTGCAATACTTCTCGTTCCAAAGGCCCATAGTGATAAGCAAGTGGGAACGTGGTTCCAATAACAGTTATCATGATAGACAATTTTGTTTATACCATTGGATTGTGATATCTATACCCTGTGATAAATTATATTTTGGTTGCCACCCCATGGATTTTATTTTACTGTTGTCTAAAGTTCTAACAATAGTAGCTGTTGGTTTTGTGATATCCCATTGTATATCCCCTGCAAAACCAGATAAGTGCTTTACTAGATCGGCGGCAGTCTTAAGGTTAACTGGATTACCGGCAGAAAGATTTATTGGCTCACTGGCAGAATAATTTTGCATACAAAAAATACAAGCGTCGGCAGCGTCGTCCACAAACATAAAATCTCTTACCTGACTTCCATCTCCCCAAAGAGATACTGCGGCGTCTTGACGTTTGACAGCATTGACAAATTTGCTTATAAAATCACTCATGACATGAGATTTGACATTATCAAAAGTATCGTTAGGCCCGTAAAGGTTACCGGGCATCACTGTGATAAAATCACATCCCCATTGTTTTCTAAAATACTGAGCCATTTTGATCCCAGCAATTTTTGCCACGGCGTAGGCTTCGCTAATTGGTTCTAAATATCCAGATAAAAGTTGATCTTCAGTGATAGGTATTTGACAGTCTTTGGGATAGGCAGAACTACTACCAGTAAACAAAAGTTTTTTACACTGATATTTGCGAGACACATCAAAAACATTGTTTTGTATTTCTAAGTTATACAGCATTGTTTCTCCCCAATCCTGACTCAAAAGTCCTATCAACTTAGCCGCTACTAAAAATACATACTCTGGCCTATGCCGATTGAACCAAGCATCGACCTGTGTTTTATTTCTCAGATCTAATTCTTCGGGACTAGGATATAGTATGTTAGTATATCCTTGTGATCGTAATTGTCTCACTATAGCCGATCCAAGGTGTCCACGAAATCCACCTGCTACAAATATTTTAGACTGTTTTTCCATGTTCATCTGTCCTGATTGTCGTAATAAATTATCTGACTACCTAGATATTCAAATAAAATTGGCACACTGGTCAATCCTAGTGCCTCTTCAACTTTTTGTTTGGCATCCAGCGGTGTGACAAAAAGCATAAATCCACCACCGCCTGCCCCCAACAACTTACCTCCCAGAGCTCCTGCTGTTAGAGCACGATCATATATTTCATCAATTTTCTGATTGGTCGATTCGGGCTGTATTGCCTTTTTTAGAATCCATTGTTCGTTTAGAGCCTCGGCAAAGTCTGTCAGTCTGTTTTGATTTGCATCAAACAATATACTCTGCGCTCGATCAGTTAAAGCATTCATATCCTGCAATTTTTTTTCTTGTTGCCCAAGTAAAGCAATAGTTTTTTTCGCTAACTGACCGCTCTCTCTGCAATCTTGTGTATGAAACATCTGCATTGATGATTCCAATTCTCGGTGTATGCCAGAATCAAGTATCAAGGGATTGACCGTAAAATCTTGATGTCCACCAAAATTGATTTTATTGAAACCACCAAATGCGGCGGCCACCTGATCTTGGCTACCCACATCTTGTTTCAAAACTTTCTGCTCGATATACAAGGCATCTAATGCTAACTGACGTTTAGTCTTGAGTTGATTAGTCAAGGTATAGAGACCGTGTAGAAGACCTACTGTGAAACTACTGCTAGAACCTATGCCTGTGCGATTAGGCAAATCTCCGTGATGTGTAATATCGATACCAAAATCAATATTACAAAACTTCAAACATTCTCTGATCACAGGAATAGATATTTCATCTATGGAATTGGTTTCTTGTACCTCATAATATCTTATGCGATATTTGTAATCAAACACTTGAGGCAATTTCCTAATAACAATAAAACTATATTTGTTAATAGTGGTGCTGATTACTGATCCCGGATGATACTCATACCAATCTGGATAGTCGGTCATGCCTCCGAAAAAACTTACTCTATAAGGAGTTCTAACTATGATCATCTTATCAAATAATTTTTATTGATCTCGTTAACCTTCTCTCGCCAATGGTCTAGTAGATCTTGCATGGTCCGATCAAAGGTAATTTCCGGTTTCCATCCAGTATGCTTACGAAATTTTTCTGTGTTTGGTATCTGGAGATCTGCATCTATTGGACGCAATCGGTCAAGGTCGACTTCTACCCGTATGCTGTCCTGACAGGCACTTAATGATATTAACTTATCAAGGATATCCTGCACTCGGCATACATGCGTGCCTCCTATGTTGTAATATTCTCCAGGGACAGGATTTACGGTAACAAGCATAAGATAAGCTCGCACAGCATCTCTGACATCAGCAACAGTCCGTAAACTATCAAGATTGCCCACCTTGACAACAGGTTCTATTTTACCTTTTTCAATCATAGCGATCTGTTTGGCAAAAGATGATTCAGCAAACACATCTCCGCGACGCGGACCGGTATGTGTGAACATTCTAGTGGTCATGACTTTTAATCCGTATGCTTCGGCATAAAATCTTCCCAACAAGTCTGTACCAACCTTGCTAATAGCATATGGCGAGGCTGGATGAAAAGTGCAATTTTCATCTATAGGAAGTTTTTCTTTAGGAACTCGACCAAATACTTCTGAACTAGCACAAACATGTATTATTGCGTCAGGACAGTGAATTTTACATGCTTCTAACAATCTTGCTGTGCCTTGGATGTTAGTGTTAAGAGTTTCTACAGGACTATCAAAACTAGTCTTTGGAAAACTTTGTGCCGCAAGGTGGAAAACATAATCGGGCTTTGAATTTTTTATGATTTTTTGCAATGACGGATCATCATTTAAATCACCATACTCGAGCATGATGCGTTTTTTTTGATTTATATCGGGGATCAAATGATTGATGTTGTCAAGAGGACTCCGCCATCTTATTACACCAACAATATTCCAGTCAGTTTCTTTAAGGATCAGATCGGCTAGATGGCTTCCGACCATGCCTGTGATTCCGGTGATAAGTGCAGTAGTCATTTTGCTTGGTTAATATATAATTTATTGTTTGATTAATTGCTTGGCTAGATATCCACAATCGGCCCACCATTCGACCATTTCTGGGAATACTTTGAGAAATCTCGTGCCGCGGCGTCGGTCATGTTCATCGAAAAATCGGAACCAATCCGCACGCTGACGGCGCACATAATCAGGATCTAGTTTCTTTCCTTCTCGCATCCACGCGATGTCTCTATCCAATCTCTGTAGTTCGTAATCTTTAAAGCCTTTGAATCGTCGTTCTTCGGTTTCGAGATTTTTCATCATGAAAACCCAAACTTCTTCCAGTTTGTCTGCGTAACTTTCGGGCAAGATCTGCAGGCTCTGCCAGGCTGGATTTCTCAACACAGGAGTATCGAACCAAACACGCTGATAAGTGTTAGAATAGATCTGTCTTAATCCCAACATCCCTACCATGAGTTCCTGGAAACTAGTCACTGACAAGTTGTTCATGGTTATGATAAATGTGATGGAACTGCGATGTGGTATTTCAGTGAGGAATTGATTCACACGATCCCATAACAGGGCAAAATCCATACCATGCCGTATATACTCGGCACGGTCCATCCAAGCATCAAGGCTCACATACTGCATGAAATGCTCCACACGCTCGTTGTCGCAGATCATTTTCACATAACCTTTGTAGCGTTGCCAAAGACGTTCGTCGGCACAGAAGTTTGATGTTACATTAAGATGCAGTCGCGGATTGTGATGAGCCATCACATAGTCAAACACTTTATAAGTGTTCTTGTCCATCATAGGCTCGCCGCCGGTCATACGGAAATGTTCTAGTTCCGGATACAGCGCAGGCCACCACTGCCAAAATGCTTCAAGATAGGGATTGTGTTCACGAAAAGGTATGGGTTTGCGATCTCCTTGGAAGTAAGCAGGATCGTTATGAGGTGTAGCAGTGGGCCAGGCGCCGTGACGTTCTGCTTCTTCCATCCAGGACGTAGAAAATTGTGGACTGCAATAACTACATTTGAGATTGCAAACAGAATTGAAATTGACTTCCACATAACTAGGAGTGACATCTTGGTCCCATGGCGCGGTCACTATCTTTTCAAAATCACGAGCCGCCCAGGGTTCTCCGGATCTGTAATGACGATCCGACATTTCTCCGAGATCTTCCATGTTCCAACAATACTGACATTCGCCCGGGCGTGTGCCTTCTAACATCAATCGGCGTTGCTGTTTTTTGTGTTCAGTATTGTGGATACCCGATGGACTGCGTTGTATGTCCTCGATGCGTATTTTGTGCAACGGAGGATGATAGCAGGAATTGGTATGGCCAGTGGTGAGATGTAAACTGACTTGTTTCCACTTGGCCAAACAAAGACTAGAACTTACAGTATCGAGTTTTTGTTTGATTATTTCTGCATCACTTAAGAATTTTGACTTGAAGTCTTGTAATACTTCATCGCCTTTGTTTTGTTCAGACAATATTGACAATCTCCGTTGAATACTTTTGATCTAGCAGAAGATTGTAGTTATGATCTAGAATAGATTGCATATCCTGATACATGTGATACAATTCTGACTTAGATTTTTTGACCAAGTCATCAATGAGTTTTAGTGTTGATTGCAATCTATCTTTGGTATCAAACCCATCATAGTCTTCGTTCCAAAAATTCCAAAATGTCTTAAACCCCATCTGCCGTAGATACTCTAGATAATTCCGGCTGGCAAAAACAATAAATGGTTTTTTCATCCACATCGGTCTAAAAGTCTTTTCGGTAGCATAAAAAGTTTCCCCTGACACATGTGATTCAACTACCACATCAACTAGAATATTTTTATAGTAATTTGTCAGCGGATCTGAAAAATCATAACCTTCACTGTCAGTGTATCTATCTGGACTAGACAACAACAAAGGAAGATCATCAATCAACACACTGGCGTCTTTGACACTTTCAATGCGATAAGATAATAGTTTGTCAAATTCAAAATGCACCAAATCATCCACACCGGTATTAGCCGAGAAATGTATCAGGCTTTTACGGCCGTGATAGCGTCTTAAATGTCCTGCAATAGCCAGTCGAGCCGCTGTGGGTCTCCCAAACAATGCATAGAAGACATGCGTTTGATCCCAAGAATGCATGCTGTTATCTATGGATTCAATTTTTTTTGGCCAGTGATTTTCTAAAAATTTTATATGATAATAAGGATGTGATTCCAATGGATTGGCCGTGATAACAGTAACATTTTTATGTTCCATGGATTCTAATAATCGATAAACTCCCAAAGTTTTCATGCTCACAGCTTCGGGGGCCACAGTAATCTCAATCGGAAGACCTTGATTAGCAAACAAAAATCTAACAAATTCATCTTTGTTCCAAAACTTATCACTGGTTGCAAGGATCTGGAAAGATACTGTCATTACCACCCCTCTTGTCGTCGGATCACATCAATCTCACGTGTCATTACGCCGAGATTCTGCCAGTTAGATCTGTAATGATCCTTGAAAAATGCGCTCTGGAACGGGGGCATGAACGCCATGGGTAATCCCAATTGTGTGCTCAATGGATCGGTATAAAAATCAATCACCCCTGCTGGGTCTTGTTCAGCCACTGTGGATTCCCATATCGTTTTTAGAGTATCAAACCACTGCACTTCTCGATAGTCCCAGTCAGAAAGCATGGTCATGTATGTGCCTTGACGGGCACCGGCTATGGCCCAAAATCCATTTTCAACATCGCAGCCTATGTTGTGCCATATCGTGAGATGATCGAAATTGCGTTTATGCACACGATCCTTGAATTCACTCACTGTGGGACGGCGCCCACGATCCAGGCACATCTTGACGCCTTCTCGGAACCCTGCACGCCAGGCATGGAATGGTGATCCATTGGGATAGGTTGTTGAATAGCAATCATGCATGGGCCAATACAGTGGATCAAAGCAGAATTCTACCACTGTTTCGTCTCGCCCATCTGTGGATTCATGGGTTTTCATGTTGAGAACGAAATCTCGGGTCCACGAACTCAACCCACCGTTGCCATACATCAGACCATTGACATGATTGCGAGCACGCCACCGCAACACAGCACGCTCCCATGATTCATCTGGAAATTCCAGTGTGAGATTGAAAAAGTTTTCTTGGGGAAGATTGTCTCCATCTATCAAGATGAAACGCTCGGTTTCTGATGCGTCGGCTGCGGCCTTGTGTGCGGCATCTGATCCTTTGACGCTGTCCACACGTTTGGCCCAGGGGACCATGTTGCGTATTTTGACCCAAAATTCTTCTTTGAGAGGCTCGTCATAGGACAGGTAGACGACGTCAAGATCTGCTATATCAACTTTCTTCATTGGTCACGGTTACTTTCCAAAATTTCTTTTGAGTATAGGTGGTTGGCACAACGATACAAACATCGTCGGCATGGCAAGCATATTCGCCATGATCTGCTGGTGCCAATCGCCAACTGCTCTGTTGTGTTATTTTAATCAATTTTCCATCGCGCACTTTGAGATCCATGCGCACTTGTTCAAAGGTATGACGATCCACTACAATGTATGTGCCAGGAAGATCTTCCATGGAATAGCAAGTGATGGTTCCGGAATCGTCATAGTAGATGCGGAATTCGGCTCGATTTTCGGGCACGGTCCAATCATGCTGTGTGGCGGCTTGCCAAAAGGCATCCATAATGCTCCTCCAATTCTAGTGCCAGGGGTTTGTGATGATAATGCACAACCCCATGCTGTTCTATGGTGTTGATGCGCAGTCTTCCATCTACCAATTCGTAGACAAATTCGTCGGTCCATGGGCGTGCGTCTGTCTTGAGATAGTTGACTGCGGGCTTCATGTGTATCATGCTGGGCCATGCGTCGGGCAAAGTCACAAGATCCTCGCCCATATACTTGGCCGCCATGGCATAGATCATATCAGTGTTGGCAGGAATGCTATCACAATATTTCAATGTTTTACGAGCCTCGGGCCACTTTTCAAACAGCACACGCACCAGTTCAAAAAATTCCGATGCCGTGCGACTCAATCTCCAATATGTGATGGCATTGTAGAGATCTGGAAGATCATTGTCGTCCCAGTGTCTACGATAAGCGCGGCAATCACTGACGTTGTTGAGATAGTTACGCATACCACGACTGACTACGACATCTCGATGTTCGAACCAAGACCACCAATGGTCGATGGATCCGTTGACTATCATATCAGATTCGAGTTTGATCGTTTCGCGGAATGGAGAAGCATGGAATGCTTGCCAGTCGTTGGCCAACTTCCATGTGTCGTTGGCAGCTTGATCTCCATGAGGGAAAGGTTTGATGATATCAAACACCGGATCTGATTCTTCGGCGTCTGTGACCAAACATATCCTACAATCTGGCATCCACCAACGTAGGCTCTTGGCCAGTGCTCGAGCACAGGCTACGTAGTCATCGCGACCGTTGTTGCTGGCTATGATTAGATATCCACGTTCAAATAGCACTGGCACAGATTTTCCCCAGATCAGGTTTGTTCATGACATGGAGATCACAATCCTCCAATAACATGCGTTGGTGACGCTCTTGATTATCAACCATCCTCACATAGTTCAGTTGGAATCTATCGGGCTCCAATTGATTCAAATACACATCATAAAAACTGGTAAACAAAGGCCACGGAATGCTGGGTATAGAATCCTCGACGTGCCCATAAACAGTGTTGAGAGCGATGCTGATAGCGTAGTCATTGCGATAGAGATCTTGGCTGAATTTATAGATGCGACTGTAATGATACCAGTTATCTTCGATCATGTGCATCATCTCAAACACAGATTGTGCCAACGCACTCTTCCGGAAATACAGTACCGTGGCCCACCACATGGGCATTTCTACCGATCCAAATCTAGTATCGGCAGCAAAGTTCCTGCGTTCTGTGACATCTAACACATAACGATGGCATAAAATATCTTGATCGGTTTCAAACAGGATTTTCAGTCTATCTGAAGCAACGATATAATCTGTATCAAGCACCAAGGTCTGATCATAAGGACTCAAATCATAGGCCCTGCATCTACCTCGATTGAACCATGTGGCTGATGAATCCGCATTCATATGATCGTATTTGCGTGTGCCTCCACTGCGACTTTCGGCCGTGATCACTTGATCAAACATCGTGACATCGTTGGGCGCTGAATCAGTGATCAATGTGACTGGTAATCCAAGATGTCTGTTGATCCTGGGTGCGGACCATTGTGCTTGTTGCACATAATCCACACGATCATTGTTGAACGCGAATAATAGAACGCCTTGAGTCATCGTTGTTGAGATAATTGTTGATGCTCGATCAACCAAGCCGTCATCTGCTCCTGCCAACGATCATGCGCCAGGTGCTGTAATTCCAACACATTGATCTGCACAGGAGTGCCATAAAGATCCTCTATGACTGCGTCTTCAGTGGGACAACTCTGTAACAGGGCCAAGAGTTCAGGACCTGCCCGCCACATACCGCCGGCAAAGGCAAAGGTCATTTTGGAATGGTATTTTTCTTTCAGCAGGCGTTTCTGCGTGGCATGATCAAAACGGCTACGGATTTGTTTGACTAGTTGTTCTGGATCCAAGTTCATACTCCATTATAACAGAGTATGTAGCAAAACAAAAGGGCCCGGAGGCCCTTTTTTTACCGATTGACGATGTTTTATGATCCAGTTTGTGATCCAGCCAGTGTGGGTGTTCCCCAACTGGTCGTGGTAAGATATGTGGTAGCACTGGGGATCAGTGTGAGGGTAGATGTAAGTGTACCATCTACTGTGGTCAAACCGCCGGGTTTGGCGATGGTGGAGGCAATGGTTATTACTGAACCAGCATCAGCGTTGGAACCTTGTGTACCGTTGCTCTTGATGTTTACAGTGATTGAGTTACCTTCATAGCCATAGTAAGAACTGGCCGATTGTGTGAATACCTGCACATTGGCAGTGGTGAGATCGTAGTATCCAGTGTTAGCGGAGATAGTCGGAGATCCAGATCCACCAGTTTTCACAGTTCCGGTATAACTACCGCCTGCGATGGTCTGTGTTCCTGTTCCTGCTGTGTAGTTAAGTGTTCCGCATGCAGTGCAAAGGTTGGTGATAGCAGTGTTTTGATCGCTGACTGAACCGCCGGTGCGGCTCCAGGTCTGGGTGATACGTCCACCGGCGTTAAAGAAATAACGTGCGGCATCTCCAGATGCAAAGGTCACTGTTTGTGTAAATATCACCGACGAGGTCCAGGAGGTAGCACGACTTACAGCACCACCGGCAGTGATCGATGTGCCCACAGCGGCGCAGTTCAATCTGTTGTTAAAAATCGTGGTGATGTTGGTCGACAGAGCTGCATAGGCACTGATCGTGTCCCCTGCCACCGGGCTAGAGATCGCAGTGATCGATGATCCTTGTTGGCTGGCTGCACTGGATATACGTGCCAGCATGGTCGACCATTGCGTAGCTGTCACTGTTTGTCCTGCTGACACTGCGCTCAAAACTGGTAAAGTGGTCTGACCATATCCTTTGTCACCTGTGCCCACACCCCATACAGTGTTGACGTTTGCGACGTTGTTGTCACCTGTGCCGGCAGCATTACCTGTGGCAAAGATGTTGTAATCGTCGTCTAATATTACTGATCCGGTCGAGTAGGCCATTCTTGTTATCCTTAATTAATCGTGACGATCGCTTCTACTGTGCCTTCGTCTTCGGTCAGTTTATCACGGATCGCGCGACCAATAACATTATATGCTGTCCATTCATTACGAGAGGCTGATCTTGCTAGTCCGTTTCCTGCTGAAACCAAGCGATCACCTTTACGCACCTTGCCGATCACACGCACAGGCACACGACCTGTCATAGCGATAGGTGGATGTGTGGCGTCGTCACCAGCGGCACCGTTCATGGTGTAGGCCGGACGTGTTGATATCACACCAAACACTTCATCGGTGGCATCTTCCATGGCAGCAGTGATTTCTTTGGCACCACCAAGCATGACCACTGTTCCGGGAGGATATGTGGTATCTGCTTCAAATCTTTCAGCCAAGTCAGCGTATTCAGCCGATGTGGCTTTGGCGAATATTGTGTTGAAATATCCCGAAGATGTTCCAATGTTGCCTATGCCGTTGGCATTGTTGTTAATGATACTGCCCAAAGACACAGCGGCTGTTCCAAAATTCACTGTTCCGCCTGTTGACGCAATCTGCCCTGTGACCACTAGATTTGTGTTTATATTAACGTTAGATGTAGCACCATCGAGCGTCATACAAGTGGTGGTAGAACCTCCATCGTTGACCTGGAATATGATATCGCCATCCAGTGTTTGATTGCGGAGATATACGTCGGTTCCTGAGACAAACAAACGAGCATCTGAGTCACCGCCCACATATAGACCAGTATCATTGAGTATACTCAATGTGCCTGTGGTGGATGTGGCTGCGTCTGTGCGCATGAAAGAAGTCGAGTTCAGATTATCCAACAGGTCAGCGTTGGTAGCCGTGCCTTTCATTGTAGGGTAGTCTGTGCTCATGTTCAAGCCAGGCCCAATGGTTGCAAAACCTGTCAGTGCCGCGGCTGGAGTAAATGTTGGGTCTTTGGAGAATATAGCGACGATAGCATTATTGACAAACATTTTGACAACAACGTGATCGCTACCCGGTGATGAATCGGTAATGGTGTCGACTATGGCGCCAGAAGTTCCAGTGCCCGATGTAAAGGCCGGACCTACTAAGATGAAACTGGATCCATTGTAGACCTTGAGCTGGGCGTTCACTGTGTCAAACCACAGGTCACCTGTGACATTCGATGTCGGAGCAGATGCGCTGGCAGTGGCGCTGGAAATCACTTTGAAAGTGGTTCCGTTGTAGACTTTCATCACACCATTGGTCTTGTCCCACCAAAGTTGTCCTACCAAAGGGTCCCCTGGGGCAGTGGTATTGCTACCACTTTCCAACAAGTGGATGAAGTTTTCATCTAGGAATTCGCCATAGCCAGCATAGTTTTTGCCCACTAGGGTCATGCTGGAATCGCTGTTGATGGTTCCGTCCGCGATTACCGCGAATATGGTGCCATCTGTTAAGTTAATCGTATATGCCATTCTCTTTACTCCGCTTTAGGATATTTACCACGGTTTAATATACTCATATTTATGTAGAGCTCAAATTTGTTAAGGTTTGTATCCGCACTGTATAATCTATCTGTATCTGGCGGTTCAAACTCTTTTGCACCGGGTGGAAGATCACATGAGTGATCAACCGTAAATCTGTAGGACTACCGTTCCAGGTTTTTAAACCCAGTTCGTCAAACACATATTCACCATTGAAATTGGTTGAATTGTCAAAGGCTTGTTGGCCAGCGGGTTCACCGTAGTCCAACAAGCAACTTACTAAGATATCAGTGTAAACAGTGCCCGTGGTATGCAGGATAGTCATGTTGTTCCTGCTGGGATCTGTATTGGCCGCTGAATTGTTATCTACTACCTTGGCATAGGTAGGATTGTAAAGATCAGCATTCTGACCTGTGGTGTTAGGGGGCAAATATGTGATCACTCCAGTGGGATCCACGGATGATCCACCGTTGCCAAAAGCCATGAGATATATCTGTCCAACGGTCTTGTTGGCTAGGGTATTGGCCATGCTGATAGATATGTTTTCATAGTGGATGGCATTTTTCTTATCCACAAATACTTCTTGAGTGTTGGGATCAAATATCCGGACGAAACCCTCGATTTTTACTGGAACTTGCATCATGCTCGGGTCTCCAGGATGGTTTCTTTGGTATTTGGATCGAATATTTTCACGAAACCCGAAACCGCTATACCACCCACTTCATTGGGTTTGCGACGTGGCTGTGGTTGAGACTGCGGCGGAGTTGGTGTAGACTGTTGTTTATTATCCATGGTAGTATTTAGCATGGCTTCAGACCCTTCCTTCAATGAACCAAGCAGCTTCGGTATTCTGTTCCTGTAAAGGTATACCGTTGCTGGCTGTGTTTATGCCTTGGGCGTATAACACCTTGGCTTGGACGATGAATATGACCACTTCCACACCCGACTGCGGTGCTGTGGCAAATGTTATCGTGATTGGATCCACAGATGATACGCTGTATTCTGAAGCATCAACTATAGTTCCGCCCACGCTGACCTGTATGGGTCTGGTCACTGATATATCTGTGACAAAAGTGTCTGTGGCCACATCTGCTTGGGTGATAAAGAATGTGTTGCTGTTGAGATCATTGATCACTACCACACGCTCGGCTGGAATCACTGTGTCAAATTGCACAGTGATTGGGTTGAGATCAGTGACGTCATAGACCGTTTCTGGCTGTAACACTAAATCAGTAGCAGAGAAGGCAGCGGCCCAACGGCTGGTTGAGCCTGTGGTGGGCACGGTCAGTGTAGAAACAGGACCAGAAATTGGCGTATATGTCACGCGGAACTGTAATCCAGCATCAGGAACAAAATTCAGTTGCACAGTTATAGGATTCACACTGATGATAGTGAAATCGTCTTGAGGTATCTCTACCAGGGTGCCAATGGTAGGTCCAAGGTAGCACTGGATAGATCCACCAAGATACACATCAATTTCGTTGACATAGCCAAATTCTGCGTTGTATGTGGTAGTGCTACCGTCGGCCAAGAACGTCTGTTCCAATGTGTTTTGTTGGTAGACATTTGGTAGCAATTCGCCTCGACCGATGCTGAGCACAGGTGCATCTATTGCATGAGAATCTGCACCAGTTCCTGCTGTGCCGCGTCGCAGTCCGCTGACTGTATTGGCCCAGTCGTCTCGTTCGCGATAGGTAATGCGTTCACCGTTGACAGTAATCTGTCCAAAGATATTGTTGGGTAGATTGGGTTCATCGAGATTCTTGGCATCTCTGACATAGATGATGTCGTCTGTGGCCGACAATGCTTGCGTGAGAACAGTAGAAGTGTCAGGCAATATCCGATAGATCTTCTGTATCCCCAGCATGTCCTGGAAGATACGGAAAGCAATAGCCTCAGGAACCACAGTCTGTGTGAACGAAGTTATAGCGACCACATCTCCTGGACCAATGATACTGCCACTGATGGTCACTACACTACCGCTGACCGTGAATCCATTACCGGCCAGCAGTCGCCAACCATTGAGGGTGACCCAGAGGCGTTCAGTGTCCAAGATTGGACGACCAGTGTCAAAATTGTTGGTTTCAATCACAGCGCCCGCAGAATAATCGTAACTGCCCGGGAGTCCTGTGACATCTCCTGCATCAAAATTGGTGCTGTCATAGGGCTCACCAATTGTGGTTCCGGTCTGTGTGGGTCCTACAAATACCTGGGTCAATAATCCTTGTTCTTGTGTGTCATTCCATGTAGTTATACCAATCACTGCACCAACAGAAGCACCTACTCGCAATATCAATTGATCGTTGTTGACTATGTAATCTGCATCTGTGGTAAGTGCTATCACTATTGTAGTTCCAGGAGCAGGCGCGGTATTGAACTGCACATAACGATCACTGCTGCCATCCCATGGACTCACAGTGTAATCAACTGCCAGGAACAATCGTTCTTGATCTACATAGACTTCGACATCGTTGTCGCTGATCAAGCCTTGATTGACTTGTCCACGAGTGGGCAGATAAAATGGTCCTGCGCTGGATCCATCGCCAAAGTATTCCACGCTCTCTGCGGGACGCAAGCGGTTACCGTCACGTTCTACGATGAGGTTGATATCGTTGGTGCCTTGGAGACTGTTGTCCAAAATATAGGTATCAGTGCTGCCATCATATATGAAATACTGTGTGAGAGGGAAACTCCATGTTTTCTGAGGAGTGGTGATGCCCATCACAGTGACCACTACCCAATCATTGATGCCATAGGTATCAGCAAAGGTAACTGTGGTGGTTTGACCGCCTGAACTAGAAGCGTAATTGTAGTTCGTGATGATCGCACCGTTGACCACGATATTGAGTTCGTAAATTTCGTTGTAGGCCACGGGCAACAACAAACTGTTGCCCACTAGGTTGCCTGGATAGCTTTCTTTGTAGAGTTGGCTTCCGCCTCCGATGCCATAGATTTCTATGGATACAATATCTCCGGCAGCGGCGCCTGCCGTCACAGTCACTACCTGGCTGGGCCAATTTACGGTATATTGTTCTTGGGGTATGAGACTTACTCTATTGGTGATATTGACCACTCTCACTGCCACAGCATGCGCCATGGCATCAGCAAAGCTCACGGATGCGTTGCTGGGTGTCCATGCGAGATTCACGGTCTTGATATTGAAACCGTGCCCGTCGCCGGTCCAGTCTGAACCAGGGCGTGTATACACACGCATGTCCAAGGTGTCAAACGTGGCACCGGGAACCAATTCTTCTGGTGCATGGCTGGAATAGGTGTCTATGAAAGCGCCGCCGGCCACGTTTATATCCGTAGTGCGTTCACCGAGATAGGTGTCAAGGAATGAACTTTCATAGATCGCATCTAGGATCGCTGGATCGTATGTGGGACGGCCTTCCGGACCGTAGTCGATGTTATCAAACGGATTGATGTCAAAATTGCCCACATCAAATCCGGTGTTCTGATCAAATCCAGGACCTTTGACTTGCACTCCTGGGTAGTCAATGCCCACGATAACCTGGGCCAATTCTCTGCCGGGTTCATTGGGGGTAGGTGCATACAGACCTATCACACGATCGGCAGCGGCCAGTGTGGCAGGATCAACCAAAGTATAATCTTCAGGATCAAATATAGAACCACTGTCCAGTTCTGAACTGTCATCTACTTCGTTGACACTGTAGACTTGATCTTGGAAACGCACCAACTGACCTTCAGCATACTTGGTATTAGGCTCCCAATCCAAGACTTGGCTGGTATATTCATAGCGGTCAAACTTGATGGTAGTGGTGAAATTACGCACCAATTCATTGCCCATCACGGCCACTACACGGGCACCTGATCCATTGCCACCCGTTATGGTGATGGCAGGAGTTATGGTATAACCTGTGCCCGGATCTACCACGATCACTTGCACCAATTGTCCACCGGTATTCACCCGAGCCACAGCCAATCCAGGAGCACCAGACCAAGCCAAAGTCAAAGTGCCATTGGTTTCGGTGCCTTCGGTAAATGTAGGTGCCAAGGTTCCTGATGTGCCATCGATCTGCACAGTGTATAAGTTACTGCGATAGAATATCTGTTGGCCTGCTGTGTAAACAGTATTGGTCTGCCATTCAGCACCAATAACTACCTGAGGCGCGATGGTATAACCTGCTCCGGGTTCTATGACATCTACGGCTTGGAGTTCAAGAGTATAGTGCTGATACCATTGGTTCCAGGGCAGAGTCTGCCAGATTGGTGCTGTGCTAGGAGTGCTAGAAACAGGATCCAACGGTGGTTCGCCGTCATCCAATATGGGGCTCACAAACTGGTTGTAAGTGGTATCAAAGTAGGCCGGACAATCAAAATCCGTGACACTGCCTTGATAGGTATCAATGCCTTCGTATTTGAGATTGAACTCTTTTATCTTGACGTGATACGGTTTGACTTCTTTGATGTATTCCAACACAAAGTCCTGGTTGTCTTGGCGGAAGATCTGATAGGGCAAAAGGTCACGTATCTTGTGATTGACATCAATCAACGAAGTCTTGAACAGCCACTCTGGTGCCACTTGTTCTTGCAAGATAAAGTCAAACATCAGCATCAAGAGATTGTTTCGGAATATCAACAGTTCGCCAGTGAGCAATTCTTCGTTGATAGCACGTATGATCTGGCGTGTTTCTGTGCCAGGGAATGTGTCAAAGTATTGGCTGTCAAAGGTTTCGATATCAAAACCAAAGCGTCCCAACGCATAGTCCCAGATCTCGGCCTTGACTGCGATGGTTCCATCTTCCAGCACCACTCTATTCCATGTGCCATCCAACAATTGGTAGATTTCAAATTTGCCAAAACTGTTACGTGTGACTTTCACACTGGAACCTTCGGGCAGGGTCAATCTAGCAAGATCGCTGAAAGTGGCCACTTCGGCGGCAGGTCTCTGTGATGTATTGTAACCAGGTTTGACCCAATCAATATACTCCCAGAATTTTTTAGTATCATAGTTCTGCACTCGGCTTAGCAACAATTCTTTGGGTGACCCGATCAGAGCAGATCCCAAGACCACTGTGTATATGGTCCAAAGACCGTTTTGTGTGGAATCAGATGCCACTAGGTATTTGTATCCTGGTGCGACTTCGTCGAGATTTTGATATGTCAATTCAGCATAGGTCAATACACGCTTGTTCCATTCACCAGATGCTGATGTAGGCTCGGGCTCTTCGCTGTTCAGTAACGTGAATGGCCGGCTGTCGCTGATAGGAAACTGCGCCAGTATAGCATTGGCACGTTGGAGATAGTTTTCCAGTGCCAGGAAACGGTCGACAAAGAAACTCTGACGAGGGCGGAATTGCACACCATACAATTCTGCAGGACTCAGTGTGGGATCTGGAACCTTGTTTCCTATGGTATCTTCGCCGCAGAACGAATCCAGCAGTTTGCGATACAGTCCACCACTCAAGAAACTGTTGGGGTTGTCTGTGGCAATGAGATCGTATTCCACGTGGACATTGTCATCATTGGCTATGCGATCAAACTCTACGTGCAATATGGTATCTTGGGCCGATATGAATGATCTACCATTGTAGATGGCAGTGGTGCTGGGGCTGATAAACGCCACATAAGGTATGCCGGAACTGCGAGGATTTTCGATGTATTGGGCCACGGCCTGCACACTCAATGTCTTTTTCACTTGGGTAGCCACTTCGCGTATGCCCTTGACCCAGAAGAAATAACGAGCCGCAAACAATCCATCAGGATTGAGTTTGCTGGTCACTGTATAGCTGGTAGTGCTGTAAACTTCGCCTGGACCTTGATAGGCAGCCGGTGGTGTAGGACTTTCTATCCACTGATAGACATCCACTGTGGATCCCGGGAACAGTTGACTCCAACGGCGCGAACGATATGCTATGGAATCCTGATGATAATCAATGAATCGCACTGTGGATAAGTCCCACCATATCTCTCCAAGATGGTTGTCAGTCCAGGTATCTCCATAGTTGTTCACTAATCCAGTGTTATAGGCTGCAGGATCCAGTGCGCCAAGATAATCAATATTCTGTCTAGCGGCACCTAAAATTTTGCCTTGTAGTGGATCAATAAAGTCAAAATACTGTGTGATCTTGCTTTCCAGTCGATCATACATGAACACCGAGTTCATGAGATTGACATCTACTATAGGAGTCTGGCGATAGACCACGTTCCAGGCTGGCAATCTATCAATGTTGTTGAGTTGTGCCACACGCCCAAAATCTCCCACGCTGTCATCCAAATCGTCTTGGGGACTGCCTACCAATAGCACACCACCTTGATAACTAACAGCCGTTCCGAATTCGTCCAAGGATCCAAGATCTTCATCATAGATCTGTTGTCCAAACACAAACTTGGAAGGATTGGTTACGCTGCCATTGGCCGCGGATAGCAAATCAAATGTATAGACCACGCCGCTTTCGGGCAATGGATCAAAGAATTCTGTGGACTTGCTGTCAAAAAATGTAGTGCCTTCATCAAAGGTTGTGGGTTTGGCCGCTGTGCCTTGTGGCGAACCGACGATCAATGTAGTGGCTTCGTCGGATATATTGAGGCTGGCTCCAAAATGCGCATAAGCGATAGGCAACGGAGCTTCTATGGTCTGGGTATAGACCATGGGCTCTAACCCAAGATCATAGTATGCTGTGCCCAGGCCTGGCATGACCAACAGTTGTGTAAACGGAACAGCGGCATCGTGGTTAGCGATGGTTATATTGAGATAGCCGTCAGTGGTGAATGCGTTGACGTTGGGTAAATTGGCAGTGACAATATCAGCGGCATACAAAGCGGCCCAATCGCTGGCTTGCCAATATGTGGTGTCCGTCAATGCCGCGCCCACTGGCACAGTGCGGATGCTACGATAGATATCACTACCTGATATCACGAAAGTATTTGCGGCCCAGCCAATAGCACTGTTCCAACTAGCAGGAGTCGATACTGCGACATCAACATTGTTGATCCGTATGGTATCTCCCGGAGTCAATGTGGGATCTTGTGTGATGCCTTGGATGGATCCATAGAGACGATTTTGATTAACGAATCTTTCCACACTGCCTGCTTCAGGCAACACAGTGGAATCGTTGGGCTGACCAATGTATAAGCTACAATTGGTAGGACACTGATCTACCACTCGACCAAATGCGGCGGCAGCCACAGGTGCGTTGCTCTGCACCGCTTGCATGAGTTTGAAAGTGTTGGTAGAAATCTCCACTACATCGCCCACGTTCAAGGGTGCAGTGATAGTGACTTCGTTGGTCAGATAATCCACAGAGAACTCACCGTTGTTGTTGCCATTGGCATCTGGCACTAGATAGGTAGCATTGACTTTGACAGTGAACGGTGTATAGGCTCGCACAGTGCCGGTGCCAGATCCTGTTCCAGTGGCACGGAATATTTCGCCCACGGTGTTGGTATCAGCACCAATGGCCACATAGTTGGTAGTTCCCACAGTGAGTATGCGATATACTTTACCTATTTCGATTGTTGTAGCATTTTGTATCACCGGCCTCAGAGTGGTAAACGTATCCTCACCCGCTGTGGTAACTGTGAAACTTTCAATGCTACGATCGATCACATAGGTTTTGCCAGCCAGTAATTTAGCATCAGCGGTGTCATCAGGCGCACCTACCACTACCTGAGCACCGTCAGTGGTAGTGGTCACACTGTGTCCAAATCTGCCACCCGACAATCCTGGTGTTTCAATGAAATCAATGTATTCCCAATAAGTTCCGCTGGTGAACAGTATGGTGCCAGTGGGTGGTGTCAACAAGAAAGTTACTACCTTGGTAGATTCGTCAAAACTGTAGTCCATATTAGGACGTTGCAACACATCATTGACATACACACTGAAACTGCTGAGATTGCTCACGGTATACAATTCAGAGATATCAAATGTAGCCTGCGGCGAAGTAGTGATAAATGTTTTGCTTTGCAATCTTGTGCATCTGACTACGTCACCGTCGTTGGGTGGTGCGTCAAACACAACAGTGCCATTGGAATAGTTGTATTCAACTCCGGCTGTCTTAGGAATATTATTGACCACAACACCAATTTGCGTGGCACCAATACCGCCATCGGCAGAGTCATCATCTACCACTATCACATCGCCTACATAAAATTCTGTTGTTGACCCATCACCAGTGAATGATTTGGCTTGGAACTGTATGTTTACACGATTGTATGCATACACCCGATCGCCCGATGGAGCACCCACATACATCCAGCGTTCATCAGTGCTGATGGCCACACTGTATCCATACTCATCAAACAAAAAGATATTGACTGTTTCGCCACCAGCCAGAGGTGTGGTCAGCACCACGTTGGGTGCGCTGTAGGTCCAGTCAACACCACGGATCAATACAGTGTCATCGACTACCACTCCCACGTCAGCGGGATCAGTTATGGTGATAGAACCCGAAGGATTGAATGTGGTTTGGCTGGCGCTGGCCGTGGTCTGATACAATCGATATGGAACTTCAGTGATCAGTTGGCTTTGCAAGAAACTGCCTGTGTTTTGATTGCGGGTGATGGCCACGCTGTAGCCTTGTTTGGCCCAACTGTCGGGAGCCCCGGCCACTGCCCACTGGAGATTGCCAGTGGCCACGCTGGCACCATAGCCCTGCAGATTGTTAGCGTTCATGGTCAACTGCTGGGTTTCAACATAGGTCGCGGTAGATGCTTTGCTAAAACCATACAGCGCACCTGCTCCTGAGTTTGCACCTGGGGCACCTACTAGACAGGCTAGATTGTTGAAACCTTGAGATATGGCTGTGCCAAATCGTCCATTGGTTTCTGGTTCCTGAGGAACTAATTCAGCAGGCGAACCAAAGGGATCGATCTTTTCTAACACTACCCAGTGTCCTGTGCCATCATCGTCTACCCAGGCTTGATTGCCAGGCAACAAGCGATTGGCATAACTGAGAGCACTGACATCAGCGGCTTGTCGCACACGCATGCTTTCCAGCACAAAACACACACCATTGCCCGTGATTTGGGTAGCAGGCGCTGGAATAGCCAGGATCACTGTGACTGTGAACAAACTAGGTATCGATAACACACGATATGCACCATCAACTACACTACCAAAATATTTGATCACGATCTGTTGGTTGACTTCAAGATCGTGCGGACCGGCAAATGTTAGGGTGCAAGTTCCGTTGAGATTGTCTCGGACCTGGGTGACAGGATAACTTACCAGATTGCTACGATAGATATTCCAATCATAGGCGTTGTCTTTGGCTACCCAGAAACTGGTGCCAACCAAGATGTTGTCAATGTCTGCGATGATAGGTGTGAGATCTTCAAAACTAAACACTTTGACATCGGCGTCGTCCCAGTTCACATAACCAGCATTGGGCAACTGTAGATCCGGTTGATTCAGCGTGATCACGGGCAGTATCTCAGGATCAGTTATCTTGTAACTTTCTTTCCAGAGTTTGTCGACCTGCACTGTCTGATCTGCATCGCTGAATTGTTGTGGTTCAATGATCTGGATGGTAGAAGGATTACCCAGCAACAATGCCTCGTTGAGGCGCAGTTCATAGTAACTGCGATTGGCATTAGCACCGTAGATAGAGCGCAGTATGGCCCAGTTTTCAAATATTTCATATTCGGCTACTTCTTTGCCAAGATTGGCTTTGCCAAAGATATCTGTGGCCTGTGTGGTGCCTTTGGTGCCCAGGAACTGGCTATAGAGATTAACTTGGCTGATATCGTCCAAGTTGAGATTCTGCATGTATCTGCGAGGGCGGAAACCTATCAGGCCAAACGCAAACAGGTCGGCATCACGTTCTAGATTAGCGGAATATTTGTCATAGAAATTGCGGATGTTTTCAGCCTGGGTGGCAGCATTAGGCAACAGGCCTTTCTGTATCTGATCATAGTCGCTCTTGAGCCACTTAGCAAAGTCAAAAACAGATTCCGGAGGAATGATCTCTACCGCGGCCCAGTAAGCATCTTTGTATTTGACGATCTGTCCTTTGCTGTAACTGGTGTTGGGAACCCATGGCAAGATGTTGTCTTGATTGAGTATGAAACCTTGTGCGTCAAGGCTGCCATCCCAATCGTAGGTGGTGTAGCCCACAAACAACAGGCGACTCTGGCGAGCTCCGGTGGCAGGATCATAGATCAGATCAGCAAACACAGATTGATTGTCAAGCACGATCATGTGTTCATAGGCACTGAACTTGGCATTGAGGTAACTGAATGTGTTGTTGTTCACTCCACGCAGTGTGAGATCATTGCCAAAGCGTTCAACCACATAGTCCTGCCCTTGCAGGGCCTGCTTGTTCTGATTGAGCAGGATGTCTTCGGGCGCCGTGACACTGAGTGGTTCAGCCACTAGATCAGGTTTGAATACATTGAGTTTGTTGGCCACGGGGTTGATATTGATCAACGATCCTGGTGCCCATCCTTGCTGGCTCCAGTAGATGAACTCTTGTGCCATCTGTGTCCAATTCAGTATACGGCTGCCGGCTTGATCTTCAAAGGTCATGCCTTGTGCTTCCATGAAACGACCATAACTCAACAAGAAGTCAACCACAGATGATATACCTGTAAACTCATATCCATAAGGAACTTGCACCACGGTGTTGCTGTAATCCTGTGGTGCGCGAACTACTGTGTCGGCCGCTGTGATAATACGGAAATTGCCATTGGGGATGGATGCAAATATTTCAAAGTATGGACGTGTGGTCGAATAGCCATACACAGCGTAACCAGTCTGTGTTTTTTGGATGATCACAGAACTCCAGGTCAACTGTGCCGATGTAGGATTGCGATACAGCAACAGTTGATAACTTTCATCCGGCAACAAAAGACTGGTATTGAGACTGTTGGGGCTTGACTTCTCTGTGAATATCTTGATGTATTGTTTGTCACTGAAAGCAGCCATTCTATAACACAATCTCACGTCTAGATTTTCTAGTTTGATTTCAAGATCTCTAGTAGAATCCAACCCTGTCTGTCGATTGTAGTCAACGATCCAGTTGATGTAACTGTTCTTGATGGTGCCATTGCCGTAGATTTCCAACTGGCTGGGCTGTATGCGGAATCTATTGTCGTAAAGATACTGTCCAAATTGTTCATTGTAACGATAGAGATCTCTATCGGCAAACAGGGCAAAATATTCTGCCGGCCTTGTCAACGCCAACAAGCGTTGCACAGCAAAAGGCCATGATGATGACTTGCGCCATGATGCTTCTACCGGTCCATCGTCGCCCACTGTCCAACTCTTGCGGAAGCTTCCGGTGTCGTATTCGCCAACCATGACATCAAAAGGTGACAGCAACTGACCCTCTGATCCGGCTGGAACCACGCCGGTCAGTCCAGGACGTTTGTATTTTTCAATCACGTATGGACCCATGGGATCCAGGACTAGACCATTCTCGAGATCTTCCCACAGAACCAAGTTACCAGATGTATATGGTGCAGGACCATATTCTAATTCCCACCATGTGGGTTTCTCTGAGAAACCCAACATCTCCCAAGGTCTGGTATTGGGTGCGTCGGTGTCATAGAAATATTCGTAGATACCGCGCCAATTGCCCAACAGCAATTGACGGTTGAGTTTGTTTTGGCTTGCGCTGTAATTCCAAGTAAATTGGTTGTCAGGAATGTAATCTTGTTCTCTATAGGCCAACTTATTAGCACCCACCCAGGCCAAAAAGCTCACACCCAGGATCTGATTGACCTCAGCGAGACTGTAATCTGTAGTGCGGAACTGTCCTGGAACCACATCCGTATAGGTCAGTGGTATAGGATTATCATTGGGGCCATGAGTAGGGCATTTGAGATTGTTAAAAATGCGTTTTTCAAATTCTAGCAAAACTTGATCACGTATGTCTTCATAGGCCACAGTGATAGATCCATCGTGCCCGCGGATGACCAGTGTGGGTTCTACATAAGCATCATCGAGATAAATTTCAGGCATGAATGAAGCATATAATCCCAACTTGGTTGGTGTTGACGGAACAAAATTACCATAAGTGGTAGTGTATTCTCGAATGGTGATGGTATCACCAATGGTCAATGGCACCAAGATAGTCACACGAGGACCGTCGACGGCCACAGTGTAGTCAATATCGCCGCCCAACAATAATGTATCATTGAGATATATCAAGATAGCACGATAATTGGCCGAGTCAAAATCATAACTGTAGAGAGTATCAAAGGTATCGTCAGTGATAGGTGTGACCGTATACACTGTTTGTTCGTAGGTCTCACCTGTGGGCAGACTGTCAGTCCAGTAAAACGGTGTGAGTTCATTCTTGCCAAGATTGATCAACTCCACGCATTCGTCCAGTATCTGCGCTGTGGTCATGTTTTGCCAGTCGTAGCGGACCACAGTATCCATCAAGACATTTTTGAATTTTTCATACTGCTGGGCGCTGAATTCCAATGATTTAAAGAAATCAAATCCGGGATCATTGATAAACGTCGAAGCCAGAGTCAGCGGAGAACCTTGTTGCAGTATGATCTGGCCGTAAGGGATAAGATTGCCTAGGTCTCTAGTGTTGTTTGGACCGGCTATGTCTCCGGTAAAAGGAATGAGATTCTGGCAGATGCTACCATAATGATTGCGCACAGTGCCCAGAGTCACTTGAGGAACATCAGCATTGATCGCATTGTTTTCTAGGTTTACCGGCACGGTGTAAAAGCCCACAGGACTGGCAACCTGGCTGATCACGCTGACTTCCACGATGTCGCCCATGGCCGGAGGAGTGATGAAAGTGATCACAGTGGAACGGTTGGCCTGCACAGCATAGGTGTAGGCATCAGTATCTACGAAAATAGAATTTGCAAAAACCTTGACCGGAATGGCTTGGCTGGCAGTATCTACCGGAACATCTACCACTAGGTCTTCGCCTTGATAGGTAAATCTAAAAGTCTGGCGGCTCACTGTATCTGTATAGGCAGTCTGCCATCCCAGAAGTTGGCGGAAAGTGTCTCGAGTGATGTATTGTCGCACCACACCGCTGTTGATAGGTGTGGTCACACTCACTGTGTCTTGCACATAAACGAATTCATCCACAGTGAGATTGTTATCAAACACAATGTCGCCCACGTTGTTGATGGAGAGATACTTGAGTGGTTGACCAATTATGCTGTCTGTGACACCTTCGCCCACGGCATAACTAAACAATTTGGAACCCGAAAAGTTAGAACTGGGGTATGCCACTTGGTCTGCGAAACTCACTCCATTTTCGTCGAACACATCAAAGAATGGTGCTTGGTTCACACCAGTTTTTTGTTGTGCTGGCATCCAGGTGTCGCCGTTGAAATAGAAAGATCGACCTTGCTGGGTGATGCCACTCAGGCACACGGTATTTTGATTGATCAGTGCATCAGGAGTGTTGAGATCGGCTGGTTGCAGATCGATGATGGGTGTGCCTGTGCCTGTGGGTTGGATCAGTTGCACTGAGTAGATTTTGTTGCGCACTTCTGGATCACGGTCAGCGGCAAAAATAACTCGAGATCCACTCTGGAATGCGTAGCCATCCACACTGTAGCCCACTGAGCCGTTGATGTTGCTCATGGCATCTGTTTCGCGGAAATCTATGATGTTGATAGGATCCACTGCTTGAGTGCCCATTTCAAACAGTTTTATGTCTGCTCGGAATTCAATGATAGGTCGCTTGGCACGTTGTATGTTGTCGACCACGGCCACTTGATTGTTGTATTCAGCCGTGGCGTTGATGATGTCCACGTGGAACCAACGATTTGAACGGCTCCATGCATTGTAATCAAAACTGGCGCGATTGATGGTGATGTAATCTTGATCCACTGGTGCGTTGAGACTCTCATCAAATGGAGTAGAATCGTAGGGCACCGAATCATAGGGCACAGTGCTGGATCTGGTATAGGTTTCTGGAGTGACGAATTTTGTTACCGGCAACAGATCGATGGCTGTGCCCACACCTTCAACGTAGTATTCTTTGCCGGCGTATGAGGCCGGATTAGTGGTCCCTTGGAACTGTATTTTTAATCCGTTAGACAACACCACACCATTGGGACTGGTATAATTTTTCTTGCCAATGATGTCAGCGATATCTATGGTCTGATCTCCAGAACTGTCAACCAGTTTGATCACGCCAAACAATTCTGGATTGTCGGCGTCTTGATAGTAGAGGAAATCAAGATCCGCAGTGATAAGCGGAATGCGTTCAAATGCAGTGCCTCCAGAGTTTTTATAAAAACTGATGTTGGAATATTCAGCACCATACAATACCAGCAGTTTACTGAGAGGATTTACCGGCCTATCCACAGTGAGTTTGATATAGGGATTTAGTGCATCATCGTAGATCAAATTGATGCGCCATACGCTGTAACGTTGGCTGTCTAAACCTATCTCTACTGTTTCATCAAAAGGTGTGGAATCATAGGGTTGACCTGCACTGTCATACAAGCCAGTGAAGAACCATCCACCGTTGGTCAAGAAAATGATGGTGCGATTGTTGATGTCAGTGATACCATCAATTCCGCCATACTTCTCTACGAATTCGCTGAAGTAGACATTGTTGATGTCGTCAAACTGTATGGATGTGGCGAAATCTACTGATCCCGCATCGGCCAGTTGATAGTAGAAATTCTGTGCTGATTTGGCAGGCACGTTGAACGTGATAGTTCCATTGTCATCACCATTGTTCTCTACTCCCAATACCTCGCGACTGCTTTGGTTGGGAGTCTGTGGCAACACACCCGATGTGCCTGGCACACTCTGTATCCAGAATCGATGGCCGGTCTGTTGCACATCGAAGGTATAAGAACCTTGGCGCACCAGAATGATTGTGGGATTCTGTCCTGCTACACCGCTGAAGGTGTAAGCGGATGTGCCGCGCTTGACCTGGAAGTCGTCGGTGAGTGGTACGGGAGTGGCAAAGATATCAACTGAATCTGGGCCTTCGGGCAGCCAATAATACTGGCTGAAGTTTACAAATTTGTCAAAGTCTACGAAAGGATCCCAGCTATAGTATTGGCTGGTAAACAGCCGATCCTGGCGTGTGGTGTTGCCACCCTTGACAGCAATAGAATCGATCAGTCCTGGGTATGTCAATGCACCGGTAACGGTATTGGTGTTAGGTTCAAGGAACACAGTGCCCGGCTCAAGTTGATAATCTGTTCTAGTGCGAGTAGGCTCTAACACATAATTGTCTTCAGGATTTACTCCCGGACCAAGACGACGACCAATATAACCCTGGGTGGGCTTGAGTTTGGGATCCTGCACCAATTGATCCAATGTGGCATGCAAGAACTGCCGATTGGTATTGGTCCTGAATATCTCAGGCAGGAAATCTACTGTGCGTATTCTAGTAGTCGCCATGTTTATACCACGCCACTGTTAGGAGCAGTTCTCAATTCGCTGGATGTCAACGCATCAATGACCTCAATGTCATTGACCGTGGCAGCATTCACAAATATCTCATTGGCTGCACAGCGTATTTCAAATAGATCGCCAAAACTCTTGAGAGGATCTTGTGGCACCAACACCACGGTAGAAATGATATCTCCTAGTTCTTTGTGTAGATAGGCTGCCAACTCTGAGAAGAAAAAGGTCAAGCCAAAATCCCATTTGTCTATGGTAAAGTATTCATTGAGAGCGGCCACCACACGACTCTTTATCTCACTCACCGACACCACTGAGTTGTTGGCGCGGATCACTTTCAGCGTGGCTCGCAGTTCAGGGTCACTCTTTAGACCAAACAAAGGTTTGAATACCACAGAGTTAAGGATCACGTTGTCAGAAATCATTTTGTATCTTTGCAAACTGTTGTATGCTGTGGACAGTTCGTCGATGGTAGGAGGGCTGGGCTCGGGTATAGTTCCAGTGGAGTCTTTGATATAATTTTGATAGGCATTGTAGTAGGCCGTGGTTACCACATAGATGTCGATGATGTTGCTTGATCCAGGGTCGATGCGACGGCTCAATGGTGCATTGTGTCTGTATTGGAAATACAACCCCTGGCGGCCGACCCTGGCTATCAATGAATCAATTTGGGTCAGAGTGCGCACGCCGTTGAAGGCCACGTTTAATTCGTAGAACAAGCCCGCAGTGTAAGCGTAGAAGAATTGTCCGTCACCATATTCGGCTTTGGCCAACTCAATCTGATCCAAGGTGCCATACTCGCTGACCACTGCTCCAGCTGCCAACGGTAAAAATCTCTCAAGATTGTCAAAGTCCACAGTGCGCTGGAAGAACACATATTTCTGTGTGGGGTTCACATCTGGTGCGACCAGTGTCTGGAAGTAGTCAGGATCGTCGGCCACGCCGTCGTTGTCGCTGTCTCGGAAACTGATGCGCACTTCAAAATCGTTGACAAAACCATCGGCCTGCACGGGCTGTCCAATGATGTCCATGACAATGTCAGAATTCTGCGGCAGACTCACGTCTGGCAAGTTATTGGTCTTGAGAGAATTGATGAAGTCATTGATCACTGTGCCAGTGCGTGGATCATATACTTGCTGTGTGCCGTCGTAGAAGAATCGTGTCTGAAGGATACTGCCCCAGAATCGTTGCAGGCTGCGGCTGGTCACTGTGTATGTGACGCCGTCGGTTTCAAATGCTACCAACCAAGAATTATCAAGATTCTGACCGCTCTGATCTTGTGCATAGGTCAGGCTGAAAGTGGTTGCAGGGTTGAGGTTGTTGGCAGTGATTACATACCATTCTTGGGTGAGATTATCAAATCCTAGACCAAAGTTGCGATACAATTCTATCTGCTCAGTCATAGACTGCTCTATGCTGGTAGGCAAGTCTGTGATAAACGTGGCGATGACCTGCGTAGCAATAGCACCTGTGGGTATAAAATCGTTCAGCACCACCGGTCCTTCACCGGATGGCAAATTGCCTGTGCCAAAGTTTGTGCCGTCCAACAATACTGCACTCACGGTGGCCCAAAGAACCACCTTGTCATTGGGTTGAGATGGCAGTCCTAATTTGAGTCGATTGTTAGGATCAAAATAGTATCCCGCTGGTGGCACGAATTTGACCAGTGCACCGCGATCGATGTATTTCTTATTGTCGCTGGTGTTTGAACCAATGGGTGCAGGTGCACCGCTGCCGATGAATTCGAAATAACCTGTTGTTTCGTTGGCCTGGGTGGTGCTTTGTTGCCACTTAAGACCAATAGGAATGAGACTGGGGCGAGGGAAATAATTGTAATAAAATTCCAGCATGCCTCGGCTGGCCAGCACAGGTTCTACTTCGTTGATTATAACATTGGCAATGTCGTTTTTGTCAATGAATGTAAAAGTGAAACTGGGGCTGGCAGAATTTTCATAGATCAGACCGTCGCTGCCAAACACATTGGTCGAAGAGTATTTGCCGGTGATGTCCGTGAGATCCAAATATCTGCTGGTACCAATGGAACTGCGATTCACTGCCTTAGATTTGATGATGGTTCCAAACAGCGTGAACGGTAAGTTACTGTAGTCTTCGCCGTTGACCATCCTGTTCTGTGTGTAGTAACGTGCTGGTGCACGTTCTTTGATAGCGCCAATGGGTTCGCGTGTGGCAGCGTTGCTGACTGGTTGGCTGAGTCCGCAAGTGAACGTGATAGTTTCCAATCTACCACTGCGGCTGGTGTAGCCGATGGAGATCTGCACAGCCTGCATTTCTTCAGGGTTGATGATGTATTGCAGACCATTGGAAGCACGAACATATGAGCGGAAGGTGCCCACTGGAATCTCAGAAAATACTCCGTCGCCAAAGTTTAGATCGATCTGATCGTTGGTGCGGCTTGACACTGAGAAAAACTTGCGCACATTTGGTCCCAGTTGTTCCACAGCGGCTGCATAGATACTTTCTACTTTGGTCCATTCCTGTGAGATCTGTCCCACGTCATCCAGTTGATAGAGCCACACATCTTCGTTGTTGATACCTTCGATGTTGACACTGACCACACGATTGGAAATACGTTCGCCAAGATTGAAGTCTTGATTCTGCAAACTGCCTTGTTTGAAATAAAAGAAAAATCCTGTGTTAGGGCTGGCAAAGCCCAAGCGATCGTTGCGGAACAGCACGTTGAATATGCCCGACGGTCTCGGTGCGGGTTCATACACATAGTCTCGGTCCTGGAAGGTAGAACTCACTGCTTCAAATGTCATTGATGTGCCGTCTACTGTGGAAGTGAAAGGGACCACGGGCAAATAGCCGGGCACAAGATTGAGACTGTATTCCGATGTTTCCACGCCCAAGATGTTTTTGGTAGCCCCAGGTTTGCCGAAACGCTGGCTGTCAACCAAGGCCGCATTGACGATGACTGTGAACTGTTCCTGCCAAGACACGTTGGTAGGATCGTTCCAGTTGACAGTGACCCCAGACAGATTCACACCATTGTAATCTATGACATTCTCTGTGGTTGATACGTTGAACACTTTGAGATAGCCTTGCGCTTCTTCATTGCGCTTGGGTGTGTAACTGACCAACTCGGCCAACTTCACCACTGAATCTCTGCGCTCTGCTGTGTCTATGAAGTTTTCACGGATGTTTAAATCATTACGGAAAGCCAGAGCCTGACCCATGAAAGCCATGACATCCAAGAGAGCCACGAATTCCGAACTTTCAATATAGTCGTTGAAATTTTCCGGGTAATAGATACGGATGTAGTCTATGAAACTCTTGCGCAGGGTCTCAAAATCGTAACTTTGGAAATCAGCTTCACGATAGGTTGTGTAGATGCGTTTCCAATCTTCTACACCAAATATCGCTGTTTGTCTAGTGGTCTTGGCCATAATACCTTCCGTTTGAGTATTTATGGTTTAGAAAAACTGGGTAGTTTTAGACGTAGGAGGCAGTGCGTGTTTGCTGGTCAAAAAACACAGCTAATCGCTGGGCGTTTTGCCCTTGCACAGTCTGGATTTCCAGTTCGACCAAGATACCATTGACCTGTGGATAGGCATCGGCTGTGGTGAGATAGATGCGAGGATCTTGTCCCACAATCCTTTGCAGTTCTTGGAGCACTAACTCTGCGGTAGATTCAGTCTGGGGCTCAAATACCAAGTTCCACATAGTGGTTCCTACGTCAGGACGCCCCACTTTTTCACCCTGACGTATGTTAAGGTAGTTTAAAAGATCGCGCTTGATCAGTTCAAAGTCGACCAAGGTGAACTTTTTGTATTGATTGATGGTGTTGAATCCGATGAATGTAGGCATGACAGTATTTAAGCCGTGTTAATGGGTGGCAATCCACGACGAGCACGTTCTTCGTTGATGCGGGCTCGCACTATCTCATCATCACCCGAATAGGTGAGATCTGAATCAGACACATTGGAATATAGATTAAACGTGCTAGTGAAAACAGGTATGGGCACTTTGGGATTTCCTATCACTTGTCCCACGGCTTGATCAACTGCTGAGCGAATAGTAGTGCCAGTGGCCGACGGGGAAGTTGTGGAAAATCCCTGCACTGCCAGGCTGATCTTTTGGTTCACCAAGTCCACAGCATATTGCCCGCCGCGCACCAGTTTGTTGACGTTATCCAACAATGTGGCGTCGCCCACAGTGCCGTTGATCCAACTTTTCACTGTATCAGCACCATATTTGGCGCCGGCATTCACCAATCCTGCTAGTTTGCTGGGATTTTCTGTGCCCGTAACAACACCTTGACCTCTGAGATCCACCAGCGATTTCTGTAGCAAATCGGCCTGTATGTCATCTTGCAGTTTGGGATCGTTCAAGAGATCGGCTGCATTGTTGACGCCGGCATATCCAGTCCATACCGTGGGATTGTTCAGGATATCAGTGACATCGGTTTCACTGTCGGCCAGATAAAATTCATAGGTTCCGGGCTTGAGATATCCAGCAGCCTCCAACTGTTGAGGACTGAGTCCATACTTGCCCACACCATACTCGTTGCTGATTTCTATGGCGTCTTGAGGCACATCTTTGCTGGCCTGTGCCAGCATGCCTGTCACTTGCTCGGGTTCTATGGATCCCACGCTCACAGTGGCCGGAGTTTGTTCTTCATAATCAGTTTCATTGATGGCGTCAAATTCAGTGTTTTGTATTTCTACATAGCGAGTTTCAATTTCAGTGGGCAACAATGATTCTGCATCAGCGAAGGTATCAATACTGGTCTGGGCCTGGATACCACGATTGGCAAAAGGATAAGGCATGTGCGTGGGCGCACGAGTCACTGCTGTCTTGATCGCACCACCTTCTACTATCCATCCTTGGTTCTGTTCAAACTTCACGTCAGGAAGATTCTGTATGGAAAGGTTATTGGGTTTGGGCACATCAGGAGCAGAGCCGCCATTGAGGCTGATACAACCTGCGGACAGCACCATGTTTGATCCTGCGTCCCAGGTTCCGGCTTTTGTTGATTTCATGCTCAAGGTTCCATCGCTCTTGATACCAATGAAACTGTCTGCGTATTGCAACATGGCTTTTTTGCTGTTGAGCTGGATGAGATTTTCACTTTCTGCTGTGACTGATCGTTCGCCGCGGATGTTGATGGAGTTCCGGGCATTCATGTTGATGTTGCGATCAGCGTGCAAGTTGATGTCACCTTGGCTGCGCAAGTTGATACTGTTGGTAGAATAGATGTCCACTGTGCCCTGGCTGCCAAACTCCAACCATGACTGACCATTGGCATGGGTGATAAAGAAACAATCGCCGGTGTCTGACATGGTTATCTGATGACCTTTGGCAGTGCGTATGCGCACTAGGGCATCCTGTCCAGTGAGATCGCCGTCGTCCATCACGAGGCTATGGCCACCACGTCGGCCAATCACTTGCACATCTTGCGGTAACAATAGACCTTGCTCCAACTGTTGGCGTATGTTTTGTTCGCTCAGTCCACCAGCATAGATCGGTCTTCCTGGTGTGGATATGCCGTAAACCGAACTGGGACTCTCTCGTTGGGCATTGGATCCAATGGGACCGCGCAAGGGATCATTGATCAAGCCCTGCTGTAACAGCGTGGCAGCGACCACGCCGTGTACCGGTTTGGTCTGATCAAAGAATCTGGGATTTTCGCTCAGTGTTTGATTGTCGTCATTGAATTCTACCACTGGCAGTTGAGGACTGTTTTGGAAATAAGAACTTTGATTGTTGTTGTCTAGTTTGAATTTCCTACTGGCACCGATAGCCGGCAACATGTGATTGAGTCCGGGTTGCACGATGCAACCGAGATAATAGCCGCTGTTGGCATCCCCCGAAGCAAACACGCAAACTACTTGTGTGCCGATATCCGGCGGAGTGAACCACATGCCGTAACTTTGGCGGTTACCTATGTAGCTGCCTTCACCAGTGTCTTGTTCGGTGGTAGGATTTGTGGTTCCATAAAAAGGACTCACAGGGCTCACTGTGCGCCAAAGGTCGGGATTGTTTTTGTCTGGGCCGGCAAAGTCTTCAATCCAGACCTGCACTCGACCGCCACGAACCTGAGAATCTACCACGGATCTCACTTCGCCTATGTAGATGCCCACCTGAGTGGGAGCGTTGCCTCTGTCTAGTTTGTAGGCACCGGGTATGCCCGAGGTGCGTTGGACGTTTTCTGCCATTGTTTTCCTTTATGGTGCTATGATATCTGATATCTGCGGGGCATCATCGCTGACCACTCTGGACCCTGGTTTGGGTGGTACTTCGCTGACTCGACTGCCCGTCGCATTACTTACTGCATCAGGATCACTGGATGCACCAAACTCTAACTCCAACAAACTGGGTGCAGGCACAGTGTTGGTAGACTGGCTGGCATCTCGAGCGGCAATCTCGTTGTCCACGCGACGCACATCAGCCTGGCTGAATCGGCTGCCTTGGGTGGGCTGTGCCTGTCCCAGCAGAGGTTTAACACCCTTGCTGAGATCAAAGTTCTTGATATTTCCTGCCAATCGCTGTGTGAATTTACCACCTTTGAACATGCTCCAGATAGTGTGTGCAGAGAACACAGAACTTTCACTGGGCAAGTTGCGCTCTCCGGTGCTCTGGCTATAGGCAGTGTTGTTGGCATTGACCTGGGCCAAGCCTGTTGAGATATTGTAGTCTGCCACAGGATTGAATCGCAGTTCATACAGGATTTCTGATGCATCGGCGTTGACACTGCCGTCGGGCATGCTTTGGGCTAGACTAAATGATCCCGTGTAAAACACATCGCTCTGCACCAACCAATCTGGATCTCCAATGATCACCACTTGAGAATTGGCAATGTCCGTATCTTGATACAGTCGATCGGCCAGATTGGCCGCGATTGAATTGGTATCGCCGGGGCCGCCAGTGCCTTCCATGTTGGGCTTGTTCTGATACACCACTTTTTCGTAGAGCCTACCGCTGCCACCCACCAAGGGTTGTGCCACTCTGTTCTGGTTGTTGCCAAATATGGTCACATAGTTGGCATTGACATTGATTTCAAAATCCATCACTTCGCTGTTGAGTCCCGTGAACCAATAGTTGTAGATCTTGTGTGCGCCGCGATAGCCTGCTGTGGGGAACTCAGCGATGCGAGGATCGTTGATCTGATATCGGCTGATGAGATATATGATCTTGTTGGCATACTGCCGGCGTTTTTTGTCATACTGATCTTGAGGTTCTATGCGGCAACGGATCTTATACCACTGCACTGTTTTCACAGGAGTCTGCACTTTCCATTGCCGTGTTTTTTCGTCCTGGATGAGATTCTGTTGGCTGACGATGTAACTGCTGTTGCGCATGATCAGATCGATCAACTGCACGATCTGCGTTCCTCGGGTGACAGAAAAATTCTTGTTGTCTTTGTTATAGCTGCTGGTCCGCATCAAAAGGTCATCTCGGGCGTTCTGTCCAGGCACAAACGCTGTGCGGCTCTTGTCTTGTTTGGCCGGGCGTGCTATTTTTGCATCGGCCAGGCCAGCCACATTTTCAATCCTGATCTCATAGATGTCCGCAGTTTCTTGTGCGCCAGATTTTTGTAATTCCAGTTGGTGCTGATTCAGCGCCTCACAAAGACCCTGTGTGTAAGTCTTGCGGGCAGAAAGTTCACTGGCCTTGGCTGGTGCTTGGCTGGATGATTCAAGATCTCTAATCTCATCTTGATTCAATTGCCGCTGTGTGGCAGTGACCGGTGCCAGCAGAGGTCTGCCATTGAGCAAGGTTGCTATGTCTGGAGCCTTGAGTTCAAAGTCAAAGGGTATGGTTCCATAGGACTGGCTGAATCCCACTGTGGTCTGAGGTATAGAAGCCTTCACGAGATATTCCACGTTGCGACTGGCTATCTTGTAAGTGAGTTCAGATATGGTGAAAGGTATCCATTTTTCCACGATGCTGTCTCGATCGCTGCCAATTTCGGTCTGTCCTAATTGGCTGCCGTTGATCAGCTGTCCGTTGGCGTCATAGCCATAGAATCTAATGACCATGAGGTAGTTGCACGTAGTGTAACTCACTGTGGGATCACTGTTCTTGAGATGTGCTCTCACGGCATCCCTCAGCGTGGGCAGGAAGGTGATACCATTGGGTTCAATGATCTTGAACTCCATCTCTACTGCGTTGTGTGCCCTGGCGCCGCTCTGCGTGCCGATCTGGCTCATTATAGTGAGATCATCAAAATAGTAATCATATTTGAAAAAAGGATTACGACGTCCTACTCCCTGGATGGGAGTTCCGTCAATGCCACCGCTCTGCACGATCAGAGATTCTGTGGTTATGGACTTGCGTTGGCTGTTCAGCATGTTCACATACTCACGAGGTGTCATTATATACCAGCTCACTGTATAAGTCATGGATGCCAGCTTGGCCAGTGGATTGGGGCGTGCGTCAATGGGCGACAGGAATTCCGGCGCGATAGCGGGCCTTCCGTCGGTAGATGCCGTGCCGCCCACATTGACCGTGGTAGTGTCGCGTTGATCGTCACCTCCATCGGCAGGACCAGATTGAGTTTGATTCACAGTGACCACTGGTCTAGCACCGCCTACCGTGGTAGAACCTTGGTCTAGCCCAAGATCCGCATTGTTCAGCAGTTGCGGTTGGTCGGCATTGGATTCCCGACTGTAGCCAGGATTGGCATCTACTAGATTGCCGTCATCGTCAAAGGTTTGGAGCGGCAGTGGCGGGGACGATACGTTGGCATCTTCTTGATTGCCTCGCTGTGCGTTGACCACTTCGTCGCCGGCGCTGTCAGCTGATGCCTGTGGACGATTGTTGGCTTCATCGTAGCGCACTGTATTGAGACGATTGATCAATGCACTGGCTTCTCTACGGGTTCCGTCAATGCCGGCCTGAACAGCGTCATAACGGGCACTGAGGCTCCGGGTATTTTGACGCTCTAGTTCATTGGTGCTCTGGCGGCCCATGTCTTGTATTTGGGCGAATGCTCGACTGTTGCTGGATTCGGCCAGCCCCAGATAGGTATTGACCTGCCCAAACAGATTCTCTGCACGGGTGACGGATCGCGTGGCCACAGCAGCTCCAAGATCGCCAGTGAGCCTCACTGCTGTGCCCAATTGCCGATCGGCTTGATCTAGATCGACAATGGCCGCGGACTGGCTCAGGATAAAAGTGGCTGCCATCGATTAGAATCCCAGGGCGGCTTTGAGGGTGGTTATCTTGGGCAAGTAGATCTGCACACCATCACGGAAATCATACAGCGGATCAGGCAGAGTGTTGGGATTGCGCTGGGCAAACACCCACCACAGACCAGCATCTTGATAAAGGTCATAGGCCAAGAGATCCGGGCGCAGATTGTAAGTGGCATTGATGCGGAACAGGATGTCGTCGGCCTGTTTGGGGATGGGCCGATTGGTCATGAAGTCAAGATACACACCATTTTTGGGCGTGGTAAAATAAGCACTAGTGCTTGCATATATGGCCATTACCAGAATCCTCCTTTGAGCAAGTTACCATTGGCATAACGATCAAGGCTGAACTGTTGCGTGACTTGACTGCGTGTGGGCATGGGCAACAGTGTCAGTATGGCCTGCATCTTGGTGGGCACATAGGTGGGAGAATTCAATCCAAGATTGGGCGGCGCCGGGGGATAATTTATAGCTCCCTTGGGCAAGTTGGCTCCAGTCAATCTGGACCAGATGTTTGATAGGCTGTAACTGTTGGTTGGTCCGCCAGTCTGTTGTCTGCGCCACAGCAGACCATTGCCGCCTTGTGTGACACCGGCCGATGTTGACTGGCGTCCTCGAGACCGGATGTAGTCCACATCATTGGGCAAGTTGTAGTTGAACTGGCTGATCACGCAGGGATGTTCATTGAATTGGAATTCGCCCAACCCTGTGAGGAATACCAAGGGCGGTGGGGCTCCGCGATCGTCGTCTTGACCGTAGAACATCTTGGTGCATGATCTGAAAAAGTGTATGGTGGCCAATAGGTAATCGGCCTCGGCCGAATCCTGTGCTGTGAAATCTGCCGTGATCGTCACTTCGCCTACCCGGCTGCCTTTGTAGAAATAGCCACGATAGTTGGAATGCACCAAATCTGTGGGATTGTAATCTGCGTTATAACTCATGTCGATGCGCGGTGTATAAGGAAATACCACGCCATCGGTGTTGCGCAGGGGTTCCATGATACCTGCGCCTTCGGGATTCTTGTAGAGATAGGTAGCGTAAGGTGCCAGGCGCAAGCGCACACGCCAGTCGCCATCGCCCACTGCTTTGCCATTGGCCTTGCGTATTTCCGACACTTCGGCTTGCTGGCGGGCCTGTGACAACAGTGCTTGCGCTTGCGAGGCCAGGGCCACATCATCATCGGTAGCTACTCGAACAAGATCGCTATCGTTTGGATCATCTTCATCTCGCTGGGAAAAATATGCAGGATCGCCTTCGGACAATTCGCCGGCCAATCTAGTGGCTTGGGCGTCAGTGAGTCCTGATTGCACTGTTTCACCAGTGTCAAGATTTTCTACGTTGAACTTGCCAGTTTCGGGATCATATACCGCGGTAAATCTGCCGCCCAACGGACCTGGCTGGACATTGATCACTCTGTTGAATTCCGCATCGGCTTCGCGTCGTTCAAACTCGATCTGTTGTGCTACCACGCTGTCGGCTGGTAACAGTTCGCCATTGGCATCAAAAACAAATTGTCCAGGTCTGGAGATTGTGGCCAATGGCTCAGCGTTGGGATCTCTCTGCGGACCTTGATCCACGGGCAGAGGAGAAGCAGTGATGTTGGATATTGTCACTGGACTGGTAACTGCTGGTTCAACGGTGGGATCGGGGGGATTGCCTTGTGGTGGTGCCGCGGAGGTCAGCGGCGGAGGTGGTGGTAGCGCAGGTGGGTTGTTGTTGACCTGTGGGTTCTGTGCGGCATCGGTGTCGGGCTGGTTGAACACCGTGGTATAGTTCTGTAGGGCCGCTTGCGAGGCATTGACGGCCTGTTCCAGTCGCGCCGCGGCCTGGGTGACTCCGTCTTGTGCTTGTGCCAGCAGACCGGGATCAACGTCTGATCCTGCTTCTTGTGCTCGTGCCAGGATACGCTGTGCTCGATTCAGCGCACCTAGCGCATCTAGCCTTTCTTGGTTTGCTCGCTGTAGTGCGAGATCCGCTTGATTTGTTTGGGCCTGTGTAGACATCGTGGATTCCTTGATGTATTTACCGGATGTCAAAACGGCTAACATAATGATTGAAATGATTTGACAAAGATGCCAAATGTTGTATAATAACTACAATATAGGAGAATCATCAACGATGTCTATCAAGACTCCAGCCAAGACCAATTATCTCAACAACAAAGATATATTGAAAGAAATACACCACAGCAAGAATTCATACTGCACCTATGTGAACCCACAAATGGATCATCAGTATGACATCATCTTGCCTTCGCTGTCCAAGATCAATCAGCGAACCATAGCCGAAGCCCGGCGCAACAGGGCTGATAGGATCAAAAAAGAAACCGGCGAAGCAGTCAACGAAAAGAAGATTCCGCACACCGATCTTGTGTTCCGTATCACTACCTGGGAACACATACCCATGGCACCCAAAAAGCAAACCAAAGCCCAGGCCAAAAAAGCCAAGATGGAGGAACTGCTGGAACTGGATGACACCCAGGAAAGCGACGGGCTCGAGGACATCGTAGATGTGCCTGTGCTGGATACTGCACATGTCAGATTGAATTTTCCGCCGTTTTGGCACTATCGTTTGGACGAAGAAAAACAGCCGTTTGTGGTGGGTAAATCACACTGGCGGGGTAGTCTAGACGGGGGCGAGTTCTGCAGGGAACATGGCAAAATGACCCCAAAATTGGCGCACATGTTTATCAAACTGTGCGAAAGATACGCTACAAGGAGCAATTGGCGTGGATACACCTACAACGAAGAAATGCGGGGTCAGGCCCTGCTACAGCTCAGCCAGATCGGATTGCAGTTCGATGAATCAAAATCGCAGAACCCTTTTGCGTATTATACTGCCGCTATCACTAATAGCTTCACTCGTGTGTTGAACATAGAAAAGAAGATGCAGAACATACGCGATGATATCTTGGAAATGAACGGACTCAATCCTTCGTGGACTAGACAGTATTCGGAAAGCCATAACAAAGCAGCCGAAGCGGTCGCATCTCCTTCAGAAGAATAGTATACTGCTACTCTATGGATAGTGGAATTTATTGTTCGGCTCCCTGGAGAGGAGTGACCGTGAGAGAAAATGGAGACGTCAAAACCTGTTGTTCAGGCAAAACATCTCTGGGCAATCTCAATTCCAAATCTATTAGAGAGATATTGCACCACTCTGACGCTTTGGAAGAAATAAAATCCTATCTGTTGGACGGTCGTGAGCATAGCAACTGTGCCGAATGCATCATGCACGACAAACAACACAACACGGCTTCATTGCGACAGCATTACCAAACTCACTATCCGTTGGATGATTTTACCCACAAACTGAGATTCGTTGATGTGAGATGGAACAACAAATGTAACCTTGCGTGTCAGTATTGTTCGCCTACATTCAGCAGTGTTTGGGAAGATCGAATGGGAGTATCCACAACCTCTCCTCGTAAAAGCTATCAGGATGATTTGTTACAATGGGTGCTTGAAAAATCACACGAACTCAAGGAATTAATGTTAGTGGGCGGTGAGCCCATGTTGATGAAACAAAATTATGAGTTGCTAAAACAATTACCACAAGATTGTAGGATCAGCATCATAACCAATTTTGCCTACGACCTAGCCACGCTGCCATGTTTTGAAGATCTGCTACGGCGACCTCGAAACAATGTCATATGGAACATCAGCATCGAGAATATTGGACAGCAATTGGAGTATGTGCGCAACGGCATACAATGGGATAGATTTCTTGCCAACTTAAAGTTGGTGTTACAGTATTGGCCCGACAGCGTGAGTTTCAACATGGTTTACAGCATGTTCAATGCGTTGGATCTTTACGATATCGTGCGATACTATCATGAACACGGTGTGAAAAAAATAACGTTGATGCCGATCGCCGGACATCCTGAAATCAGTGCGTTCAACATGCCAACTCCTATCAAACAACAACTGGTGAACGTTCTGGATCGCATATCAACCTGGCACGCACAGACCCATGGCATAGATGCTGATCTATATCCTATCTCTGGGTTACAGTCGATTCGCCAAGGGCTGATCGAATCTCACAGCAAAAACACTGTCAACAAAAAGAATTTCTATGAAAAAGTTCAGTGGTATGACTCCTGGTCAGATCTAAAGTTCAACGTTTTATGGCCGGATACCATTGATATGATCGAAAGATATCTACAATAACATGACCAATCTATTTAAAAAAGCCATAGTCTTCACTGACATCCATTTTGGACTGAAATCGAATAGCCTGTTGCACAATCAAGATTGCGAGCAGTTTGTAGATTGGATCATCGCCCAGGGCAAGGAACACGGTTGCGAAACCGGCATGTTCTTGGGTGACTGGCATCACCATCGTGCGGCTATCAACTTACAAACACTGAACTTCAGTCTACAAGCATTGGAAAAACTAAGCAAAGCATTCTCTCAGTTCTTTTTTATTCCGGGCAATCACGATCTGTATTATCGCGACAAACGGGATATCCACGGTGCGGCCTGGGCCCGGCACTTGCCCAACATACATATCTGCAACGATTGGTTCCAAGAAGGTGATGTTGTCATTGCTCCTTGGTTGGTCGGAGACGAACACCGACGCATCGAAAAATTGAATGCCAAATACATGTTTGGTCATTTTGAACTGCCACACTTCAAAATGAATGCCATGGTAGAAATGCCCGATCATGGAACCATACAGGTAGATCATTTTGGACATATCGATCAAGTGTTTTCTGGTCACTTTCATCTTCGACAACACAAAAACAACATCAACTACATTGGCAATGCGTTTCCGCACAACTTTGCCGATGCTGGTGATGCCAATCGTGGCTGCATGATATTGGAGTGGGGCAAGCAACCCGAATATCATGCATGGCCCGAACAGCCCTTATACAATGTCTGGGATCTCAGCCATGTCATTGACAACGCTGAACAAATCTTGAAGCCCAACATGCATGTGCGTGTGCAACTAGACATCGAAATATCCTATGAAGAAGCCACTTTCATCAAAGACACATTTATCGTCAAGCATGGCCTGCGAGAAATGGCCCTGATACCCAACAAGCGATCTGCCTTGGAAGAAGACATGGCTCCCGGAGATGTGAAATTTGAATCAGTGGATCAGATCGTCACAGATCAGATCACCAAGATAGAATCAGAGTTCTACGATCCTAAACTATTACTCCAAATATATCAGGCGCTATGATTATTTCCACCCTAGAGTTAGAACACCAACTAAAGTCAACCCACAACGTCAAAGTAATTCACGATCTTGGCAAGCTGTCAACCGGCCCCACGGAGTTGTTTAAGCTACTAGACAGTGTTTACCAAACTAGTTACGAGACAAACGATCGGTTGGTTTTTTACACTTCACATTTTATTCCTGAGAGTTTTCTACAGTTCTTTTACGAAACTATCAATTTTATAGATATCAGCAACTGGTTCATAATGATATGTGGGCCAAAAGAAATTGAGCACGACGTGTTGTCGTGTTGTAAAAAGTTTTCACTTGACTCTGTTCCAATTTGGTTCCACCCAGTTGAGTTAGACAAACAAACACACAAGATTGAAAACAACTTTAATTTACCCGATACTATTTGTTCTATACCCTGGCACAACTTACAGATAACACAAAACGGAACTATTACTCCTTGTTGCATGAACAATCTTGATCTTGGTAACGTCAACCGTATCAAACTAGATCAAGCGTTCCATGACGAAAAACTACAAAAGTTAAGGGCTAGTTTATTGGCTGGAGAAAAACCAAAAGAGTGCGACAACTGCTGGAAAGTGGAAGAAAAAAATCTAACTTCTATTAGACTGCACAATGTCAAGCATTTAAAGAGAGAATTTTTAACCAAATATCTTGATCAACCAAGAGTAGCTACATTAGATTTGAAGTTTAATAACACCTGTAATTTCAAATGCAGGATATGTAACGGTGGAAACAGCTCGTTGTTTGCCCTTGAAGATCAAAAGTTCCGCGGATCTAAGTTAGTTGTACAAGATGCTTGGGGGGAGAGTCAAGATTTTATTGATCAAGTTCTAACGTACTTGCCTGACATAAAAAATATTGACATGTTTGGCGGCGAGCCGTTTTTGATTAAACGTTTTAAATCGGTGTTGGAGATGGCAGTTGAAAAAGACTACGCCAAGGACATTAGATTACACTACAACAGCAACGGATCCATTTGGCCCAATCATTTGCTACCTGTTTGGCCTAGTTTTAAACTGGTAGACATACATTTTAGTATTGATGCTGTTGGTTCACATTTTGAACTACAAAGAGGCGGTCAGTGGTCTGAAGTTGAGGACAACATACTAAGGCTCAAAGATTTACAGTTACCCAACCTGTCTATTAGTATCATGCCCACTATCAGTGTCATGAGCGTTTACTACATAGACCAAGTCTACGACTGGGCTTGCAAACATGGTTTTCCTATATTTGTTAACCATGTGCAAGGTGAAGGAATGGAGCTACAGGATCTTACAAAAGAAGCCAAAAAAATTATTATTGACAAGTTTCAAGATCACCCCTGGAATGAAATCCAAAATGTTATTAAGATAATACAAAATTTGCCTGACAGTGATGGCAAGAAGTTTCAATCTAAAATGCAATATTTTGATCAGGTTCGAAGTGAAAGTTTTTCAGCAAGTCACTCTGAGATTGCAAAAGCCATGAGATATATGTAAAATATAAAAATGATACAAATCAAAGACCTAACCGTTAAAAACTTTATGAGTGTGGGCAATGCCACACAAGCCATCAACTTTGATCGTCAAGACCTTACATTAGTTCTAGGTGAAAACTTAGATTTAGGCGGCGATGGCAGCCGTAACGGCACAGGTAAGACCACTATAATCAATGCACTGAGTTATGCGCTGTATGGTCAAGCTCTCACCAATATCCGACGCGACAATCTCATCAACAAAGCCAACAGCAAGAACATGTTGGTCAGTTTAGATTTCAACATCAATGGCCGCGACTACCGCATCGAGCGTGGTCGCAAACCCAACATACTGAAATTCTACGTCAACAACGAAGAACAGGCAGCAGATGACAACTCGCAAGGCGACAGTCGAGAAACACAAGATGCCATAGAGTCTGCCCTGGGCATGACTCACGACATGTTCCGACATGTGCTGGCGCTGAACACATACACAGAACCGTTTTTGAGCTTGAAGGCCAATGATCAACGTGTGATCATAGAACAACTGTTGGGTATCACCCTTTTGAGTGAGCGTGCTGAGCGCATCAAAGAACTCAATAGAGAAACCAAAGATGCCATTGCTCAGGAAGAAATGCGTATCCGAGCTGTGCAAGAAGCCAACAAGCGTATAGAAGAACAGATCGAAAATCTGCGGCGTAGGCAAACAATGTGGAAGACCAAACATGAGGAAGAGACAGATAAAATCCAAAAGGCCTTGGAAGAACTGCGAAAGATCGACATTGACGCAGAGATCCAAGCGCACAAGGACTACAAAATTTGGGATCAGAAGCGCAAAGACATCAACGATCTTGCTGGACAAATATCCCGCACGAAACTTGATGTTGATCGCGAGACGAAAAACATTGGCAAACTTAGCAAAGAGATTGCGACTCTTGAACAGCATACCTGTCATACATGCGGTCAAGCCTTCCACGACTCAAAGCACCAACAGGTACTGGCAAGCAAGCAGGAGGATTTGGCAACAGCAAGAACGTCTTGCCAGGAGCATACACAAACGCTATCAGAAATGGAGGCTGCCCACACCTCCTTGGGCCAGTTAGGAAAACCTCCCAAGATGTTCTATGATGCGGAAGAAGATGCCATACAACATCGTGCCAACGTAGACAACCTACAACAACAACTGGACATCAAGGCACAAGAAACAGATCCCTACGGTGAACAGATCGAAGAGATGACAGGACAGGCCCTGCAAACAGTGACCTATGACACTCTCAACGAACTCACCCGCTTGCAAGAGCATCAAGACTTCCTGTTAAAACTCTTGACCAACAAAGACTCATTCATCCGCAAAAAGATTATTGAGCAGAATTTGAGTTATTTGAATGCTCGGTTGACATACTATCTTGATCGCATCGGCTTGCCACATTCGGTAATATTCCAAAACGATCTCACTGTGGAAATACAAGAATTGGGACGAGATCTAGACTTTGACAATTTAAGTCGCGGAGAGCGCAATAGACTGATCTTGTCAATGTCATGGGCCTTCCGTGATGTATGGGAATCATTGTATCATCCCATCAACGTGCTGTTCATCGACGAACTGGTAGATTCAGGCATGGACACACAGGGTGTGGAAAATTCGTTGGCCTTGCTGAAGAAGATGAGTCGTGAACGGCACAAGTCAATATGGTTAGTATCGCACAGAGACGAACTGGCTGGACGTGTTGAAAACATCCTGCGTGTGGTCAAAGAAAACGGCTTTACGTCATACAACACCGACATTGACATAGCATGACATCCCGGATCATACGAGTCACACCTACCGAACAATACTTCAGCATCAATTGGCAATTGGCTGTGCGTTGCAACTATGATTGCATGTATTGTTCTCCCATGTGGCATGATGATCATAGCCAGCATCATGATCTTGACACTATGAAACAGGCTTGGTTAAACATATTTGAAAAGACCAGCAAACAAAATCTACCCTATAAGATCGCATTTACCGGTGGAGAACTCACTTCAAACAAACACTTTCTACCGTTTGTCACTTGGTTGCGGAAGGAATATGATCAGCACATATTCAAATTGCTGGCTACCACCAATGGCAGCGCCAATCTCAAGTATTATCAGAAAATGTTCCAAGCGTTAGACAACATCGCATTCAGTGTGCATTCGGAACACATCAATGAAGAGAAATTTTTTGACATGATCATACAACTTAAGAAAAGTATCTCACCTGATAAATTCTTGCAGGTCGCTATCATGGATGAATACTGGAATCAAGATCGTATTCCGTTGTATATCAATCTGCTAGAACATCACGACATCAGCTACACTGTGAACAAGATAGATTATTCCTATCAGACTCGCACCGTGCCCATATTCAAAGGAAAATTGAATCTTGGAATTTGAAAATCATCAATACTATAACTGTGAAATAGAACTGTCAGATGGGAGATCGTTCAAGGTCAGTGCCAACTGGATGCACAATAACGATTTAGATCATTGGTCAGGATGGAGTTGCGATGCAGGTTATCGTCGATTGGATATAGACAAGGATTTCAACGTCTACAGCGCAGTTTGTCAAAACGATCGCTTGGGCAATCTTTTCAAAGAATGGAGCCCGTTTGATGCTCCCGGAATCTGTCGACGGAATCGATGCACAGGTTGTACCGACGATCTTTTGATTGGAAAACGTGATATTTCTATATCTGAGAAATAATTGATAATTATGTGCTCATGTCATGGCTTTTCGAATCCCGAGAAATCACAGAGTTACCCGAAACGTGTGTCGGGTTTGTTTATTTGATCACCAATAAACTTACCGGCCGGCAGTATATTGGCAAAAAATTAGCAAAGTTCAAGAAAACAACATATCGAGTAGTCAAACTCAAAAATGGCAAAAAGAAACGCAAAAAAATCAGAGGCGCGATAGATTCAGATTGGCAGACATATTATGGCAGTTCTCCGGAGTTATCTCGAGATGTTGAACTGCTAGGCACCGAAAACTTCTCACGTGAAATACTGTATTACTGCCAATCCAAATCGGAATGCAGTTACATAGAGGCTCGCGAACAATTCTCCCGACGTGTATTAGAAAGTGATGACTATTACAACGGACACATACAGGTCCGTGTGCATGGCAGTCACATCAAAGGCAAACTAAGCAGTCAAGGCTAGCACAGGCCAATGTCGTGTGCCCTAGACCTGGATCCAGGATCACAGGGATGGAAGACTCACCGCGCTAGTGAGCACTCAATCAGTATCCTTGACAGGACCACGATCGCAAACACCTGCGGTTTGATTGTTTGAATAGAATATAAAGGGAAAAAGACGTGCTAGTGATAGCACACGTCAGCATGATATGATAGCGTATGTCGTGTTGGCCGCCGTTGTAATAAAGACGGAGCTCGAGGTATCGGACAACCGCCTCTGTAATGCTCTAACGCTGTGTGACTGAGTCGACTCGGATGATGACACCTCTTTGCCCTGGGCGGGCAAAGTGTGACCAAACAATCTGGATGATAACTGTTATCTCGCTTCGCTCGATTATGTAATCAATTCATGAGCGACAGCGAATGAATAGACTTGCGTAGCAAGTCTCAATTGGATGTTAGAACTGATCAGGCCAATCACGGAACAGTGCGTGCTGGATGTTGCCCGAAACAAACTGATTGAAACTTTTGTGTTTTTCTTCGAGTTCGCCTTCCAATGGCGCCACACGACGAAATGCTGAGTCCATCTGTGCCATGTCTTTAAACTCCATGATGATCATCCATTCGGGCATGTCTGCGATTGAACGGAATCCCATCTTGCAACGGGTTATCCTATAACTCATCATCTTGCCCTCAGACATCAGGTGCTCAAAAAAACTTCGCATTCCTGTGACCCAATCAAGGTCTGAGATATCACCTTCTTTGTCTGCCCATATCGTGTATAAGTCGCTCATGTCATTGGTCCTAGTATTTCAAATCCTTCTATCTCTTTTTTGTAAAGATGTGCCTGCTCGAGATAGAGATAATCAAAGCCCCTTGCTTTGTATATGGCACATTCTGTTTTCATGGTTTCAATGCCCAATCTTGATTGCGGATCATGATATGTCCATGCAAATTGATCACAGAGAGCATTTTTGTCGTCATACCTTCGTATGAGACTGAATGCTACCATGCGTTCTTGATCAAAATATCCAATGACGTCAGTCATTGGATCGGTATATCGGCTTCGAAACATGGGTATCACACTACTGAAATGCTTATAGATACAGTAAGTTCTATAGATATTGTCAAGTTCCACCATTTGCTGTTCGGTAGGTATGAGATATCCCCACTGGGCTGATGCTTGATAATTGGTTTTTGCTAGATTGATACGGGCAAATTGATAGGTCATTGTCTTGGGTCCTTTCTATGTTGGAACAGATCTTTTAGGTATTCTTCTGGCCAAGTGTGGTAGAAGCCTTTCGTGGCCATGGACCGGGCCTTGCTGTCAAGATCACTCACACTCTGGCACAGTGCCAGGGCATAGGTTCCTTGGTTCATGCACACACCATTTACCCATTCAAGATCTGCAGGATGATCTTCTAGCGCAATGATATCTTGAGGCAAGAGAAATCCAACATTCACAGAATGAAGATCGCGGGCAAATTGTTCTCTGGGCCATTGCGCGGGATCATATGCATAGATGATGACTTCTTTGTTGCCCAATCCTGTGGTTGCTAGATCCATGAGATCGGTGTAAACATCAACACCTATGCGTATTTCGTAACTGCGATCCAAGCGTGCTCGGCGTGCATAAGGGCAAGGTGGCCATCCGCCCAGCGCAGGATTAGGGACTTCAACAAAGGTTTCTATCCATCGTTCGATATCTTGTTTTACTTGCTCTAGTTGCATTAGAAGAATGCCATTCCGGTTTTTTTAGTGGTCTCGAGATTTTCTTTGATCAATGCACCCACAGATTCTCGCTCACCAAAACTGAGATTGAGTGCTTCTTCATAGGTCAGGCCTCCTCGCATATACCAACACATCTTGAATATGTCGTCTTTGATTGCTTTGACTTCACGATCATATCCTTCTACTATTTTGGTGATGCGCTCAGGACTCGAGGTCAGGAGGCGGATACGAAAAAATTTGAGACATCCAGGGTGAATGGTGTTTCGTATTCTTTCTGGCATTCTGGCCCGTTGCATTTGAGTCTCAAGGGTTTGAGTTCGCTGTGCTCACGCAGTTGTGTGGCATGATCACGTATGGAGTTGAAGATCTCTCTGTCGCAGTTTTGAACAAACTCTTCTATGTGTTCGGGTTCCACCACTATTTCACCATCGGCACGGATCATGGAGATCACACCGCTCAGGGCAGACATAGTCATGACCGTGAGTTTCTGGAAGGCCTGTGTGAGCAAGCGTATCTTTTCTTCTTCGGGCAGATCGGAATTTGGTAGGCTGTCCAGGATTTTCTGATCCTGGAACTGCTTCATGGAATTGGCGTTGGCCTGTTCATAACTCAGCGGCCGGAAAAATATCTCTACGTCGCCGTGTTTGATAGATTCGCTGTAGTCACCGGCTTTGATGTTGTCCAAGACTTGTCGGAGATCTAGGCCAAATGAGTTCTCGTTGTTGCAGTGCGGGCAGTTGCTTTCAAAATCCATTTCGTGTCCATAACTGGCGATACGGATAGCGATCAACAGTGTGTCAAGATCCATCTGCGGAACATGCCATGCGTTCTTGATGGCAGGAATGCAACTCTGGATCACATTGACCAATGCTGATCCATTGAACAATGCATCTGCTGTGCGATAAGTTATTTCATCGATGGCAGTCATGGGATACACTGGCAGCTCTCGATTTGGGGGCAGTTCGAGCGAACCTTGAGGGTAGTAGTTTCCATCCGACGGCAGGCGGATGTAAATGGCCGGCTGACGGAAAAATTTGCGTAACGGATTAGAGGTTTCTGGCATATTTGGGCACCATAAATAATTGATACAATACTTATCGGCGTAGATAATGGACGAATCAGAAAAACTAATCAAGATGATGCAAGAGGCCATGGCGGAATTCCGCAAAAGCGGCAGCAACAGCGCCGAAACCATGGCCAAACTCAACAAGGCCATCAATACCAATACCAAAGCACAAGACGAGAATACCAAAGCACAAGACGAGCATACCCAGCAGACCATGAAAGCTGCCGAGGCCATGGAAAAGTTCAAAGACACCACTCGAGCAGTGTTGTCTGGGTTGGGATCAGCTGCGCAAGGTGCTAGAGACAATCGCGAAGATTTCCGTTCATTAAAACCAGCAGTGGGTGCCGCAGGCACTGCGCTCAAAAACATGACCGGTGGACTGGGCACTGCCATAGATGCCCTGGGCCAGGCCGTTTCGGGCATATCGTCATTTGGAATAATGCTGGGTCCCAAGGGTGCGATTGCCAGCATGATAGGCATGGGCCTTGGTTCAGTGACGTCAGTGATTGGCAAGGCTATCAAGGCACACGGTAAAGATGTAGTAGACGCAGGCACTGCTTTCATGAACTTCTCGTTGGACGAAACCCAACGTGTGGTCGGAGCCTTCCAAGAACTCAGCAAGATTGGTGGTGTCACTGGCAACAGTTTCCAAGGACTGCAACAGGCTGCTCTGGAAACTGGGCTCAGCATGGATTCCTTTGCCCGCGTCATTGCCAAGAACAGCCGAGGTCTGGCCCTTGCAGGTGGATCGGTCACACAGGGCATGCGAGCAGTGGTGGACATCACCAAGGCCAGCAAAGGATTTGAAGACCAGTTTCTTAAGTTGGGAATTGGCTTTGAAGAACAGCGAGATCTCACAGCACAGTTCCTGAGTTATCAGCGCACCCAGACAGGAGTCAATCTCCGCGACACTCGCTCACTGGCTGATGCGTCTAAAGAATACATCTTGCAATTGGATCAACTGGCCAGACTCACAGGCATGAGCCGACAAGAAGTTGCGTCTCGGTTGGAACAACAAAATCGAGAGTTGAAATTTGGCGCTGTGTTGGCTGATGCTGGTAAACGTGGTAAATCATTTGCAGATGCGATCAGTGGTGCCGCAACAATGTTGGAAGCTAAAGGGTTGAAAACTATGGCCCAAGGTTTCAAAGACAGCTTTGACAATCTAGGCACTAAAGAAGCACAGTTGTTCTTCCAGGCCACTGGTGGTGCTGGACCAGAACTGGTCAATTTCTTGGAACGCACCGGCGATCTAGCCACGTTCATGGAACGACTAGGGCAAGCCACAGCCGCAACGTATGAAACCATGGGCGGTACCAAGCAGGAACGCATGGTGGGAGGCCTGGGCACATACTTTGATCCTGTATACGCCGAAATGCGCCTTGTGACCAATGGCATCCTTGGAACGGCAGAAGCTATAAATGCCGTGGGTAAAGAGCAAAAAGATGCCAAGAACAATCAAAGTGACCTCACAAACACAGTGGTTGGCGCACAAAAATCGCTGAGAAATTTTGCAGTGGGCATAGACAGCGTGGTAGTGCAACAGTTTCCCAAGATGGCAGGTGCTGTGGGAATGTTTACCGATTCACTGGCCTCTGGTGCCAGCGCACTGGACAAAATATTAGGCACAGGTATCACCAGAGGTGCACCTCCCGGCTCCTACAGTCGCACCCAGGGAGCGGGGCCGCCTGGAACAGCAGGTGGTCCTCCTGGTAAACCACCCATGACAGGATCAGCTGGACTCATGGGTGCTGCCGCAAAGAATCTCAATCCTGGCAATCTACGTTTTGCAGGCCAGGACAAAGCCACAGTGGGCACCGGCGGATTTGCCAAATTTGAAACTGTGGACGATGGTCTGGTAGCATTGGCCCGTCAGTTAGATCTTTACCTGACAGGTAAAAGCCGTAGTGGCAAAAGAGATACCATCTCCAGCATCATTTCGGCTTACGCACCGCCCAATGAAAACGACACCAGATTGTATATCGAGCAAATGGCCCGCTTCATGGGCAAAGGTGCTGATGAAGTCCTGCCCAGAGATCCAGCCACCATGGCCAAACTCATGGTAGGTATCATTGGCAAGGAAAGCATGGGCGGTCTGGAAAAAGGTTACAACATGCGCGGGGGCATACAGTTTGCTGTGGCCCAGGCGCTGGGCATAGAACCCAGCAAGGTAGGGAATTTCCAATATGGTGGCATAGCATCTGGTCCAAAGTCGGGATATGCGGCCATGCTACACGGCACAGAAGCAGTGGTTCCCCTGGCTGGCGGCAGATCCATACCGGTAGAGATGACTGGCATGACTGACACCATGGGCCAACAAGTGACCATGATGGGCGAGCAGTTGAGCCGATTTGATACCATGATTGGTCTGCTACAGAACAACGTGGACATATCTCGCAAGTTACTGTCAGCAACCCGCTGATAGCGGTAAATATAACACTATGTCATGGAAAAAATATTTTAAAGTCGCTGATGTTTCAGGACAGTTCAGCCCAATTTCGGGGCAGGTTCCACGCGGTCCCAGTTATGGCACAGGCTACGGTGTAGACGACAAAGCCCATGCGGAATTTGCCTTCCGCAACTATGCCAGCAGACTGCCAGAGGTCTACACTGGCCATCCCAACAGGATGGAACGCTACAATCAATACGAGAACATGGATGGCGATTCGGAAATCAATGCCTGCCTTGACATCCTAGCCGAATTTTCCACACAGACCTGTGAGGCCAACGACACACCTTTTGAAATAGGTTTCACAGAAACACCCACTGAGCACGAAGTAGACATCATCAAGAAACAGCTCCAGCAATGGACCAAACTCAACAAGTTTGACAATCGCATGTTCAAGATGTTCCGCAATACTCTGAAGTATGGCGATCAAGTGTTTGTGCGTGATCCTGAAACCTTTGAACTCTACTGGGTGGATATGACCAAAGTGGCCCGTGTGATCGTGAACGAAAGCGAAGGCAAGCGTCCTGAACAGTATGTGATCCGAGACATCAATCCCAATTTCCAATCCATGTCAGTGGCGGCCAAGACCACCAATGACTACAACACACAGCCACCATCGGGTGGGTATTCAGCACCCTACAACTACACAGCACCCAATGCTCCTAACTCGTCAGGACAGAGTCGATTCCAGCGTTCTGTGAACGAAACCTGCATCGATGCCAAGCACGTGGTGCATCTCAGCCTGAGCGAAGGTTTGGACTACTATTGGCCATTTGGACAGTCAGTGCTGGAGATGATATTCAAGGTATTCAAGCAAAAAGAATTGCTGGAAGATGCTATCCTGATCTATCGCATATCTCGTGCGCCAGAACGCAGGATATTCAAAATTGATGTGGGCAACATGCCCAGCCATTTGGCCATGCAGTTCGTGGAACGTGTGAAAAATGAAATCCATCAGCGACGTATTCCGTCTAATACAGGTGGTCGTGAAAATATCATGGATACCACATACAATCCGCTGTCAATCAACGAAGACTACTTCTTTCCGGTCACAGCCGAAGGTCGTGGCTCGGATGTTACTACCCTGCAAGGCGGACAGAATCTAGGCGAGATCGACGACTTAAAATATTTCAACAACAAGATGTGCCGCGGTCTGCGTGTGCCGTCATCATATCTACCCACTGGGCCAGATGATTCTGATCGCCCTATGAATGACGGGCGTGTGGGCACTGCGCTGATACAGGAATATCGTTTCAATCAATACTGCGAGCGTATGCAACGTCAGATCGTGCAGAAACTGGATGACGAGTTCAAGATGTTCCTGCGCTGGAGAGGTTTCAACATTGACTCTGGCCTGTTCAATATCAAGTTTGCACCGCCACAGAATTTTGCCAGTTATCGCCAGGCTGAACTGGACACCACACGGATGACAGCGTTCAGCGGGCTAGAACAGTTGCCCTATTTGAGCAAGAGATTCCTGATGAAACGCTATCTTGGACTGTCTGAAGAAGAGATTGCAGACAACGAAAAACTATGGAAAGAAGAGCGAGATCAACCCGAACTGAGCACGCAAGGTGGTCAAGATCTGCGTTCAGTAGGCATCAGCCCTGCTGATATCGAAGCAGACATCACAGCTGGTGAAGAGATCGCAGGTGCCGCAGGTGCACCCGAAGGTGCTGTGGCACCCATGGCTCCAGGCATGGCCGGTGCTCCTGGCGCTGCCGCAGCTGGCGCAGGACCTGCCGGTGGTGCCGCTCCTGTGCCCACTATCTAATAAATACTGCCATGAACCTCTTTGAATTTTTCCACAAAGATCCTGCTGGTTACCAAGATCTTGCTGATGACAACAGCCAACCTCAGTTGGGCAAACTGCGCAAGACCAAACTCACGCTCAAGCAGATCAACAAACTGCGTCGCATGAACGATGTGCGGTCATACGAATACAAAGAAAAACTCCGAGATATCCGCAAGCAATATCAGCCTCCGGCCGCTCCGGCCCTGTAGAACCGGTCTTATCTCGGTTTCACAGTCATTTTCTACCACTTTTACCCCATAAACCGCATAGATTTAGGTGTGTGTCGTAAATATCACACAGAGCCATAACATTGGAGGAACCTCATGAACAAATTTGAACAGCTCATTGAATTCGTTATCAATGACGAAGAGCAGAAAGCCCGCGATCTTTTCCATGAGATCGTAGTAGAAAAAAGCCGTGCCATCTATGAAGACTTGATGGCCGAAGAAGAAATTGAAGAAGCCAAAGACGAAGAAGAACTCGACGAAGCCAAGGACAAAGACGAAGAAGAACTCGACGAAGCCAAGGACGAAATGGAAGAGTCTGATTCTTTGGAAGAAGACAGCGATGACGCCATGGGCCGTATGGATCAATACGATGAAACCATGGGCGGTGATCAAGCAGATCAACTGATCGACGAAATCGAAGTGGAAGAAGAAGGTCTTTCCATGGAAGGTGAAGGCGAAGAAGAGGCTGCTGATGATCTAGAAGATCGCGTTGTAGATCTCGAAGACAAACTAGATGAACTCATGGCCGAATTTGAAGCCCTCATGGGCGACGAAGGTGCCAACGGCGACATGGAAGTTGACATGGATGCAGAAGTTGGCGGCGGTGATGAGATTGAAATGGACAGCGAAGCAGAAGCTGACATGGACGTAGAAGATGAGACCATGGAAGGTCTTGAAGAAGCCATCAACTTGAAGGCTGCTCCTGCTCCTGTGAAATCAGAAGATGCTGGTATCAACAAAAAATCCACTGTTGCAGCTAACAGCGGAGCCAAAGGTATGGATGGTAAGCCTGTGATGAGCACTGGTGCAGACGAAAAAGGTCGCCCAGCACCCACAGCCAAGGACATCATGAGTGGCGAAGTGCAAAACGCACCTGCGAAGAGCACAGTCAAACAAAGTCCTGCTACCAAGCCACATCTAGCACAGGCCACTGGTGTAAACACCAAGAGCCCTTACTAATAGGTTAAGTTCAGAGTTATGGCTCGATACCTCAGAGAACACCTTACTTTTGATGCCGCACGCATAGTGCTTGAAGGCGTCGAAGGTAAGGACCTTTACATGAAAGGTATCTGCATCCAGGGTGGTGTGAAAAATGCCAACGAGCGTGTGTATCCTGTAAACGAAATTGAAAAAGCAGTAAAGCAAATCAATGAGCAAATACAGGGTGGATATTCTGTGTTGGGCGAAGTTGATCACCCCGATGACCTTAAAATTAACCTAGATCGTTGCAGTCATATCATGACAGAAATGTGGATGGATGGCCCCAACGGATTTGGTAAGTTAAAAATTCTCCCAACGCCAATGGGCAATTTGGTGCGCACCATGCTTGAGTCAGGTGTGAAATTAGGAGTTTCAAGCCGCGGTAGCGGAAACGTTAACGAGGCCAATGGACATGTCAGTGATTTTGAAATTGTCACTGTCGATGTTGTCGCCCAACCCAGTGCGCCCAACGCATATCCCACAGCTGTCTACGAAGGACTCATGAACATGAAATATGGTCATCGAGTGCTAGAGATGGCCAAAGATGCTGGCGGAGACGACAAGGTACAGAGATACTTGAAGAGCGAGATTTCTCGTTTGATCAAAGATCTCAAGATTTAGGAGAAACGCATGCTAGATGCCATCAAACCGTTACTAGATAGCGACCTAATCAACGAGGAAACTCGCACAGCAATCTCGGAACAATGGGAATCAAAGCTGAGCGAGGCTCGTGAAGAGGTGCGTGCAGAACTCAGAGAAGAGTTTGCACAACGCTATGAGCATGACAAACAAGTGATGGTGGAAGCCCTAGATCGCATGGTAACAGATGGTCTTGCCGCAGAGATCCAAGCAGTGGCAGCTGAAAAGCAGTCATTGGCCGAAGATCGTGTCAAGTTCCAAGTCAAGATGAAGGAATCAGCAACGAAGTTTAACGACTTCATGGTTTCTAAACTTGCCGAAGAAATTGGCGAACTGCGCAAAGATCGCAAAACACACAATGAATCAATCCAGAAATTGGAAAGTTTTGTTGTGAAAGCTCTTGCCCAAGAGATTACAGAATTCGCACAAGACAAGAAGGACGCGGTGGAAACCAAAGTTCGTCTAGTCCGCGAAGCACGTAAGCAATTGGAAGCATTGAAATCACGTTTCGTGAAAGAAAGTGCTACCAAGATGAGCCAGAGTGTTGCCAAGCATTTGAAGGCTGAACTTAGCCAGTTACATGAAGACATCAAAGTTGCTCGCGAGAACAATTTTGGTCGTCGTATTTTTGAAGCATACGCCGCAGAATTTGGTGCCACTCATCTCAATGAGAACGCTGAAATCCGCAAACTGCGTGATACAATCGCTTCAAAAGATCAGAAATTGGCCGAAGCCATCCAACTCACCGAGAAAGCAAAAGTTCTCGTTGAAAACAAGGAACGCGAGATTCGCGTGATCAAGGAATCCAATGAACGTGCAAACGCCATGGAAGAATTGCTTGCTCCTCTCAATGAAGAGAAGCGAGAAGTCATGAAGAATCTGCTCGAAAACGTCCAAACGACCCGTCTCAAGGGCGCTTTCGAAAAATATCTACCAGCTGTGTTAGCTGACAATCGTCCTGCGAAAGCCCGTAAAGTGATCGCAGAGAGTGTTAGTGAAGTAACTGGTGATAAATCTGCAAAGGTTGTAGCGGAAGAAGACACTGCTTCTAAGAGCAATGTGATCGACCTCAAACGCCTAGCAGGGCTTTAATTCTTAGGAAGGAAGAAGGAGACATTATGTCACAAGAACTATTAGAAAGCCGTTGGGACGAGACCAAAGAAGCCCTCATGGAAGGTTTGAATGGTGCTCGCCGCAACACAATGGGTGTGATCCTCGAAAACACCCGCAAGTATTTGAAAGAGAACGCAAGTGCTGGTTCCACAGTATCTGGTAACATCGCTACATTAAACCGTGTGATTCTGCCAGTTATCCGACGTGTCATGCCAACTGTTATCGCTAACGAGTTGGTTGGTGTTCAGCCAATGACAGGTCCTGTAGGCCAGATCCACACTCTGCGTGTGCGTTATGCTCAGTCATTGACTGACAATTCAGCTGCTCAGACATCCGTCACAGCAGGTGAAGAAGCACTCAGCCCATTCAAGATCGCTCAGGCTTACTCCACAGTGCCACAAAACGAAGGTACAGCCACCACTTATACTGGTGCCGCTACTGCTACCCTCGAAGGCAACGGTGGTAAGCAAATTTCTGTGCAAATCCTGAAGCAGGCTGTTGAAGCTAAAACACGCAAATTGCAAGCACGTTGGACATTTGAAGCTGCACAAGATGCACAAGCCATGCATGGCATTGACATCGAAGCAGAAATCATGGCAGCTCTAGCGCAAGAAATTACCGCTGAAATTGATCAGGAGATCCTCCTGTCACTCCGCACTCTTGCATCAACAGAGTTTACATACAACCAGGCTACTGTATCAGGCACAGCCACATTCGTTGGTGACGAACATGCCGCATTGGCAGTTTTGATCAACCGTGTTGCTAACTTGATCGCTCAGCGCACACGCCGTGGCGCTGGTAACTGGGCTGTTGTATCGCCTGCTTCATTGACTGTTCTTCAGTCTGCAACAACATCAGCTTTTGCCCGCACCACAGAAGGCACATTCGAAGCACCCACAAACACCAAGTTTGTTGGTACATTGAACGGCGCTATGCGTGTGTTCTGCGACTCTTATGCCGCAGATACAACACCTGTGTTGGTTGGTTACAAAGGCGCAAGCGAAACAGATGCAGCCGCGTTCTACTGCCCATACATCCCATTGATGTCAAGCGGTGTCGTGCTGGATCCAAGCACATTCGAACCAGTCGTATCATTCATGACACGTTACGGCTATATCGAACTCACAAACACAGCATCTTCGTTCGGTAACGCCGGCGACTATGTTGGTGAGATTGCTGTTTCCAACTTGTCATTCTCCTAATCCGTTACGGAAAAGGAAAAAACAAAAACCCGCTTCGGCGGGTTTTTTGTTGGCTATAAATATTGTCATGATTGGCAAAGTAAACATTGGGTTGGGCACACCGGCCATCCGACCACAAGCACCCATAGGTGTTGCTATTGGTTATGTTGTGATCAAACCTTTGCCCCCACCAGCCAATCATAGTCTGATAGTAAAAACACCATAAGTATTGCGATGCAAGATCTGCATTGGCGCTACAACTTCAACACTGATCAGTTTGATTTTGTTGAAAACAATCCTCACCAGCACTATGAACCGTTGTTGAAACAGGTCCATCGTCCAACCCTGGTCATTGACTGCA